>Ga0209724_1003924_pt1 | contig 11908 bp, 8 predicted proteins | sample grotaG_FD_184143 | JGI IMG/M metagenome (GOLD analysis project Ga0209724, IMG submission 184143) | Glacier valley bacterial and archeal communities from Borup Fiord, Nunavut, Canada, to study Microbial Dark Matter (Phase II) -... | ecosystem: Environmental > Aquatic > Freshwater > Ice > Glacier ... | reverse complement strand
CATTGGCCGTGAAGTTGTTATTCATGATAATATACTCTTCCAGCACTGAAGCTCCGGCAATCTTATTTTCCCACTCTTTTCTTGCTATTTCTTGCTGTGCTACCAGTACATCGAGGTTTTGCGCCAGTGATCCGATAACGGCAGTCATGTATTGCCCTTTCGCGCCAAAGTCCTTCATCCCTCCGGTGAGTTCGACCAATCCGTCTTTGGTGGAGACAAACCGGCGAAGCAAAGCGATCATGGCTTTATTGGGATCGTCTTTTAGCATTTTCCTGTATCCTTCGGCGGATAATCCAAGCGCATCTGCAAAGTCATTGATCTTTTTTGGATTCGCGAGGGCAAGCATGATTTTCTGAACAGCTGTGGCACCCCGTTCAGACGGTACGTTCATCGCATCAAGCGCCGATCCAAGCCCGCCAATCTGAGCAATTGTAAATCCCGCCAGCTCACCCACGGAACTTAACCGGGTCATATAGTTCAATATCGTACCCGCTGAAGCAGCACTGCTCTTTGCAAGCTGATTCAAAACCCCACCAGTTCTGAGCATCGCCTCATTAATGGGCATCTCCTTATCGACCCTAAAGGCATTCATCAGTTTTCCCAGGCTATTTACGGTGTCTTCCACCGACCCTTCAAGGTCATCACCCAATGCTATCTGGATCATATTGGCCGATTCCACAAACTGCATAATAGAATCTTTACCCTCGATTCCCAGCTTGCCGGCCACAATTGCCAGCTTCAGTAAATCGTCAGTTTTCGTACGAGTGTCCCAAGCATCGAAAGCATCTTTCATTTCCCATACTTCACCAACTGCCAGGCCCGTATTTTTGCGGACTGTTCCCATCAGGTCCTCCAGCTCCTTCATGCGCGTAATAACGCCGGTTACCAATCGTACTAAGGTATAAATGACCATTGTAAACATGCCTATTACAGAGCCAGCCCTGCTTGCTGTGCGCTCAATGCGCTCCCAAGCCTGAGACAATCTGCCAGCCCCGGTCGTAAGTGTTCTTATCCTTGCATTGGTTGCATTGAGATCGTTCAGAAGCTTTTGTCGAAGAGCCGGATTGCCTGTCATATTATTCAATTGTATCTGCAGTGCCTTGGCATGATTCTTTAGTTGCTGAACGGTCATCCCGGCCAAACCTACTTGTTGCCGTAGTTTTTCAATGGCTACAGACTGGGCACGTATGGCTGTGGTGGTATCGTTATAGGCTTTTCTGGCTGTCACCAACGCACCGGCATTGCCAATCTCATCCTTTTCAAGCAGTTTGATTTCAGCAGCCAGCGATTTTGCCGTTTGCTCCAGCCGAATCATTTTGAGCTCCATCTTTCCAAGTTCGGCAACCATCTGTTTACTGCCCTGGTTTAATCCCTGTCCATTTAGAATCAGGTTTAACCGCAAATCTTCATCGTATATTTTTCGTCCCATTTTATCTCAGTTATCAATTTACAAGGTTCAATTTTCAATTGTATATCAATGAATTTCAATTAAATCCTGATAGTTAATTTGCGTTTGGCTATCTTACTGCTTCTTACAAATTTGATCACTTCACCCCGCAGATCATTCATACAGCGGAAGGCGATCGTGTTCATCCGGCCCCAGATCATCCGGTTATGTATTCCTTTACCTTTTGTTTGTGAGACTTTTGGTGTGTGTAGTTTCGAATTGGTGCGCCCGTGTTTTAACTTTCGCATATCCTGGTAACGCAAATAATCGGGATGCACAAGACTGGCTACGATTTCGTATTTATTTGTTGTGATTGAATAACGCCGACCGGCACCGCCCGAGTGAATCAGTCCGGTTTGCTTTTGCAGTTTCGCGTCAATCGACATGTCCTGCGACTTTTTGAAGTTCTGCCACTCTTCGTAGGCAATACGACGGCAAAGGGTTACATCTATGGGATTTGTATTTTGCATTCAACAAGAATACCACCCTGAATTGTGTTTCTAAAGGACAAAAAAAAAGAGACTCAAAGCAATGGAAAGAGCTCAGTGAATACATTAGTGTTCGGCATTAAATGGAAGCCTTGCAGCAACTTCTCGTGGTTTGAAGACCAGTTCTCCATTTTTCTTCACCAACTTGAGGAGAAATGCAACTTATTTGTTATCAGGAGTATCCTTTATCTTATACTCTTTAAATGCCAGATTTCGCCTGATGGTTTGAATTTTTGCCATAATTATTTTTTTAAGTAAATATAATAGACGGGGATAGGGAGGGAAAGGACAGAAAAGTTAGATAAATAACTTATGTAAATTTGGTTTTATTATTAACCTCTTTCCACAAAATGAGTACTCTTCAGAATAACAGATTTACACCTTAAGACTGTTCACATTTAGAGATTATAACAACGCCTTTAATTATTTTTCAATTAAGTTTAGTTCGATTTTTTTAGACTCTAAATGAACTGATATAATCGCAACATTTATTGTTTCACCTCTATGAAAATCTCTTTCCAAATTTTTTTCTTCAAATCCATTACGTTTTAAATCTGAAATATGAACTAATCCTGTTGCCCCCTCGCCGATATCAACAAATAAACCATATTCCTTTATATTAGTGATATTACCTTCAACAATATAGCCTTCAAGATTTTTTAATTTCTGGTATAGTGAGCTTAATGGACTAATAAAGGTTAATGGACTAATAGAAATAGGTAATGAAAATGAAATCCTGTTATTTTCCGGTTGAATTGATTGAATATATACATCAATTATATTCCCAATATTGAATTGGCTATTATTGATACTCAAATTAGTTTTAAATATTTCGCTCTTGTGTAAAAGTCCGATACTGATTTCAGAATTCAACGAAAGAAATATTCCAAAGTCCGCCTTACTCTCAACTTTTGCCTTTAATGAATTTTTTCTAAAAAAATTAAAAACATCAATGTCAGACAAGTAGGAAATTGATGGAATGATGAAATTCCCATTTTTGTCTTCATAAACTTCTGCATTATTTATTGCATTAATATTTTCAATTTGATTAAGCAAAAAATATGGAAAAATGCATGGAATCACCTCATTACCGCCAAAGTCAATATATCCATATTTGTCATTTTTCTTAGCTAATGCCCGCCCATCCTTAAAGTTTTCTATTTTGTCAAATTTAAATGGAATCAACTCATCTCCTGAGCAATCAATAAAGCCATATTTGTCATTTTTAATTGCTTTTGCTCTACCTTCTATAAAATCTTGTATCGAGCCATATTCAAAAGCGATTAATTCATTCCAAGCTTCATCAACAATTCCATATTTACCGTTTTTCTTTAATTTTGCTTTACCATCAACAAAATTTGGTCTTTCATCAAATTCACAAGGAACTAATTCATTTCCCTGTACGTCAATGACACCAAATTTTCCATTCTTATTCGCAATTGCTTTACCATCAATGAAATCGTCAATTTCAATAAAAGCGAATGGAATTAGCTCATTGCCAGACTTATCAATGACACCAAATTTCCCATTTTTATTCGCAATTGCTTTACCATCAATGAAATTATCAATTTCATTAAAAGCGAATGAAATTAACTCGTTGCCATACTCATCAATAACACCATATTTGCCGTTTTTCTTTAGTTTTGCTTTACCATCGATGAAATTTGGTTTTTCATCAAATTCAAAGGCGATTAGTTCATTCCAAGCTTCATCAATAATTCCATATTTACCGGTTTTCCTTAATTTTGCTTTACCATCAATAAAATTTGGTTTTTCATCAAATTCAAAAGGAATTAGTTCATTTCCCTGTATGTCAATTATACCATATTTCCCATTCTTATTCGCAATTGCTTTACCATCAGTAAATTCTTCAATATAATTATACACAAAGGGAATTAACTCATTGCCAGATTCATCAATATACCCAAATTTAGAATTTTTCTTTGTTTCCGCTTTACCATCAACAAAATTAAGTTTTTCATCGTATTCAAAATTAATTAACACATTACCTGTTTCGTCCAATAATCCGTAGCTATCCCTTATTTTTGCATTTGCCTTACCTTCATAAAAATCATCGATTTCGCTATAAATGCATGGAATTATTTCAACTCCAGTTTCATCAACATATCCATATAAGTCTATTCGTCCATAATAATTTCTTGCTCTACGTTCAAAGCATTTATTTACTTTTGCTTTCCCATTGGAAAAATTCCCGATGGAACTATATTCGCAGGGAATTAACTCTTTTCCTTTCTCATCAATTAAACCATATTTAAGTCCTTTCATTACTTCAGCCTTACCATTGTAAAAAGAATTAATTTGATCATATTTAAAAGGAATTAATACTTTACCAATTTCATTTATAAAGCCACATTTAAAACCTTTCCATGCTTTAGCTTTCCCATCTATGAATTCTTCTATTTTATCATATTTACAAGCAATTAACTCATTCCATGCAATATCAATAAAGCCATATTTACGATCAATTTGCACTTTGGAAATACCATTTTCAAAAATCGGAATCTGATCGTATTTGAATGGGGATAACTCACTCCCTAATTCACTAATATAGCCTTTTTTCCCTTCTTTCGTGGCTATTGCTTTCCCATCTATAAATTCTCCGATTTCATCATATAGGCAAGTAACTATTTCTTCCCCAAATTCTGAAACTATTCCAAATAATGAGGAATAACTATTCGAATAAGCAGTTTTAATTATTACAGAAATTGATGCTTTGGCTCTCCCTCTATAAAAATCTCCTATCCAGTTATATTTGCAAGGAATTAACTCATTTCCAGTTTCATCAATGAAACCGTACTTGTAATTTGTTTTAACTTTTGCTTTGTTATTTTCAAAATTTTGAATTTCATCATATTTGCATAGAATGAATTCACACCAAGTCTCATCAATAAATCCATATTTGCCATTTTTCGATACTTTTGCTTTGCCATTTATAAATATTGGTATCTGATCATACCTAAATGGCATCAATTCTGTGCCAATTTCATCAAGGTAGCCACACGCTCCTTTTTTCCATGCTTTTGCCGTCCCTTTAATAAAATCCTCTATTGTATCATAATCACAATGAATATACTCATTCCATAACTCGTCAACATATCCAAATTTACCATTTCTTTGCACTTTAGCTTTACCATTTATAAATGAAGGTATTTGACTATATCTACAAGGTACGATTAAGGTTCCATTTTCATCAATAGAGCCAATACATCCATCTTTTCTTATTAGAGCTCTGCCCTGTTGTAAATCTTCAATTTTATCATAAACTAAAGGAAGGATCACAGACCCAATAATATCGATTACCCCGCATAAGATTCGATCTTTTTTAAACGTTATTTTAAAATAACTATTGCCCCATGGTGTAATACTAATTATTTTTGAATTAGGTTCAAGCTTACAAATTTGTTGACCATCCAAATTTATAATGCCTTGTATTTCATCCATTTCAATTACGGCCAACTTATTCTTAAAAGGAAAAGCTTTAGTGAATATTGGATCAGCTATAATCTTCTGTTTTATTTTATAGCCAAATTTCCCATTTAATTCGAAGCGTACTGGCTTTACTTCCGAGTTCGCTCGATTGTTTATTCTTTCCTTAATTTTATCCCAACGTTCTTCTTTTGCCTTATCCCAAGCATCTATAATTGCCTTTTTTTTAGGATCAGCGATATCATAAAAATCTTTGTCGCTGTTGTAATAATAAGCGTCAAAAGTTTCATTATCAAAAGTGAGTTTGTCTAATGTAATAAATTCATTTTGCCATTTTATTTTAACTCGGTTGCCCAAAATTTCTGGTATTTGCCAGTAACAATGCAATACCAATTCACTTTGCTGTCTGGATAATTCTTCTGCTTGTTCATCTAAGAGAAAAACATTTCTCTTATGGGCATAGTAAATATCCTTTTCCATTAGTTTTTGCCAATCTTCCCGCTCATCCAAACCCGCAAATACCCAAATAATAAATGTTTGGTGCATACGATAAAACGCATCTCTTCCTACAACAACACTTAAAAAAGTAGTTGAAAGTTGTAATTCAAAAACCAATGTCCTATCCGTAAAAATGGCTTTTACATCAGGTCTCCTCCAATTTTCAGAAATTTCCTTATTCCTAAAAGTTTTTTCTATTTCGACTTCCTTTATTTCCTTTCGAATTGAATTTTCACCTTTAAGCTTCTCTGCAATAAAATTTTTAAGACGCTTATGTAGTTCACTTTCATCCAATCCATTGTATTTATTTGCTAATAATTCGTTAAGATTCAATCCAATGCCTGTCTTAATAGGACAATCATCACTATCCTTAAAATGTGCAAAGAAGTAAACGGTTTTATTCCTTTCAAAAATCCTTCTACCAGATATTTTTATATTTTGTTCACAAAAAATGCATTTATACTTCGGAATATTAGATTGCACGGAAAGTTCTAACGCCGATCTTGCTGAACAAATAATACCTTCGTCTTGCATGAAAAATTCTTCAGCAAAGATTATTTCGCCGGTTTCAACATCCAGAATTTCTTCAATAGTACGTTGTGATTTGTACTCATCTTCAGTTAATTCTGAATTATTTTGAGCGGTATGCTTTTCCATCAAATTAACTTTAATTCTATTTTAAGTCTTAGTGAAATTGATCTTTTTTAAAAAGAATTTAAATAAAGATTTCTTAAATGGTAAATATAAAATTTTTAATAATTGGTATTTCGATAAATGCAATGTAGCTGTTCAGAAACATATTTTTTCTTTCCCCACGACCAAAAAAAGGAAGCAAGGCTCTATTTTTAAAAGGTTGATTTGTTCTTCAACCATCTGAATCATTTCATAAAGATTCAGCCATCATGACTATTACGCCTTTGCCAATCGTGCCTACTTATAATAAATAACCCGCTTCATACCCTTCAATTGTAATTTCATTTTCGTGCACAATATTGAACCGGATACTCCAACCCATGCAGCCCCATATACCATACTCCGGATCAATTTGAATTGAATCTGGCGTAACATCGTAAAGTTCTCTCCATTGCGGATAATTGCGATACCACTTCAGCGCCTTCTGAATCCCCTTTATCCCGTCAAGCGTCTTTTCCCAAGTACTCACGAGCTCCTCTTCGGTGCGGTTACGGATTATATCCAAAGAATAAAAAAATAACGGCGATTCATATCCCAATTCATCCATGTTACGACCAGTGCCCGTTATAGTTGGAAGAATACCAACCAAAACCGGATATTGATCACTTTCCAATACCTGAATTTTTGCTATTAAATCTTCATCTGCTGCTCCATAAATAAAAGTTTGCAGTGGTGGAAACCCTGCAAGCAGATTTCCCAATTTCACATATCTCCGTACATCAATCATTATTATTTCATTTTTTTAATCTGATTATGAATCTGTAACAGCCTTAAAAACACATCCCACATACTCACTTTGCTCGTTTGCTCCATGTTCCCGAACACACCGCTTTCGGCCATTTGAAACAAGATCCCAGCCATACCGGTGTCATTTTCCTTCTCTCCGCATTCGGAGATGCCGGGGGAGGCTTTAGGAAACAGACATCCAAAGCGTATTTCATTACCATCGATCTCAACGGCCTCTTCCCGAAGCCAATTCATACAACCAATAAAAAACAGATAGATCATAAACTTCAATCCAATAGGTACATGTATCGCTGCATTGATAGCCATCCGGTAATTTCGCTCTCGTTGTTGTACAGACGCACGGGGGTGCGTCTCTATCAGTGCGCCTCTCACCTTCCTTTTTTCGATCAATCCTCCCGGCTGGTAGAGTACCGCAAAAATCTCGTTCAAATACTGATCGTCCCTGGTCTCTGAATACTTGCCTATCCGCCAGGAGGCTTCTTTGAATTCGAAAATGGTCAGGTCCGACAGCAAATCCTTTGGACCAACATACCAGCGTAATCCAACCTTTACCCAGGGTACCAGCTGGGTGCAGAACTTAGGATTGATGCTTACATTCTCATCTCCATCTTTCGCCTCTTCGTGATTAAAAAGAAAATCGACTGAGTCAGCCAATAAGGATTCAGTGCTCCAAAAGTCTATTGATCCTTCAACGAGCGCCGGTTTATTGACGCTATTTACCCGGTTCAGAAATTCATCTGCCGCAAGTTTTCGCGCCATATCGTAATCAATTTTCCCCGTGTAACAGTCGTGCATAATCTCACCAATCCGGCAAACATTCTCACTTTTTATTTCATCAAAAGAGGAAGGGTAATTTACCTTAATCTTCTTTTCAGGTATTAAGAGTTCGTTCATATCGAGAAATATTTATTGGTGGAAAGATTTCTGTCAGAGAGCATACTCACCGGGGCAATGACTGTTTTATCCTCTTTTGCAGTGATGATACGGAGCTGGTTTTCGAGCATAGCTGTTGCTTCCTGGGCATCGCCGATGAGTGAACTCACAATTAAATCTTTCTCTTTTCCGGCCACTGAAAATGAAGAGTCGCGTGATTGGACAGAACTCTTGAATTGCTGAACCAGACCTTCTGGTAATAGCTTAACCGATAAACGTTTGATGCCCGTTGCCATTGTCCAGAGTGCAAGCGCCGGAGCTGCATATTCGATCAACAGATGTAGTTTTTGATCACCTCCCGATCCGCTTGCATTCATATCCAGGGCTATCATCTGCCGCAATAAATCTTCACCCAAAACAGGTGCGATATATTTACGCTGCATCTCCAGCTGAAATGGAAGCAACTGGCAAAACAATTCCAGGCTGTTTTCGATCGGGTAGAAGCGGCTGAACAAATCAATATCCGAAAGCAGTACACGGTGCCGTACCTTATATACATTAGATCCGGTCCACTCTGCAACCTTTTCACGGTCGAGGTAATCGATCAGCCGATTTAGCGCCTTTTGTATGCGAAAATTCAAACCCGCATTATCGCGCTCAATGAAGAATTCCCAGGCCTGTTTTTCGTTGGCCGGATTGATGGATGCCTTACGCCCGGTAAGCGAATGTCGCAAATCATTCGTGGTTGTATAATCCCGGAAAGCAGTATTGGCAATTGCACCCTGAACAAGCAATACAAGGGTCGTATTATCAGCGTCAAGGACAGCATCGTTGTACTCTTTTTCTGCTTTGTCGTAAACAGCAGAACCACAAATCTTCCGAAGCTCGTATTCCGCATTGTCGATATCGGGCATTAACAATTCAAATTCGGTATTCTTGTCAAGTTTGGGAACGTGTACCCGAAATTCATTTAATGCAACCTTAAAATCTTTCGATTTGTTGAAAATCATATTATGAGTTTTTTAGTCGTTTGTTAAGGAACTTTATTGACTATTCTGTCCGATGGCGTTACATCCTGCTCTTTCATCACCGATTCGCTGTAAAAGCCCAATTGCACCTTCTTTTCGGGCCAGTTATAGCTGATTACGTCGTTAAGTATGCCAAAAATGGCGTATTCTATCCTGTAAACGCTTGATGTTCTGAATAATTTATAGCTGTAAAGTGATTCACTTCCTGATCCTTGTCTGCCATCAGCCACAATATTCGATAGGGAAGGAGCAAGGCCGATTCCACTTGCAATAGCAACGTCAGCACGTTTACTGATTTCAATTTGGGAAGCAATAAACTTATCCATTTTCATGTCGAGCGGGATAAATTCCCACTTGTCAATATCGCTTTTACCCAGGTCAAGATCAATCCTGGACGATTGCGTATGAATAAACTTTCCCACATTCTTTTTTCCTGCCAATACTGTTGCCAGCGATTGAAGAAACGCTTCTTTGTAGGATTCGAGTATATCTTGTTTCCAAAGTTTCCCTTCACCTTCCACCTTCGCTTTTAGATGAACTTCCACTGCGTCCCAGTAGGATGATGGTGAAATGATATGCCATTTTACACCCAGCGTATTTTCACTCAGGTTATTCAGGATGTCCGGAACATCGGTACTACGTGCCATCCAGCTCCGTACTCCCCAATAAGCAGGTAATATTGGCTGATTCAAACCCCTCCCAAAACGGTACATATTCCGGTATGCCATCATCGTAGGTCGAAGTGTTTTGGTAAGTTTGCTCCATACAGGGTAAACCAGCTTTTCGGTACTCGTACTGTCCCAGTCACCAACAAACAGGCGGTTAATCACACCTTTATTATCCGGCCATTCGCGCCTGCATTCCGAAGCACAAACATGCTGCAGCTCGTTAATCTTCCCGGTGCCACCACCACCCAAACGCCCGCCAACATTGCGAAGTAATTTCGAATAATAGGCGCCACCTTTAACAAGATCTTCCAGCGAGTTGATAATGTAGGTTTTGTGATCCCACAATCTCAGCCATTCTGTAACCTGTGCATCTTCTGCCCATTGCCGTGTAATCTGGTTGTCAACAATCTTTTCGGTGTATTGTGCAATGCCCTGAGCAAGAATCAGTCCGATAACCTTATCAAGTACACTGCCACCAAGATGATTGCCGTCCAGTAAGTCTCTCAAATAAGAGGGGATATTGTTACTCACTCCCTCCGGTATAACCTTGTATTCTCCGACACTCAAAGGGTCGGGTGTGGTGGCAGATAATAAAGTAGATGTTGAAGTGTCGGTACCGGATGATGCAGCATAGGACTCATCCTTTACCGAAAAATAGAATGCCTCATGAGCCACTTCAATTAACGTTCCCCCAGGCAGTGCAATTTGCTTCATAGTGTAATCCTCATTCCGTTATAATACATTAATAATATCTGGTAAAACTGTCCGGGGATGTTTGTCTCAACATTGAGATAGTTAATCATGTATTGACTGTTTTTAAAAGCATCATCCGGTGCAGAACTTCTCAGCTTTACCTTTGTCAACTCCACCATTCCCGAACTTTCTTCCCGGCTGGTATCACAAGACATAAATGCGAGCGAAAATGTTTCTCCCAACTTGGATAGTTCTCTCATCTGAGAAATCGCGTCATAGATATTAATCGATCGGTTTTGTTCCATGGTTCAATATTACATCATGGAGTTTTCCTAATAAAGGACACATTTTCAATCAGGGAGACAGGCTAAAACACCAGGTGAGATAAAATCAACTGCCATGTTTGGCTATATGTTTTAAAAAATGCAATAAGTAAACCGCACATATCCAGATTTTAACCACAAATTTCAAGTTAAAAAATTTTATTTTCATATAGTGATGGCCGAGCCGCCCGGATAGGCTTATGTAATTACATTAACATAAAACAATAAGGATATATGATTCGCGGGCGCGTTTCTATTCGTTGCTGTCTTATTCGTTGCTGTCTTATTCGTTGCTGTCTGTTTGTTGCTGTCTGTTTGTTGCTGTCTGTTTGTTGCTGTCTGTTTGTTGCTGTCTGTTTGTTGCTGTCTGTTCGTTGCTGTCTTATTTGTTGCTGTCTGTTTGTTGCTGTCTGTTTGTTGCTGTCTGTTTGTTGCTGTCTTATTTGTTGCTGTCTGTTTGATTATATACCAGTCACTCAACTGTCTTATATGTCTGTATATCAATTGAATATATACTAATAATTTTTGTATCTAATTGATATACAATTATTTGTAATATAATAAATAAACGCGTTTTAATACTCAATTATATTAACATATAAATACACTTATGTTTTATAGTTTATAATATTACATATTAATTGCATTTATCTGGCAAATATAATGCATTTGTATATGTTTGTTATATTGATAGATGCAATATAATTACGTTTTAATTGCATTATTCTGGCATTTAATAATTATGTAATAGTTTTGGCCTGTTTTGCGTCGTTACTTTGCAATGTCAAAACGAAACAACCGTGTTTCAATCCATTTAACATTTAACAATTCACAATTTAATCTTAAAAATTATTTACTATGAAAAACGCAAACGTTACCACAACAGAAACGACAGAAAAACAGTTAACAGCTCAACAAATTAAATCTAAAGCAAATTTTGAGTATAAAAATTTTACCGGCTCAATTTTTAAAGTTCTAAACTATATTTTAGAGTCTAAAGAGT
>Ga0209724_1003923_pt1 | contig 11908 bp, 10 predicted proteins | sample grotaG_FD_184143 | JGI IMG/M metagenome (GOLD analysis project Ga0209724, IMG submission 184143) | Glacier valley bacterial and archeal communities from Borup Fiord, Nunavut, Canada, to study Microbial Dark Matter (Phase II) -... | ecosystem: Environmental > Aquatic > Freshwater > Ice > Glacier ... | reverse complement strand
CATACACTTAAATTATAATAGATGCCGAGGAACATATTGGCCAGCAATAATATGGGCACTACTGACAAGCCAGACCAATACCTGGGCCCAATAAAATTTTTCCAGATGGGCATATACAGGCTTACTGCCAGGAACATGATGCAAATAATGATTACAAAAAATTTCATTACCCTGGCGAATATACGCTGAGGGTTTTGCCCATCGGCCTGTTTGAAAAAGAAGGGTTCGGCGCCCATGCGAAAAGCATTTATAAACAGCGTAATGAGGATCGATATCTTGTAACAGGCACCGTAGATACCTACTTGCGTCTCTCTTGACAATACATCGCCAGGCAGCCACCAACGCAGCATCAGCCTGTCAAAAACTTCATTCACCATGCCGCCCATGCCAACGATAATTAGTGGCATGGAGTAGATCATCATCTGCTTCCATAATTTAGCATCAAACTTAAACCTGACTTTTGCTATTTCGGATGACAGCAATAATAGTGTAACGATGGCCTGGATGAGATTGGCGAGCACCACATAATAAATCACGTGTCCTTTAGAATAGAAAAGACTAACCCAACTATCAGGATCATTTTTTAATGCATTGGAACAATAACCGACAAAAAACCAGGTAAATAATATATTGAATAAAATACCAACAATAATTACAAAGGCATATTTTCTGGGTCTCCCGTCCTGCCTTAATCTTGCCAAAGGAATTCTGCTCAACGCATCTACTGCTATTACTAAAATAGCCAGCTTAATTATTTCCGGATAATTGCCTAGCCCAATCACATTACCAAAAGTATGTCGGCTAATCCAAAGCAGTGTGGTAAAAAGTATAGTAGAAAAAAACAGCGAAAGAAATGACGTGCTGTAAATAGTAGCCTTGTTTTCTTCTTTGGAAGAAAAGCGAAAATAAGTTGTTTCGAAGCCGTAAGTAAAAATGATATTTAATAACGGAATGGCAGAATAAACCAATGCCTGAATGCCATAGTCAGCAGTGGTAATATTATCAGAATAGGTTAGATAAGGTGTAAGCAGGTTATTAATAAACCTTGCGGCTATAGAGCTAACGCCATACCACATTGTTTGAGACGCTAATTTTTTGATACTACTCAATGAGAAATTGTTTAGCAACAAATTTACTTGTATAAATTTTAATTACCCCTTTATAGAAATATTAAAATATGGTTCTTCCATTGCATACTATAAATGATTAATTATTATGCATCCTTATCTTTTTAAATATTTACAACAAATTCTTTTAATTTTATGGCTATAAATAAAGCGCTTCTTAATTATATTTTACAATAACCTTATAAATGACGGCATGAAAAAAATTTATCTTTTAGTAATTGCCTTTGTGGTAACTGCCAGTGTATTTGCTCAGGCAAGAAATGCAACAGCACAATACCAGGGCAGCAAACAACCCGCTATTGAATTTGATGTTCCTTTTCCGGAAAAGACGGTTAATAAATCGATTGATAACTATTTTGAGAATAAAGGCTACAAAGGAAAAGATGCCAGTGGATATTTAACATACAAAGGTGTGCGGCTGCCGGAATTAGGCCCGGATTATTACGATTTGTATTTTAAAACTGATAAAAAAAGCCGAAAAGAAAAAGATGCTACTATTGTTACGATGCTGATATCTGCCGGCTATGGTAAATTTATTGGAGATACAACTGATGCAAATGTATTCAACAATGCAAAAACTTATTTGAACGGATTAACAGAAAGAGTAGCGGGGTACGATCTTGAGCAACAAATAGGAGCACAGGATGAAGTTGTAAAAAAAGTTTCTAAAGATAGTTTGATGCTTAGTACAGCAGCCGGTGAATTACAGAAGAAGAAAACTAAAATTGAAACTGATATTGAAGAAAATTTAAAAACACAAGCTACTCTAAAAGCTCAATTAGATAAACAACTGCTAATATTACAAACGTTATTGGATAAACGTAAACAATAAAGATTTATATAATTCGTTTTATAAGTGCAATCTAACTAATTGCACTTATTTTTTTTACCCGGTAAACAACTCAATCTGTTATATGAAAATCTGGAGATACTCTTTGTGGCTAAGCGTTTTTTCCTGTTGTTTGTTGTGTGTGATTTTTTTAGCACCTCAATCCTATAGCGTTTTTATCTATACTAAATTCAGGATAGATGCCGGCGTACTTTTCCCTGTTTTACTTGTTAGCTGGACCGCCGCTTTATTTGGATTTTTATTGAATAATATTTTTATAGACAGAACTATTACAGATAAAAAAATACAAATGTCATCCTTTATGAAGGGCCTTCCCTCTGTATTAGGCATACCTTCTTTTTTTTCTTTCGTGTGGTTTATTTTTCGTTGGTATAAAGGCGATCCTCACCGCTAATAGAACTGTTGATCAATTAATAAAACAAAAAATTCCATTGCATTTAATGGTTACAGTTTAACTTTCATTCTGCTTTGTTTTATCTCTCCAGCTTTCTTTTTGGTAGTAATTCTTTTTTCCTTTGCGGCTTTACCGGGCTTTGTAGGTTTTCTCTTTTTTACAATAATAAGCGCTTTTGTTACCAGCTCGTTCATTTTTTTAATTACCATTAATTTATTACCCAATTGGCTTCGGTCAACCTGACTTTTTACGAGCAGGTTTCCATTAGCATTTATCTTATTGATCAATTTAGCCGTAATGAGCTTTTTTTGATCTTCATTAAACAATGTAGAATTTTCTATATTCCAATATCCTTCAACCATGCTTTCCACTTTGTTTACATTTTGGCCTCCCTTACCACCACTGCGTGCAGTTTTAAATTTTATTTCTGTTGTAATATCCATTTTCAAATTTACCTTTTTTATTTAAATTGCCTTAAACAACCATAAAGCCGGTATCATTTTTCAGCAGCTAATAACTATGGGGAATTATAAAATTTAGTGTTCTTGTTTCGCTGCCGGCTGAATATAATTGGGTGGTGCAAAACGTGTATCCTTTAACAAATCCTCATCTCTCAAAGTATATAAAAAAGAAAGAAGATCTATTCTTTCCTGTTCAGATATAATAAGCCTTTTTTTTAATAAGGTATCTAATGTTACTTGTGCTGTATCAATCCCTTTACGGTAATGGTCTATAACTTTACTTAAGCTAAACATGCGTCCATCATGCATATACGGAATAGTGATGCTACAGTTTCTTAAACTGGGAACTTTAAATTTATATAAATCGGCAAGGTTGCCTGTAATAGACATTCGCCCGCTATCCGGTAATTTACTATTTACTATAAGACCATTATTACGAAAAGAATTATCTGTAAACAAAGGTTCCTTGTGGCAACTATTGCACTTATCTAAAAATATTTTATATCCTAATTTTTCACTAACGGTAAAATTGTCTTCCCCTCTTTTTACTTTATCATACCTGCTATTATAAGATTGTATGCTGCCGGTAAATTGAGCCAGCGCTTTTAGCATATGTTGACTGTTGATGACACCATCTTTAAACGCAGCTTTAAACAGACGTACATAGGCGGTATCTTCTTTTAATTTTTGTAACACACGAGGCAATGTTTCTGCCATCTCTTTTAAATCGGTAAGTGGGGCCAAAGGTTGTATCTCAATGTGGTTAATACCTCCATCCCAATGCATTTCTTTTTGCCAGGCAAGATTGAATAAGCCCGGGGCATTTCGTTTAGTTAAGTTGTTATTAAAGCCATGGCTAAAATCATGTCCATAAGTAGAAAATGCAGCAAACTGCTGGTGACAACCGGAACAGGGAAAATTTCCATCTTTGCTCAAACGTCCATCATAAAATAATTTTCGGCCTAACACAAAACCTTCTTCTGTAAGTGGGTTAGTTGCAAAAATATTGGTGGTAGGCCTTGGCCACCCCCTTGGTATAAATAATTTTAAATAGGTAAGTTTGTGAGGCGGCTCATTGTAAATAAAAGCAGAAGCCATTACAACAATTATCAGTAATGATATAATTATTTTTATTTTCAACATCTACAATGCTCTTTTTAGGGATGAATAACTTTTAATATCTCAAAGGCTTTTGAATAATTATCCGCAATGCCTGCTGCCAAAATACCAGGAGTTGTACAAATTGGGGTCTTACTAATTTTTAATTCATGTACAGCATTCCATATTTTACTCAAATTTGTATGCACAATTATTTCGGTTGTGCTATTTTTATCTAATAAAACTGCGCTATTTTCTATATTTAATTCAACCCTGCGCAAAACACTATTTGCCCCTGAAAAGCCCCCAATGTGGTATTCTATTTTATTCTTAATAACTGCAGAACCGGCCGAGTAGCCTTCTAGTTTAAACATTACATAACCACTGTTCCATGTCCAAAACATTCCGTTTAGCGGATCCAGCGCATTAGTTTGGGCCCCGCTTACATTCATTAAACTATCTATGCCAATTAAAAAGGAAAGCGTTTTATAAATACCAGGCGAAGCTGTAAACGAAAAATTTTTTGAAGCCGAATCCTCTTCATTGATCAAATGATAACTATTTTTTTCAGCTGCTATTTTTTTTTCGGCTGTTTGCAGTTGCACGTTGCTAATGTAATATTTTAAAGCATTGATATTAAAAGTTTCATTCCAGCAATTGGTATAGTTGCCGGAGTCCAATACAACAGGAATATTATTTATGGTATTAATGAAAGAAATTTTTATAGGGACATTGGCTTGGTTGTTTGCCTGGCACGCTGCATTCAATGTATTAAGGCAGGTTATAAAAAAAAATACAAGTCCCAACAAAACATTCACTTTCATAGCCTCGAATTTACCTTATTTCCTTAAATGATAAGGTGTTAAATTATTGATTTGCCTATCTTTATTTATTAAGACTAAAAAATTTTACATTTGCAGGTAACGAATAAGGAGTTGATGTTAAAAGGAATATATCATTCATTAACGGAGCGTAAGCGTCTGGGCAAAAAATCATTTGCTGTTTTAATTGATCCGGATAAGGTCAATGATGACAATTTGGAGCAACTGATAGCATTGGCAGTAAGTGCAAGGGTTGACTATTTTTTAGTTGGCGGCAGCCTTGTAATTTCCAATTACCTGGATGAATGTTTGCAATTGATAAAAAGAAAATGTGCTATTCCTACGATACTATTTCCGGGCAGTCCTTCACAGGTTAGTAAATATGCAGATGCTTTACTCTATCTTTCTTTGATAAGTGGCCGTAATCCGGAACTATTGATTGGTCAGCATGTTGTATCTGCGCCGATTGTTAAAAAAAGTGGCCTCGAAATAATGTCCACCGGATACATGGTGGTTGATGGTGGAGCCCCGACAACAGTTTCTTATATTTCAAATGCAAACCCCTTACCGGCAGATAAAAATGAAATTGCAGTATGTACTGCAATGGCAGGTGAAATGTTGGGTATGTCGCTAATTTATATGGATGCGGGCAGCGGTGCCAAGCGACCGATTTCTGAAAGTATGATAGAAAAAGTGGCACAGGCTATTGAAGTGCCATTGATTATTGGCGGCGGTATTACAGAACCTGAAAAAGCTTATCTAAACTGCAAAGCAGGCGCCGATGTAATTGTTGTAGGTAATGCGATTGAAAAAGATGCATCCCTTATAAAAGAAATGTCAGCAGCCGTGCATAGTTTAGGTATAAGGACATTGTAAAAAATTCAACTTTTTTACAAGCTCATCATTTCTTTAAATTTTACTGCCTGCCTTCTGCTTACTTCTACTTTTTCGCCACCTCTTAATTCTAATAATAATCCTCCATTAAAGTAAGGTTCAATTTTTTCGATCATGCGCATATTTACTATGTGCTTACGGTTGGCACGAAAAAATATTTTTTCGTCAAGCCGCTCTTCCAATGCATTTAAGGATTTTAAAATAAGTGGTTTGTTACCTGCAAAAAATACTTTGGCATAATTGCCTACACTTTCAAACAAACGAACTTCTGATAACTTAACAAACCAGCAGCGCTCTCCGTCTTTTACAAAAACCTGGTCGTTTTCTGTAAGTAATCCCCTGTTAAATGCTTGTTGTGCGGCGAGTTCTTTTTCTTCGGCCTGCTGTAATTTTTGCAATGCATCTGCCAAACGCTTAGGCTCAATTGGCTTCATTAAATAATCCAACGCATTTACTTCAAAAGCTTTTAACGCATACTCGTCGTAGGCAGTTGTAAAAATTACATGTGGCGCTTTATCCAATTCCAGCAACATATCAAAGCCTGTTTTGCCAGGCATTTGAATATCTAAAAAAATAAGGTCTGGACTAAGGGCATCAATCTTCTCTATACCTTCAGTGGCATTCGCAGCTTCGTCTATTACTTCCACATCCGGAAACTCAAGCAATAATTTTTTTAATTCATTTCTTGCCAGCCGTTCATCATCAATAATAATCGCTCTTTGCATACAATTTTTTTATTAGTTTATAAAGCAGCAACAGGCATGGTTATCCTGGATTCCACCATATCCGAATTTACATTTTTAATTTCAAAAGTGGCCTTGCCCTGGTACAGCAAATTAAGCCTGTATTGTGTACTAATTACGCCAAATCCTTCGCCATTTACATAGCTGCTTAGCTGCCCTGAGTTTTGCACAACCAGTTCATGGTGGTCGTTTACAAAATCAGAAATAACCTTTATTGTGCCCCCATTTATTTTTTTACTGATGCCGTGTTTAATTGCATTTTCAACCAGGGTTTGTAACATCATTGGCGGAACAGGTTGCCCTAATGTATCTTCATCAATGTCCATTTCAATGGTAAGGCGTTCTTCAAAACGCATTTTTTCCAAAGCCAGGTAATCTTTTACAATATTCAGTTCCCTTTCTAAGGGAACTGTTTCTAATTTTTCTGCCTGCATACTGCTTCGCAAAATATTACTTAATTCTGTGATGGCGGTTCTTGCACGGGTTGGATTTTCATCTACCAATGCACGTATGCTGTTTAATGCATTAAAAATAAAATGTGGATTAATATGCGATTTGATCGTTTTAAGTTCCAGCTCCTTCACCACGGCTTGTAATTTTAATGTATCAACTTCTTGCTTCCGGTTGCGCTCCACATAGTGATAGGTGTAATAGATAAGGTTCCATATAAAGAGCAGAAAAAAGTTATTTATAACAGTTCTTGTTATTTCATTGGCCAATGAAATTTTTGGTCCGCCGGTATCTCGCAGGTTGAGCGCTTTTTCAATTGCTACATCTGCAAATCCGTACACAACGGAAAATACCAGGGTTAAAAAAATGAATAATATTATTTGAGTCTCTAATCGCTTTTCCAATACTTTATATTCTCTAATGGTCATCCGCATAATATGGGTAATTAAAATACCCAACACTACGCTTATAAGAATTAATATAAAGAAATGATCAACTTTTCTAACAGATAAGGTTAAATAAAAAAAGGTAGAAGTTGCCATGCTTGCACCCCATCCTGTAAGTTGACAAATCCAGTATCTAGATATCTTCTTTAACATAAGAGTACAAACATACAAATTAGCAGAATGTAACAGCAGCCAGTTTTTTATTAATGGTGATATGCAGTTGTAAGAGGCTATTTGAACAACAATATTATAATCAATAAACTGTAGCGACTTCTTGTTCTATTTATTATTTTTTTTGTAACCTTGTATGATTATTAATGCTATGCATTTGTAAAGAATTTCTTAAATAATAAAACAAATAATTATGTCACTCAAATTAAATGAAGAAACGGTAGAAAATGCTGGAAATGGATTAAAATGGTTATTGCCTTTGTTGCTATTGGTTTTGGTATCAGCAGCAGCTTGGTATTTAATGGGGAGTAGTTCGAGTAATACTACCGAACAACCGGCAGTTGTTGCTAAAGAACCGGTGGGGAAAACTGAAAGCCCATCTGTAACCACGTCGGCTGTAGCCGGTACTGTTGACACAAGTGGCAATTATATTTACGACCTTGGTAAGATTATCAGTATCGATTTGCCAAATGGTGCTGGCAAACTGGATGTGGGCGAAAATTCTACAGAAAACAGGCTATTTAAATTTTTATCAGATGGTGCTGCAACTATCGATACAGTAAAAGGTAACTGGTTTGAATTTACCAATGTAAGATTTAATACAGGTGGGGTCAAGGTGGATTCAGCTTCAGCAGCACAGCTAAAAAATATTGTTGCTATTAGCAAAGCATTTTCCGCTGCTACTTTTAAACTGGGCGGTTATACAGATAATACAGGAGATTCTGTTGCCAACGTATCCTTATCTCAAAAACGTTCTGAAGCTGTTGTGGCTGAATTAAAAAAATTAGGTGGCAGTGTTAAAGCTATTACGGGTGCAAAAGGTTATGGTCCACAATATCCAATTGGTGACAATACTACCGCTATAGGAAAAGCACAAAACCGCAGGGTTGCAATCAATGTAAAATCTAAATAAAGTTTAATCAAAATAAGGTTCTTTTAAAATACCCCTTTGCTATTCGGTGAAAGGGTATTTTAATTTTAATTTGTAATTAAATGATTATTCAGTTCATTGCATTATTGATTATTTTTACAACATGGAAAACCCGAATTTAAATAAGGATGGCGAATCATTAAGTCCTGCAGAAAAAGATTTTGAGAACAACATTCGCCCCAGCGAAATGGCAGATTTTTCGGGCCAGCCACAGACCATTGAAAACCTGCGCATTTTTATAAAGGCAGCTAAAATAAGAGGAGAGGCGCTGGATCATATTTTATTTCATGGTCCGCCGGGATTAGGTAAAACTACTTTAAGCAGAATTGTTGCCAATGAATTAGGGGTTAACATCAAAGAAACCAGTGGACCAGTTATTGAAAAGCCAGGTGACCTTGCCGGTTTGTTGACTAATTTAGAACCCAATGATGTTTTATTTATTGATGAAATACACCGGCTTAGTAATGTAGTTGAAGAATACCTGTATGCAGCCATGGAAGATTACCGCATTGATATTATGATTGACAGTGGCCCCAATGCCAGAAGCGTACAAATTAACCTGAACCCTTTTACATTGATTGGCGCTACAACCAGAAGCGGTTTGTTAACGGCCCCTCTTTTATCCCGTTTTGGCATAAAATCACGATTGGAATATTACAATGCTGCAACACTTCAAAAGATAATACTTCGTTCATCAGGAATATTAAATACTACTATCAGTACTGCGGCGGCAGATGAAATTGCAAGACGTAGTCGTGGTACACCGCGTATTGCGAACGGCCTTTTGAGAAGAGTCAGGGATTTTGCACAAGTATTGAACGACGGTGAAATTGATATTGGTATTACCCAGCATTCTTTAAAAGCATTACATGTAGATGAACACGGGCTGGATGAAATGGATAACCGCATTTTAAATGCCATCATTGACAAATTTAAGGGTGGCCCGGTTGGTATTACTACCATTGCCACTGCCGTTGGTGAAGAACCCGGCACATTGGAAGAAGTGTATGAACCATTTTTAATTCAGGAAGGATTTTTACAACGTACGGCGAGAGGCAGAGAAGCCACTGCAAAAGCTTACCAGCATTTGGGCAAAGTTGCTCCAAATAGCGGTACTTTATTTTCCTGATTTTTTAAAGATGTAAAGTAAAATATCCGTTTTTACTTCGAGATAATAGAAAATAAAAATGAATTCATTACTGAATTGATACTCATCTATTTAATAATCTATTAATTATTTAAATCTATATTTTAAAACACACAAAATTATCTAAAATAGTTATTCAAAAACTTGCATTATATTGAATAAGCCCCTATCTTCGTTACGGTTTTTCATAGGATATTGGATTTTAAAGCGGGACTAGATTTCTATCTTGGTCCCTTTTTTATTTTTGCATTTTGCCCTCCTTATTAAAATGAATTTTTTTTTCAGCTTGTAAATAGTCTGTTACTTTCCAAAATTTTTCCTTCCTAACATTAGCTAATTTTTTCATTAGTTCATCAGGCAATATCGGTTTTTCTGCCAGGTGTTGAAATATTTTCGCTGCAATATTTTCAAACTCTTCAATGCTAATTACTACATCATTTTGATTGATGCAGTTATCACATATACCACATTTTTTTATTGTGCGGTCATTAAAATAAGAAGCGATCAATTGGCTTCTGCAGGTATTAGTTTGTTGGATATATTTATAAATAGATTCTATACGTTTTTCGAAATTTTGTTTGCGTTGTAAATAATCGGTTAGATTAATTACAAAACTATCAGCGTACATTCTGTTTTGCAAAAGTGTGATTTGCGGTTTGTCTTTTCTGGAAGAATACTCAACGATTCCCAATTGATTGAGTTGCTGTAATTCGTTGATTAATTCGGGTAATTTTTTTTGAATAAATTTTGCCAATTGTGTTTCATAAATAGTGGCAGGAAAATCGAAAATACCTTCGTAAGAGCGCAGCAAACCTTTAATTACAGCTTCCAGTTGTGGATACTGTTTTTCAAAGTCATTCAATTGATCTTTATCGCAATTAAATACCAATGTTGAAGGTTTAAAAAAGACTTCATTATACCTAATTATTTCTTCCTGCTCCAATGTTTTAATTGCATAGGTGGCAGTAAGAATATTTATTTTAAATGCAGTTGTAAAAGCAGCTAAATCAACATCGAAACTAATTCCTTCTCCGCTGCCTGAAGCAATTTGCAGGTAATTCATGATGGCCGTGTACACTTTTTTAATCTCTTCTTTGGCAGGATATCGGATACTTGATTGTAATTTAAGATCTTCTAACTCCTTATTATTGTACAATAAAACTGCATAAGCTCTTTTCCCATCCCGGCCAGCCCGGCCAGCTTCCTGGTAATAATTTTCCAAACAATCAGGCACATCATAATGTATAACCACCCGTACATTTGGTTTATCTATACCCATACCAAAAGCATTGGTACAAGCCATAACCCTTGTGGTATTATTTATCCAGTCTTCCTGGCGCTTATTTCTCTCTTCAGTTGTTAAACCTGCATGGTAGTAACTGGCATTAATTTTATTGAGTAATAACAGATCGGCAATATCTTTTGTATGCCTCCGGCTTTTGCAATAAACAATGGCACTCCCTTTTACATTGTTCAATATTTCTAACAATTTATTTTGTTTACCGGCAACATTAAAAACACTGTAAGAAAGATTGGCCCGTTCAAAGGATTGCTGAAAGCGTTGTTGTTTTTTTGAAAAAATTAATTTTTCACAAATATCATTCTGAACAGTCACGGTAGCGGAAGCCGTTAAAGCCAGGATAGGAGTTTGTTGCAGGTATTCACGTAATTGGGCAATGCGTATGTAAGGTGGTCTAAAATCATAACCCCATTGAGAAATACAATGTGCCTCATCTACAGCAATGAGGTTGATGGTCATAGCAGGTAAGTACTCCAAAAATAAATTAGTTTCCAGCCGCTCAGGTGAAACATACAAAAATTTATAATTACCATGAACCGCATTTTGTAAGGTTTTTTTTACTTCTAAAAAACTCATGCCTGAAAAAATAGATAATGCCGGAATACCTTTATTTTTTAAATTTTGTACCTGGTCTTTCATTAAAGCAATCAGCGGACTGATTACAAGGCACAATCCATCTTTTGCTAAAGCGGGTACCTGAAAGCAAATAGATTTACCGCCACCAGTGGGTAGTAAAGCCAATGTATCATTTCCCTGCAACACTGCATTAATGATATCTTCCTGCAATGGCCGGAAAGTATCATATCCCCAGTATTCTTTTAGTATTTCGTGTATTGTCAAAAGAATGTAATTATGGCTTGAAATTAAACCACTTTCATGTAATTGAGCCTGATAGAATTAATGGCCAGTACCACATCGCTAAAACCCATTGCCAATGCGGCTATGCCGGGGTGCAATAAACCAACTGCGGCTATTGGTATGGCAACAACATTATAAATAAATGCCCAAAAAAGATTTTGCTTTATGGTGGCGAAAGTATGTTTTCCCAAACCCAATGCCAGTGGCAAGTGTTGAA
>Ga0209724_1003920_pt1 | contig 11921 bp, 10 predicted proteins | sample grotaG_FD_184143 | JGI IMG/M metagenome (GOLD analysis project Ga0209724, IMG submission 184143) | Glacier valley bacterial and archeal communities from Borup Fiord, Nunavut, Canada, to study Microbial Dark Matter (Phase II) -... | ecosystem: Environmental > Aquatic > Freshwater > Ice > Glacier ... | reverse complement strand
AAACCAGCAGCAGCGCTGACGGGGCCTTCAGCTTTTCGTCACGGGCGGCGATACCGGTATCGATTGCCAGATTGCCGCCAGCGCTTTCCCCTGCGATGGCGACCTTGCCGCTAGCACCCCAGCTCGCCGCATTGGCGGTCCCCCATTTGTAGCATGCGACGGCGTCATCATGCGCTGCTGGAAATTTATTCTCGGGCGCGCGACGATATTCGCAGCTCACGACGACGGCACCTGTTTCGCGGGCGATGCCGCGCGCGCCGCTGTCGTAGGTATCGATATCGGCGATTACCCACCCTCCACCGTGATAGTAGATGATCAGCGGCCTTTCCTTTGCCGTGCCGGCGGGTGTGTAGATGCGCGCTGGCAGCGGCCCGCCAGCCCCCGGATAGGTAACATCGCGTGCCGAAACCTCTGGCCCCGCCTGACCGCGTTTTGGTTTGCTAGCTGCGACGGCCTTGGCAGCATCCGCCGCCGACGGACCGGAGCGGGCTTGCTCGGGCGTCAAGGTTTCGAGCGGCTTGGCGCCCAGCGCCTTGAGCTTGTCCAGCACCACTTGCATATCGGCTGCAGGCGGCGGCCCCATCGCAGGCTTGGCGCCTCCAGCGGCACCCCCTAGAAGCAGGGCGGCGACCAAGATCGATTTCGAGGTGGCATGCATGTGATCGTCCTTGTGGTGTGAACCATCTGCGTGCGGCTCGGGTGGTTCCAAAATGAAGGCGAAGATTACCGCGTGAAAAAAGCTGCAGTGAAGCGATGGCGGAGACATCCATAATCGCAACGGTGCGCCTGCTTGCTCAACACTTGCTCTTATCTACGGTTCCTGGGCCTCTACGCGATTAGGCGTGTGAGGCGCGTCGACGTTTATACGGTTAGGAGCCGCCGTGCACACACGATGTCGCTCGAGCACACGGGCGAATGGCGGCTCCTGCCGTAAGCAGACTCTCAGCGACCCAAGCAGAAATGGCTGCATTGTCCCATTTGCGGTCGGCTGCTTCCGCCCCACATCAAGTCGTTCTCCGAACGGTCCGTAAACGGCAACTCTTCCCGGAACCGGCCATCCGAACCTCTGTCATTGCATCAGCGTTCCTGTCGGCCCAATGATAAGACATGGTCAAGAAATCAAAATCAGAGGTCATCGCCTCGGTAGCCATGGCCTCTCCCGAAGTAGCGACGTCCGGCGACGTAGGCACCAATGGCGCCGCTGACCGTGACAGCCATATGATCGTGGGAATTGGCGCTTCAGCAGGAGGGCTCGACGCCTTCCGGTCACTCCTTTCCGCGATGCCGGTGGATAGCGGCATGGCTTTTATTTTGGTTCAGCACCTGGACCCCGATTACAACAGCGCACTCGCCGAGATTATCGGTGGATGCACCGCGATGCCAGTCGTGAAGGCGACCGATGGAACGGTCGCTGCCCCGAACACCGTTGCAGTCATTCCGCAAAACGCCATCCTGAAAATCGAGGACGGTGTGTTGCGTGTCGCGCTTCCGGAAACGCCGACGGCACGGCGGTCTGCTATTGACACCTTCCTCGTATCGCTTGCCGAGGATCAGGGTGAGAACGCCGTGGGCATCATCCTGTCGGGTTTTGGAAGCGATGGGTCGCTCGGTATCGAAGCGATCAAGGAAGCGGGGGGGCTCACGCTTAGCGAAGCAGCGTTCGACCACCATGCAAAATTCGGAATGCCGCAAAGCGCCACCGCGGGCGGTTTTGTCGACTATGTCCTGCAGCCGCACGAGATGCCCGCTCGCCTGCTAGAGTACCGCGATTTCAAATCCAAAAACGCGTTCGATGGTCTGGCTGAAGCCACCACACCGGGTCAGCCTAATCATCTTTTGACCATTTGCTCGGTACTCAACAGCCGCCTAGGGCGCGATTTCGGCCAGTACAAGTCGAGCACCTTGATGCGCCGCGTGCGCAGGCGAATGCAGGTGCTTCATATCGACGATCCCGCTGAATATATCGCTCAGTTGCGAATTCTGCCGAACGAACCTGAGCTGTTGTTCCGCGAAGTCCTCATCGGCGTGACCCGTTTTTTCCGCGACCCTACGATGTTCGAAGCTTTGGCCGAGACCATTTTGCCGGATTTGATCGGCAGGGGCAGACCCGATGAGCCAATTCGCGTCTGGGTGGCTGGGTGCGCAACGGGTGAGGAGGCCTATTCCCTCGCGATCCTGTTCAGAGAGGCGTTGGTCCAAGCTAATTCGGTTCGAAAAGTTACCATATTTGCAACCGACATTGACGATCGTGCCATAAAAGTCGCTCGCGCCGGCCTTTACAGTGATACGATTGAAGTTGATATTAATACCATTCGATTGGAACAGAACTTCTGTAAAGAAGGGCAACGGTATCGGATTTCCAAGAACATTCGCGACATGTGCGTCTTTTCTACCCACGATCTTGTCAAAGATCCGCCGTTTTCGAAACTTGAAATGGTATCCTGCCGAAATCTGCTGATCTATTTCGAAACACCGCTGCAACAGCGCGTCATTTCAACGTTTCATTACGGGCTCAAGCCCGATGGCATCCTCTGGCTTGGTCCGTCCGAGACCCTTGCCGCAAGTGGGCGTCTCTTCAAGGCTCTCGACAAGCGTAGCAAGATCTTCAGGCGTCTCGACGCCGCCGCAGAGATCCCGCGGCCGCGGTCAAGTATGCGAAGGATGGCTGTGTCAGCAGCTCCGCAGAACGCGGAGACTGACGGCATCGAAGCCCAAGCCTCACGGATGATAATGCAGTATTCGCCAGCGTATATTGTTTTCGATGGCCAGCAGGAGATCCAGAGATTCTCGGGGCCGGTCGAAAAGTTCATGCAGCCCGTCAGCGGCAGCGCCAGCCTCAACCTCTTCCGGATGTTGCACGCCCAGTTGCGGTTACCAGTACGCAACCTAATTCGCAAAGCGCTCGAACAGCAGCAATCCGTCCAGGAGCAGGTCAGCTTTCAGGTGGCCGGCGTGGCGCACACGGTGAATCTGATCGCCGAACGGATGGCGGAGCCGGTCAACGGACAGCTCTGTCTGCTGCTGGCGTTTCAGGATCTGCCTACAGCGTCTACTTTTGCTCTCGACAAATCTTCCCCTTCCAAGGAGCCTGCTGATCCGGATCAAGGCGAATTGCTCGCAGCGCGCGAGAAGCTCCAGACCATTACCAAAGAGCTGGAAACAGCAAACGAAGAGCTGCAGAGTTCCAACGAGGAATTTCAGTCCGTTAACGAAGAGCTGCAGTCGACAGTCGAGGAACTCGAAACGTCAAAGGAAGAACTTTCCTCAATTAACGAAGAGCTTCAAACTGTCAACGCCGAGCTTAACAATCGGGCCGATAGTCTGGTTCGGTCAAACAGCGATCTTGCCAACCTTTTCGACAGTACCGCTATCGCGACGCTGTTTTTGGATAACGAGTTACTAATTCGGCGGTTCACACCAGCGGTTACCGAAATCTTCAACGTGCGAGAAGGCGATGAAGGTCGCCTCATAAGCGATTTCTCATCCCGCTTGGCTGGCTCAGCCCTGACTCAGGACATTGTCACCGTGCTCCGTGACCTGGGTTCAATCGAACGCGAAGCCGAGTCAGAGGACGGGACTGCCACTTATCTCGTTCGGGTGAAGCCATATCGCGATTTGAACAATGTCATCGACGGTGTGGTCATCACGCTGATCGACATCTCGGACCGCAAGAATCTGGAACGCGACCAGGCCCATCTGGCCGCCATCGTCGCTTCGTCGGAAGACGCAATCGTCAGCCACGATCTCGAGGGTATGATCACAAGCTGGAATGCCGGCGCGGAGAAAATTTACGGCTACACGGCGAGCGAGATAATTGGTCAACCCATGTCGACCCTGCTCGATGACATGCAAATCGACGAATGGCCCGACAATCTGGCTCGCTTGCGCCAGGGCGAGCCGATCACCGATATCGACATCAGCCGGATCACAAAAGGCGACCGCGTAATCTACGTGTCGCTGAATATCTCTCCAATGCGCAATGCCAAGGGCGCCATCATCGGAGCGTCAGCGGTCGCGCGTGATATCGCCATGCGAAAGACTGCGGAGGAGCGGGCAAAACTGCTGATGGCTGAGCTCGATCATCGGGTAAAAAACATCCTCGCAGTTGTTTCGTCGGTCATTACTCAAACCCTCAAAACCGGCGGCACGATCGAGGTTCTGCGGGCGGAGATCGAAGGGCGGATCCAGGCAATATCACGCGCGCATGCTCTCTTGACTGAGCTCGGAGGCGTCGAAGGGTCACTCTATGAACTCGTGGCGACGGAGCTACGCGCTTATGAAAATCGGGCGAAAGTTACGATGTCAGGCGATGATGTTGTCTTGTCATCCAATGCCAACTTGAGCATGGCGCTGGCGATCCATGAATTGGCGACCAACTCAGCCAAATATGGGTCGCTGTCGACCGAAGAGGGACATCTCGACGTGACATGGCGCGTCACCGGGAGCGATGAGAAGCCGGAGCTTGAAATCGTCTGGTTGGAGACTGATGGCCCCCCAGTCGCGCCGCCCTCACGCCGAGGATTCGGCACGAAACTCATCGAGCTCAGCCTTGTCCGTGGACTGAATGCCAAGGTTAACCGCGAGTTCCTGAAAACTGGCGTCCGGTGCGAGATTTCCGTGCCCTTGTCCGACAGCGTTGGCAGTGTCCGCTCCGTCCCGCGAAACATTTCCCGGTGAACGAAGCGACCGCGAAATTATGCGTTTTGGTGGTCGAAGACGAGCCGCTGATCGGAATGGAAATCGAGGACGTGATCGAATTGCTGGGGCAAAAGGTGATCGGCCCCGCCGCCGAGCTTAATCAGGCATTGGACCTGGCGACCAACGCGCTGATTGAATGCGCTATCCTCGACATCAACATTCGTGGCGGCGCGTCGTATCCCGTTGCCTTCACACTGTTGGACCGTGGCGTGCCGATTTTATTGGCGACGGGTTATGGAGAGCACACCCTGCCAGAGCGACTGCGAGGCGAAGCTCGCCTGACCAAGCCATTCACGACCGGACAACTTGATGAAAAACTCCGAAAATTATTTGCAAGAGCCATGATTTGTCGCGGTCAGGAGCCTACAGAACAGGTTTGACTCAGGTTGGGTGTGACCCGGACCGGGCGCACACATTGTTGGCGGCGGGACGGTTGATAAAAAGGCGTTCGTATGGCGGCAGATTTTCCCATCGTGTGTGTCGGCGGATCAGCCGGCGGCCTCGACGCCTACGTCCGGCTGTTGAAAAACCTCCCGGATGACTTGGGTGTCGCAATCGTGATTGTGAATCACCTGCGGACCGTGTCAACAATGCTGCATGAGATCCTGCCGCGCTATACATCGATGCCTGTCGAGCTGATTACAGACCGATTGGACATACGCCCCAACTGTGTGTTCATCATTCCTGAGAACCGGGATCTCCACGTCCTTAACGGTGAGTTTCGGCTGAAGCCGATCTCAAAACCTCGTGGATGGCCCGACGTTATCACTGTCTTTTTGCGCTCACTGACCGAGCATTGGGCCGGACAGCTGGTCGCGGTCATTGTGTCGGGCTATGACGGAGATGGAGCGGCGGCGCTTTGCGGTATCAGGGACGTTGGGGGCATCACGATCGCCCAGGAGCTCGATACCGCCGTCCAGCCTGATATGCCTCAAAGCGCCATCGAAAGCGGCTGCATAAATTTCATTCTATCGCCTGAGGGAATTGCGCTGAAGATCCGGGAAATCACGAACTGACAGTCGCCCTGCTATTGATGCAGTTATGCCGCGTTTGGCCGGTGCTATCGCTGGTAACGTAGCAATCGCAGCACCATTGATTGTTGATTGGGTGAACGGGCGGCGCTGCTGATCGCTACCTCGGCAAGGCTGGAATGCTCACAGAAAGAAAACCATCAGGCCCCCGTAAGAAATGTCCGCAAGGGGAGTGTCAACGGTTTCGGCCAAGTCCGCTGCAACGTTGTTGATAGAAACCCGCCGTTACACTCACAGCCCAATCGGCGACATCGCAAGAACAAGCGCCCGGACGGCAGTTCTTGCGAGAAGCCGTCGTTCAGAGACCCCGCCAGGAACGGCGGTAGTGTACCAAAGCTGGTCTTTTGCCCGTACGCGGAACACGGCCATCGAGTGGCCGGTTCCGGGCATGGCACCGCGCACGTGGTGAGTTCGGAACGGAGCGCAAAGCTGACGATACATCCACCAGTCTGAGCCCAATACTCAACCTCGTTGAGGGGTGCCGTTTTCGACAACGCAATCTTCGGACTCCCTCCCTGCTTGAGCGCTTCGCCATGGTGCTCGTCACAACCCGCTGCCTTTCCGCAGCGCGCCATGACGCCCGAGGAGCAGCCCCATGTCGGCCAACGCCGCAGGACTTCCGCCGCGCTACCTGCGAACGCCAGAAGCTGCACGCTTCCTCAGCCTGTCGCACCGCACGCTCGAGAAACATCGCTGCTATGGGACCGGTCCGCGCTATTCGAAGGTCGGTGGCAGGGTCGTTTACCGGGTCGATGACCTCCAGGCGTGGGTCGATCGCGGAAACAAAACTTCGACCAGTGATCCTGGCATCGACACTGTTCTGCCCGCCAAGCGACACGCCGCGATCGCGCCGGCGTATGTCGCTGGTAATCGCTGAGCCGCCGCGCCGTGTCGCTCCGCTTGCGACCGTCCGAGCGTGATCAGCTCGAACTGTTCCGGCCGACCGCCCGCAACATTCCCCCGCGCGATGCGCAGGACCTCATGGCCTATCCGTTCTTCAGTCTGGCCAAGTCGCGGCGGACCAAGCCGATCGACTTCCACGCCGGCGACATAAGCGTCCGCGTCGACGCCGACCATGCCTACGGCATGGCGACGATCGGCCACGCATGAGGCCGATATCCCAAAACCCATCGCGCGATCGGCGCCCGAGGATGCCTACAAGCTCATTGGCCCGATTCGCGGCCACAAGCCGCAGCGTTACCGAACGAGAATCATAACCACCGTGCTAAACACCGTGCCATTTCGAAAAACTAGCACGGTAGCAGTAACGTAACGCATTGAAAATATTGGTGCGCCCGGAACGATTCGAACGTCCGACCCTCAGATTCGTAGTCTGATGCTCTATCCAGCTGAGCTACGGGCGCGTGCGACGTCGGGTTAGCCGCAACGGGGGATGGATGCAAGCGCTTGCAGCACTCGTCGCTCGACATTAGGAGATGCGTATGCGCCGATGGCCACTCCTGTTCTGCACTGCGCTTGCGGCTTGCGCTGCCCCCGGCGGCGCATGGCCAAGTCTGGCAAAGCGTCCGATCGAAACTGCGACTGCCCCTACAGCAACCGCTTTGGCTGCCCCCAACGCCGGCTCGCCTGCTGCAGTCGATGCGGCAACCCGGCTCGTGATCATCGACCGTGATCTTAAAAACCTTGAAGACCGGGCTCAGATTCAGCGCAAACTGACCGACCATGCCGCAACTGCTGCCGCTCACGGCGACGCAGCGGCGCAGGCGACGTGGCAGCTGGAATCGGGGCGCCTCGAGAAACTTGGCGGGCAACTCGCAGTGTTGCGCGAGCGATTGGACGGCATCGCGGGTGAGCTCGCCGTCGCAGCGACCAGCGGTGCCGACGTTGGTGCTACGCTGCGCGATACCGGCGCGCTTATCGTACGCAGCGACACTCTGGCAGTCCTATGCCGTGGCGGAACGCACTGAGCCTAGCGTAGGTCTGCGAAGACCGCTCGGCGGACGGCGCGTGCGACACAGTCGGCAGCGAGCGTTCCCAAAATCGCGAGTTCAACCGAGCTGATCGCACCGGCATCGGTGGGCGCGGTTGAGAGCGCGAACAGCGTGTCGCCGTCGAAGGGCGTATGGATAGGGCGAATGGCGCGCGCCAGTCCATCATGCGCCATCATTGCGAGCCGCTCAGCCTGACCGCGACTGAGCGGCGCGTCGGTAGCAACGGCGCCAATGCAGGTGTTCTGCGTCGCTGCCAGCCCGGTGCCGAGCATCAGTTTGGGCAGCGGCACGTCGCCGTCAGGTGGCGCATCGCGGTAGACCTCGCCAAAGCTGTTGACTGCAATAAGCGCGCCGACGCGCCAGCCGCCGGGCATTGCAACGCTGCTGCTGCCGATGCCTCCAGCCCGGCTGCCGGCGCGGGCGCCGTAGCCGGCACCGATCGCACCGCTCGGTGTGTGTGGTGCAAGCGCCGCCATGGCCGCATGTGCAAGACGGACATAGGGTGGATCGGTCCACGCCTTGTCGCCACCATTGCCGAGATCGAACAGGATCGCCGCCGGCACGACGGGTATCGGCAGTGGTCCCGCCTGAAGCCCGATCCCCTGGCGCGACAGCGCAACCGCCACAGCGTCGGCGGCGGCAAGGCCGAATACCGACCCGCCGCTGAGCACCAGCGCGTGGACACGCTCGACCAGCGTGTGCGGCTTTAGCGCATCGGTCTCGCGCGTGCCCGGGCCGCCGCCGCGAACATCGACCGCCATTACCACGGGAGCCATCGGTACAATTACCGTGACGCCTGTCCGTGCCGCAGCGTCGTGCGCGTGCCCGACGCGCAGGCCGGGGACATCGGTGAAGCTGTCGATCATCCGTGCTATCGTGCCGCAGCCGTGCGCCGTCTCCAAGCCTATAGCGTAACTTTAACAGCTGTCCCGAGTTGTTGTGCGGGAGTAGGCTCACCGCCGCTGTTGGAGAAATCGATGACCGCCGTCGCACATATCAATCGGATCGGCACCGCCGTTCCGCCGAACGACGTTCATCCGGCATTCGTGCGCTTCGTTCAGGGCTTCATCACCGAGCGCCGTGACAGCGCGATCTTCAAGCGCATGGTGAGCCGTGCGGGCATCGAACGGCGCTATTCGTTCTTCGAACCCGTCGAAAACCCGAACGGGTTCGTCGCCGATACCGAGGGCTTTTACACGCCCGGCGAATTCCCCGGGACCGCCGCCCGGATGGCGCGGTTCGAGAAGACCGCGCCGGGGCTGGCATTGCAGGCGATCGAGGCGATGGGCATCGACGGCGAGCGCGACCGCATCACGCATCTGGTCGTGGCGTCGTGCACGGGGTTTATCGCGCCTGGCATCGATCAGCTGATCGTCAAGGCGGCCGGGCTCGATCCCGGCGTTGAGCGCACCGGCGTCGGCTTTATGGGGTGTTATGCGGCGGTCAATTCGCTGCGGCTGGCGCATCACTTCGTCCGTTCGGATCCTTCGGCGCGGGTGCTCGTGGTCAATCTCGAGCTGTGCACGCTGCATTTCCAGCAGACCGCCAATCTCGAGCAGCTGTTGTCGATGTTGCTGTTCGGCGACGGCTGCGCTGCGACGTTGGTTACGGCTGACGAAACCGGCATCGCGCTCAAGGATTTTCGCGCGACGACGATCGAGGATTCGGGCCATGCGATCACGTGGCGTGTGGGCGACCAGGGCTTCGACATGCATCTGTCGGGCGAAGTGCCGGGCAAGATCGCCCGGGCGTTGAAGTTCGAGAATGAGCGCAACGACGACAAGGGGCTGCTGCGCGGGATGCGATCGGCGGACTATGACCTGTGGGCGGTTCATGCCGGCGGCCGGACGATTCTCGATGCCGTCGAAACCGGCTTTGAGCTTGCGGCGGACAAGCTGGATTGGTCGCGGTCGGTGTTGCGCGACTTTGGCAACATGTCGTCGGCCACGCTGATGTTCGTGCTCGAGCGCATCCTTGGCGGCGTCGGGACCAGCGTGGCGCGCGCCGCCGATGGTTTTGGCGTGGCGTTCGGGCCGGGATTGGCGGCGGAAAGCTTCCGGTTCAAGACGGTCGGGTGACACCGATGCGCAGCTTTGCCGCGCGCTCGACTGAACCCGAGCTGATGGACGGCGAGCACGTCACCGCCGCCGAGTTCGCCGCCTGCCTTGCCAATCTGGCGCGCGTCAACACGGTGACGCTGGCGCGGCCACCGACGTTGCGCTGGCTGGAGCGCGCAACGGCGGGGTTGCGGCCGGGCGACAGCTTTACCCTGCTCGATGTCGGCTTCGGCGAGGGCGACATGCTGCGCGCGGTGCACCATTGGGCCACGCGGCGCGGGCTGGTGCCGATGCTCAGCGGGATGGACCTCAATCCGCGCGGTGCGCCGGCAGCGGCTGCGGCGACCGATGCCGCGATGCAGATCGACTATCGGACCGGCGACGTGTTCGCCGCCGCATTGGTACCGCCGCCCGATTTCATTATCAGCTCGCTGGTCACGCATCATATGCGCGACGACGAGGTCGTGCGGTTCCTGCGCTGGATGGAGGCGACGGCATCGCGGGGCTGGTTCGTCAACGACCTGCATCGGCACTGGCTTGCGTTTCATGGCTTTCGCCTGCTGGCGTGGGCGGCGCGCTGGCACCGGTTCGTACGCCATGACGGCCCGGTGTCGGTGGCGCGCAGTTTCCGGCGCAGCGACTGGGTCCGGCTGCTTGCCGCAGCGGGCATCGACCGGTCGAGGGTCACGCTGCGCTGGCTGGTGCCGTTCCGGCTGTGCGTCGGGCGCATCAAATGAGCCAGATCGTCATTGCCGGCGGCGGGCTGGCGGGCGGCGCGGTGGCGGCGCTGCTGGCGCAGGGCGGCGCGCGGCCGCTGCTGCTCGAGCGCACGACCGAGCCGCATGACAAGATCTGCGGGGAGTTCCTGTCGACCGAGGCGCAGGCGCATCTCGCCAAGCTGGGGCTTGATCTGGCGCGGCTTGGCGGGGCACCGATCGACCGTGTGCGGCTGGTGCATGGCCAACGGGCGGCGGAGGCGCGGCTGCCGTTTATGGCGCTCGGCCTGACGCGGCGGCGGCTCGATGCGGTGCTGCTCGACCATGCCGCGGCTGCGGGTGCGAAGGTCGAGCGCGGCGTCACCGTCCGGACGCTGGCGCAAGGCGAGGTCGCGACGAGCGCGGGCACGCTCACCAATGCTACCGTGCTGCTTGCCAGCGGCAAGCATGACATCCGCGGTGCGAGGCGCGACACCGGCGGGGCGATCACCGGGTTGATCGGCTTCAAGCAATATTTCCGGGTGCCTGCCAGCGTACGCGCGGCGCTCGCCGGTTTCATCGAGGTGGTGCTGTTCGACGGCGGCTATGCCGGGCTGCAGCTGGTCGAGGATGACGTCGTGAACCTGTGCCTGCTGGTCGATGCGGCGCGCTGGCAGGCGGCGGGAGCGACATGGGACGCGCTGTTCGAGGCGCTGCTCGCCGAGCCGGGCATTGCGCGGCGGCTGGCCGATGCCGTGCCGCAGCGCGCCCGGCCGCTGACGATATCGGGCGTCCCCTATGGTTATGTCGCCCGCGCCGATGCGATGGGCCATTTCCGGCTGGGCGACCAGGCGGCGGTGATCCCGTCGTTTTCGGGCGATGGCATGTCGATCGCGCTCCATTCGGCGCGGTTGGCGGCCCAGGCAGTCGAAGCCGGCGCGACGGCTGCCGACTATCAGGCGCGGTTGCGCCGCGACGTGGCGGCACAGGTGGCGCGGGCAACGTGGCTGCAGCGTGGTGCGCAGACGCCGATGGGCCGCGCGCTGCTGGTCGCAGGCCTGACGCTGGTCCCCGCCGCGTTGCGGGGGCTGGCGGCCGTGACCCGCGTGCCGCCTGCCGCATTGCGCCGGGCCGGACTGGCGGTCTAGCCCGGCTGCGAACCGCCTAACCCGTCTAACTTTACCGCGCGCCCGAGGGAAAACGCAATTTCGGCGACCAACGCGCTGCGCCTTCGCAACGGCGCGCCGACGCCCGAAGCAAGCCGGAGTAACTAACCCAATTGGCTCTATTTGTCAAGGTTGCAATGCGCCACGCTTGCAACTGTCGGCTGCACCACGGTCGAGATCGAGGCAGCGGCCATCGACGACGGGCATCTTGACCCCCGCCAGTGCCGCCAGCGTCGGCGCGATGTCGGTGGTCTCGACCGGCAGCGGCTGCTCGAAGCCATTGGCACCCGGCCACCAGAACAGCATCGGCACGCGCCGGTCG
>Ga0209724_1003918_pt1 | contig 11928 bp, 10 predicted proteins | sample grotaG_FD_184143 | JGI IMG/M metagenome (GOLD analysis project Ga0209724, IMG submission 184143) | Glacier valley bacterial and archeal communities from Borup Fiord, Nunavut, Canada, to study Microbial Dark Matter (Phase II) -... | ecosystem: Environmental > Aquatic > Freshwater > Ice > Glacier ... | reverse complement strand
CAGCTCTTAGCGAGGAAAACATGAAGGCTTCTTTCAACACCCATTTCAAGGCTCTGGTCCTTGCCGCAGGCTTGGTCAGTGCCTTCGGCGCCCAGGCGTCCAGCACCGTGATCTTCGACCCGACCGGCACTGTCGGCCCGGCCAACGACGTCGCGTTCACGACACTCGACCAGCGTCCGGGCAATGCCCTGGCGATCGGCGCGAGCGCGTCGAGCCCGGTCGGCACGTCTTTCAACCTGGTTTACCAGGCGAACCTCGGCGCAGCGATCAACAGCAACGGCGTCTCAGTCTTCAACCAAGGCGATACTGTTGGTGGTGCCGCACGTAACTTTACGTTCACCGCGGGGTTCGCCGAGACGATTACCGGCAACACGGTCGTCGGTGGAACGAATACGGTGCTGACCTTCGGTTTTGCGTCGCCAGCGACCAATGCACCGACCGCAACCAACTTCTTCTACATGTACGCCACGGGCGCCTCGGGAAACAACTTGGCGGGCACGGGCTTCGCGACCGGCATTCCGATCCTGACGGGTCACTTCATCGCCAGCGGCTACTCGAGCACTTTCAATGCTAATGGCGGTGGTGCGGGCACGCCTCTCGACGGTTCTGGCAACAATGACTATCCTGGTATTTCGACGATCACCGGTAGCGGTTCGACGAACGCGACACTGGTCATTGACTCCTTCTTGCCGAATTATTTTCCGAACCTCGTGGCTGGTGCGACGACCAGTTTCATCCAGACGACGCAGAGCTTGTTCTTCTCGACGGTCGACCCGGCCGCGTTGATGAGCTCGAACGGCATCGCCAACGGCAACATCCCTGGCGCCACGTCGGTCGGTACCGTGAACGGTATCACCGGTCCCAACACGATCTTCGCGGCTGACGCTAGCCAGAGCTTCACGACCGGTGTTCCCGAGCCGCTGCCTGCTGCCCTGATCGGCCTGGGTCTGGTCGCACTGGGTCTCGCACGTCGCAAGGCTGCCAAGAAGGACTGAGCGGTCGAACAGGTGGAAAGAGAAAAGGAGGCTTCGGCCTCCTTTTTTTGCTTCCGGCCCGGCGCACTGGCCCGGAAAACCGGACCCGGACCGTCGGTCCGCCAGGCGATCAGCGTCGAAAATGACGCGCTGTTCGGCGGCTGGCCCGCCCAAGCGCTGTCCTATACTGCGGCGCTTCTTCATCGCGATAGGGAGGCGGGCTCATGCCGACCGCCGCACTGGTTCGAACGTTCGTCAGGGAACTGATCACCCGCGAGTCCAGCGAGCGGGTGACCGAACCCGATCTCGTGATGGACGATCCCGACAAGGTGGCGGCCTATACCGCCGCCGGGATGGTCGACGGCGTGATGGCGCCGGTCTACCTGTTCCACTGCGAGCAGATCTGCGACGTGATCCGGCCCGGCGACACGGTGGTCGACCTGGGATGCGGTCCGGCGACGCAACTGGCGATGGTCGCGGAGCTGAATCCGGAAAGCCGCTTCATCGGCGTCGACCTGTCCGCCGAGATGCTCGACAAGGCGCGCCGGCACATCGAGACCAAGGGCCTGACGAACGTCACGTTCGTTGTCAGCGACATCACCGCCATCGACCAGTTGGCGGACGCCAGCGCCGACGTCGTCATGTCGACGGTTGCATTGCACCACCTCCCGACACTGGGCCACCTCGATTCAGCCTTTTCCGAGGCGGCGCGCATCCTGAAGCCGGGGGGCGGCCTCTACCTGGTTGACTTCGGTCACCTCAAGTCGGAGAAGTCGATCGAATACTTCGCCTATCAGTACGAGGCGCAGCAGCCCGAACTGTTCACGCTCGACTACCTGTACTCGCTGAAGGCCGCTTTCGGCCTCGATGATTTCAAGCGCCTGCACGCACGACACTTCGGCGGGCGCGCGAGGATCCATTCGACGTTCATGATGCCGTTCATGGTGGCTATCAAGAGTGCGCCGCGGCGGGACCGGGACCCGGCGTTGAAGGCACGCCTCGCGACGGCATTCGACCGCATGCCGAAGACCTTCCGGAAGGACTTCAAGGACCTGAAGATCTTCTTCGGCCTCGGCGGCCTCTCGCTCGGGGCCTGAACTCGGCGATCCGGACGTTCCGGCGCGAGACCGGTCGGCTGTCAAGGAATGGTGGGCCGTGCTGGGCTCGAACCAGCGACCAAAGGATTATGAGTCCTCTGCTCTAACCAACTGAGCTAACGGCCCGCGAGGGATCACCGGGATCATCGCCGAAAAGGGTCACGCGGCGACGGGAGACCGCCGCGGCGACGACGGCGCGGCGCAAAAAAAAGCGCACGTCGCAACGTGCGCTTTCGTTCGAGACGCGTTCAGCTTCCTTCCAGGAAGGACTTGAGCTTGTCGCTGCGGCTCGGGTGCCGCAGCTTGCGCAGCGCCTTCGCCTCGATCTGCCGGATGCGCTCGCGCGTCACGTCGAACTGCTTGCCGACTTCTTCGAGCGTGTGGTCGGTGCTCATCTCGATGCCGAAGCGCATGCGCAGCACCTTGGCCTCGCGCGGCGTCAGGCTGTCGAGCACGTCCTTGGTCACGTCGCGCAGGCTGGCGTACAGGGCGGCATCGGCCGGGGCCAGCGTGTTCTGGTCCTCGATGAAGTCGCCCAGGTGCGAATCGTCGTCGTCGCCGATCGGAGTTTCCATGGAGATCGGTTCCTTCGAGATCTTCATGATCTTGCGGATCTTGTCCTCCGGCATCTCCATCTTCTCGGCCAGCGTCGCCGGATCCGGCTCGGCGCCGGTCTCCTGCAGGATCTGCCGGCTGATGCGGTTCATCTTGTTGATCGTCTCGATCATGTGGACCGGGATGCGGATCGTGCGCGCCTGGTCGGCGATCGAACGCGTGATGGCCTGGCGGATCCACCACGTGGCGTACGTGGAAAACTTGTAGCCGCGACGGTATTCGAACTTGTCCACCGCCTTCATCAGGCCGATGTTGCCTTCCTGGATCAGGTCGAGGAACTGCAGGCCGCGGTTGGTGTACTTCTTGGCGATCGAGATCACGAGACGCAGGTTGGCCTCGGTCATCTCGCGCTTGGCCTTGCGCGCCTTCGCCTCGCCGGTGGCCATCTGCTTGTTGATGTCGCGCAGCACCTTGAGCGGCAGCAGCACGCGCAGCTCGAGGTCGGCGAGCTTGGTCTGCAGCTCCTGGATCGCGGGCACGTTGCGGGCCAGCGTGACGCTGTAGTTGTGACCGGCGTTCACTTCGTTGACGACCCACTTCAGGTTCGTCTCGTGGCCGGGCCACGACCGGATGAAGTGCTGGCGCGGCATGCCGGCCTTGTTGACCGAGATGTCGAGGATCTGGCGCTCGATGCTGCGCGCCTCGTCGACCTGCGAACGCAGCGTGTCGCACAGCTTCTCGACGATCTTCGCGGTGAAGCGGATCGTCATCAGCTCGGCGGAGATCGCTTCCTGGGCCTTGGTGTACGGACGCGTGCCGATGTCGCGTTCCTTCTCGAACGCCTTGCGCATCTTGTCGAACTGCTGCGCGACGACGTCGAACTTGACGAGTGCATTCGCCTTCAGCTCGGCGAGTGCCTTCGCGTTGATCGCGGCGACGTCCTCGACGTCCTCCTCGTCCTCGCCTGCCTCGTCGGAAGCCTCGTCGTCGCCCTCGGCGGCCGGGGCAACCACAACCGGCGGCGGGACCGGCTTGCCGTAGGTGGTGGGCTCCGGCGCGTTCGGATCGATCAGCCCGTCGACGACCTCGTCGATGCGCATCTCGTCGAGCTTGACCTTGTTGGCCATCGCGAGGATCTCGGCGATCGTCGTCGGGCACGCCGCGATCGACATGACCATGTGCTTGAGGCCGTCCTCGATGCGCTTGGCGATCGCGATCTCGCCTTCGCGCGTCAGAAGTTCGACCGAACCCATCTCGCGCATGTACATGCGCACCGGATCGGTCGTGCGGCCGAACTCGGAGTCGACGGTCGACAGGGCCGCTTCGGCCTCTTCCTCGGCGTCGTCGTCGCTGGTCGCCACCGGCGCGTTGTCGTTGATCAGCAGCGTCTCGGCATCGGGCGCCTGGTCGTAGACCGCGATCCCCATGTCGTTGAACGTGCCGATGATGCCTTCGATCGCCTCCGCGTCGACGACGTCGTCGGGCAGGTGATCGTTGATCTCGGCGTACGTCAGGAAACCGCGCTCCTTGCCGAGCTTGATGAGCGTCTTGAGCTTGCTGCGGCGGGCCTCGAGTTCTTCTTCGGTGCCCGGCTGGCGGGCGGCGAGCGCCTCGCGCAGGAACGCCTTCTCCTTGGCCTTGCGCTCACGCGCCTTCAGCTTCTCGTTGGGCGCGGAAACCTTGACCGCCGGCTTGGCGACGGCCGGCGCAGCGGCACCGTTCGGCTTGGCGGCGTCGGCCTGGACGGCAGCGGCGGGAGCCGCTGTCTTCAACGCGGGCTTGATCTTGGCGCTGCTGCTGGCGACGGCGGCCGGGGCGGCAGCGGCACGCGTGGCGACACGCGGAGCGGCCTTGCCCGTCGAAGCGGCACCCTTGGCAGCGGGAGACTGGATCTTTTTGGACGGTTGCGACATGAAATTTCCTGGCTGTTTTGCTACACGCCGACTGGTGGACGACCAGCACGCGCGAAGAGGCATTGCACATGGGGTCGCGTCGCCGCGTTTCCACCCGGGCGGGCGGGCGAAAATGGGGAAAACCGAGGAGAACGACGAAAATTGAACCGAATCATCAGAAAGATCGCACCGTATTCGAAGACTGTAGGTTTTCGCGCGATTGCCGACGGTCGGGTCGGCGGGCGCGGATTGATTCGAATCGGCTGCAGATCGGGTGATTCCGGCACGACACCGGACGAGCGACTGACCTCTGCTGCGCACCCGTCGGGAAACCGCGCATTCTAGCAGGCACCTCGCTCAAATTCCAGTCCTTCGGGAGTCGGTCCCCCGAATGACCGCGCGCTCAGGCTTCCCGCTGCAGTCGGCCCTGCTCGTCGACGAGGCGACGGTAGGCCTCCATGTTGTCCGGGTCGTTCAGTCCGGCACGCGCGATGCGCTCGAGTTCCGCGCGGATCGCAAGATCCCGCATCCTGCGGACCGTATCGCGCAGTTCGTGGGCCGATGCATCGCGGCGCTCGGTGCGGCGGGTCGCGTCCGCGGCGTCCTTCGCCTCGTCGCCCGACGCCCGCAGCAGCAGGTCGCGCTTGTACTCCTCGACCGCCAGGATGTCCTGCATCAGTGCCTCGTAGGTCTCGCGGTTCGGCGATTCGCGCAGCGCGTCGGACATCGCGATGAAGTCCACGTCGGGACCCTGGGCCTTGGCCGCCTCGATGGTCTCGGTGATCAGGTCGCGCGCGTCCCCGGCCGCTTCCTCGAGCGTCGCGATGTCCGACGCCGTGAGGGCGTGTGCGTGCACCGGATACATGATCAGCGCCGTCAGCGCCCGCTGCGCGAGCCCCTGCGGCGGCTTGCGGTCGATGCGCCGCGGACGCGCCCGCCGGTTCGCGGCGACCTGCACGATCTGGAACGAATCGAGGATCTCCTCGACGGTCGACTGCGTGGTCGCGGCCAGGGCCCGGACGATCTGCATCCGCAGCGCCCCCGTCGGCAGCGCCTTGACCAGCGGCCGCGCGTCGAACAACGCCTTCGCCCGCCCCTCGGCGGTGCGCAGGTCGTTGGTGCGCGCGATCTCGCGCAGAACGTACTCCGACAACGGGACCGCGGCCTTCACGGCGTCGAGGAAGGCCTCGCGTCCGTGCGCGCGGATGAAGCTGTCCGGGTCGTGCTCCGGCGGCAGGAAGAGGAACGACAGCGCCTTCTCGTCGGTGGCGAAAGGCAGCGACGCCTCGAGCGCGCGCCACGCCGCCTTGCGCCCTGCGGCGTCCCCGTCGAAGCTGAAAGTCACGCGGTCGATCTGGCGCAGCAGCTTCTGCACATGGTTGGGCGTGCACGCCGTGCCGAGCGTGGCGACCGCGTTGGCGACGCCGAGCTGCGCGAGCGCGACGACGTCCATGTAGCCTTCGACGACCAGCGCGAAGCCTTCCTCGCGGATCGCCTGGCGCGCCTCGAAGAGGCCGTACAGCTCCTGCCCCTTCTGGAACACCGGGGTCTCGGGCGAATTGAGGTACTTCGGCTCGCCGTCGTCGATGATCCGCCCGCCGAAGCCGATCACGCGACCGCGCGTGTTGCGGATGGGGAACATCACCCGGTCGCGGAAGCGGTCGTAGACGCGCGTGGGCCCGGACTCCTCGTCGCTCGTGTCCTGCTTCGCGATCACCAGACCCGCGTCGCCCAGCACCGGGCTGCGGTAGTCCTCGAACGCGGCCTGCAGGCCGTTCCAGCCGTCGGGCGCATAGCCGAGGCCGAAGCGGCCGGCGACTTCGCCGGTCAGGCCGCGACCCTTCAGGTAGTCGATCGCGCGCGGCGATCCGCGCAGCGTGTTGCGGTAGAAGCCGGCGGCGACCTCGAGGGCCTCGATGATCGCCGTCGAGCGCGAGCGCGACTCGTCGAACGGGACGCCGCCACCCGCCTCCCCTGCTGCGCCGGTTTCGTGCGCCTGCGCGCGCGTGTCGGGGACCGTCATCCCGACCGACTGCGCGAGATCGCGCACCGCGTCGGGAAACGTGAAGCCGCTGTACTCGATGAGGAACGTGAGCGCCGTGCCGTGAGCGCCGCAGCCGAAGCAGTGATAGAACTGCTTCGTCGGGCTGACCGAGAACGACGGCGACTTCTCGTTGTGGAAGGGGCACAGCCCCATGAAGTTCGCGCCGCCCTTGCGCAGCTTGACGTGACGACCGACGACCTCGACGACGTCGACCCGTTGCAGCAGGTCGTCGATGAACGCCTGGGGGATCATCGGTCCGGGCTCGCCGAAGGACCTGGGGCTCGGCGGAAGATCAGGACGTCAGCGCCGCCTTGACCATCCCGGACACGCGCGTCATGTCGGCGCGGCCGGCGAAGCGCGGCTTGAGTTCGGCCATCACCTTGCCCATGCCCTGCGGCCCTGCGACGCCGAGCGCGGCGATCGTGCGCGCGATCTCGTCGGCGATCTCCGCGTCGGTCAGCGCCTTCGGCAGGTAGGCCGACAGGATCCCGATCTCGGCCTGCTCCTTCTCGACGAGGTCGGTCCGTGCCGCCTTCTCGAACGCGGCGACCGAGTCGCGCCGCTGCTTGACCAGCTTGTCGACGATCGCCAGCACGTCGGCGTCGGTCAGCGTGACCCGTTCGTCGACTTCCTTCTGCTTGAGCGCCGCGGTCAGCATGCGGATCGTCGTCAGGCGCACGCTGTCCTTCGCGCGCATCGCGTTCTTCATGTCTTCGGTGATCTGCTGCTGAAGAGTCATGAGTCGTCTCCACGGATGAGGCCGGAGGTTCCGGCATTCAAATACAAAAGCCCGCCGCGGCGAAAAGCCGGAGCGGGCTCGACATGTCTGCAACCGCCGGAGCCTTGCGGCCCGCGGCGTTCAGTACATCTTTTTCGGGAGCTGCTGGCTGCGAAGGCGCTTGTAATGACGCTTCACCGCGGCGGCGAGCTTGCGCTTGCGCTCGGCGGTGGGCTTCTCGTAGAACTCGCGGGCGCGCAGTTCGGTGAGCAGGCCGGTCTTTTCGATCGTGCGCTTGAAGCGGCGGAGAGCGACTTCGAAAGGCTCGTTTTCCTTGAGGCGTACTGTCGGCATTGAATTGGGGGGCAAAAACCCGGTTGCACAAAAGCGAAGCCCGCGATTGTAGCGGACTTTTGCGAAGAAAGGAATGTTCTGCGGGTCCGTGTGCGGTCACACGGCCTGCCCGGCAGCGAAGCCGGACGACCACGCCCACTGGAAGTTGTAGCCGCCGAGCCAGCCGGTGACGTCGACCGCCTCGCCGATGAAGTGGAGCCCCGGGATCCGCCGCGCCTCGAGCGTCTTCTGCGACAGCTCGTCGGTGTCCACCCCGCCGGCCGTCACCTCGGCCTTGCGGAAGCCCTCGGTCCCGCTCGGCACGAGGCGCCATTGCGCCATGCCTTTCGCCAGCGCCGCCAGCGCGCCGTTCGACAGCTCCGCGATGCGTCGATCGTCGAGGCCGGCGTCCTGCTGCCACTGGCTCGCCAGGCGTTTCGGCAGCCAGGTTGCCAGGACCTGCGACAGGTTCTGCTTCGACGTCCCCTTGCGTGCGAGCAGTTCGGCGCCGAGGTCGATCCCGGGCGCGAGATCGACCTCGAGCGGCGTGCCCGGTTTCCAGTAGCTCGAGATCTGCAGCACCGCCGGGCCGGACAGCCCGCGGTGCGTGAACAGCAGGTCCTCACGAAAGCGAGTCTCGTTTCCCGCCGACGCGATGTCGACCTCGACCGCGACACCGCTCAGCGCGGAGAACGGCGCCCAGACGTCGGCCGCGAAGGTCAGCGGCACGAGTGCGGGACGGGGTTCGACGATGCGCAGGCCGAAGCGCCTGGCGGTGCGATACGCGAAGTCGGTCGCGCCGATCTTGGGGATCGACAGGCCCCCGGTGGCGACCACGACGCGCTGCGCGACGATCGCTCCCGCATCGGTCTCCACGCGGAAACCCTGCGACGGTTCCGGGGCGACGTCGACGATGCGCACCGGCCGGCGCCACTGCACGCGACCCGCGTCGCACTCGGCCACCAGCATCGCGATGATCTGCTCGCTCGACTCGTCGCAGAACAGTTGGCCGCGATGCTTCTCGTGGAATCCGATGCGATAGCGCATCACGAGGTCGATGAAGTCGCGGGACGTGTAGCGCTCCAGCGCCGAGCGCGCGAAGTGCGGATTGCGCGAGATGAAGTGGGCGGGACCGACCTCGCGGTTCGTGAAGTTGCAGCGGCCGCCGCCGGAGATGCGGATCTTCTCGGCCAGCTTCTGCGCGTGGTCGAGCAGGACGACCGACCGGCCGCGCTGCCCGGCCACCGCGGCACACATCATCCCGGCCGCGCCGGCGCCGATCACGGCGACGTCGAAGCGTTCGGTCACGAGTCCAGGCGATCGCGGCAGTAGGTCTCGAGGAAGCGCTGCATCGCGAACGCGTCCGGCTCCCAAGCCGAGGCGAGCAGGCGCTCGGCGCGCAGGTAGACGTAGGTCTGAGCCTCGCGCGCCACGCCGTCGCTCGCCGTGACCGTGACGACGTCGCGCCGGTAGTCGTCGCCCTCGAACTGGTCGAGGCGCGCGAGGTCGACGTCGTCGACGTCGAGATACAGCACGCCGGCGACACGCGCATCGGCGTGCGGCACCATGCCCGGATAGTCCTCGCCGTCGATCGCGAAGCGTCCGTGGCCTTCGATGCTTCCTTCGATCGACGTGTAACGCCCCTGCACGACGCGCGACCAGACCGCGTCGAACATCAGCGATCCGTACGTGAAGACGTGGCTCATCGCCCGCCCTCGCGATGACGGATATGCCAGCAGCGATGGATGCGCCCGTCGCGGAAGTCGTCGGGCACCGTCCTGCCGCTGATCTCTTCGAAATGCGCCTTCTCCTGCACCAGCACATCGAGCTCGAAGCTGCGCAGGTTGGTCGAGAAGAACAGGTCGCCGCCGGGCGCCAGCAGCGCGAGGCATTGCCGGATCAGCCATGGATGGTCGCGCTGCACATCCAGCACGCCCTGCATCGACTTCGAGTTCGAGAAGGTCGGCGGATCGAGCACGATCAGGTCGACCCCGTCGCGATCGCCCGCCTCGTAGGCCGCGACCGCGTCGCGCAGCCACGTGAAGACGTCGGCACGGATGACGCGATGGCGCGCGAGGTCGATCGCATTCAGCCGCAGGTTGCGCTCGGCCCAGTTCGAATAGGTGTTCGACAGGTCGACGCTCTCCGACGAGACCGCGCCGCCGCGCGCCGCGTAGACGCTGAAGCTCGCCGTGTACGCGAACAGGTTCATGAAGCGCTTGCCCTGCGCACGCTCGCCGACGAGCCCGCGCGTCACGCGATGGTCGAGGAACAGCCCGGTGTCGAGATAGGCGTGCAGGTTGACGATGAAGCGATGCCCGCCTTCGCGCACGACCAGGTCGTCCTCGTCCATGCCGGTCGCGAGATGCTGCGCGGTCTTGTCGCCGCCCACGCGCTGACGACCGCGCCGCTTGACCGCGATGCGGTCGACCGGCACCTCGAAGGTCGCCGCCGCCACCTCGATCAGGTGGTCGATCCATTCGCGATGCTCGTCCTCGCTCTGCTGCCAGCCGGTGTCGACCTCCTGCAGTTGCAGGAAGGTACCGCTGGCCTCGGTCGCCTTCGTCGCCTCGGCGTCGAAGAAATCGATGACGAGCGGGAACTCCGGGATGTCGCGGTCGTAGACGCGGTACGCGTGGATGTCGGCGCGGCGGGCCCACTTGCGCAGGTGGCGCGCATTCTTCGCGAGGCGGTTGTGGAAATGCGAGAGGTCGGTCACGGCCGAATTGTACGAGGCGCCCGTGGTTCGTTCCTTCGATGCTTCGTTGCGGGACGAAGCATCGACGACGCATCTGGTTCAAGCTCTCGGTCTTCCGCAGCCAGAGACGCCCGTCGATGAAGTCCGCACCGGAACCCCGCTTCACCCGCATCGCCGCGATGATCGGCGACCCCACCCGCGGCCGCATGCTGGCCGCGCTGCTCGACGGCGCGATGCTGACGGCCGGCGAGATCGCCCAGTCCGCCGACGTCACGCCGCAGACCGCCAGCGCCCACCTGGCCAAGCTGCTCGACGCCGAGCTGGTCGTGCTGCGCGTGCAGGGACGCCATCGGTATTTCCGGCTGGCCGACGGCGACGTCGCGCATGCGCTCGAGGCGTTGTCCGTCGTCGCCGACAAGGACGTCGACCGGCAGCCGGGTCGGCGGGTGTGGTCGCGCGACGCGATGAAGCCGCTGCGCCACGCGCGGACCTGCTACGGACATCTCGCGGGACATCTCGGCGTCTGCCTGCACGACGCGCTGATGGAACGCGAGGTCCTGGTCCAGACCGGAGATTGCTATGAAATGGCCGATGCGGGGCGGCCTTGGCTGGAGGCGGTCGGCTTCGACGCCACCCGCGTGACGGCCACGTCGCGCGGCGTGGTCTATCCGTGCGTGGACTGGTCCGAGCGTCGCGACCACTTCGCGGGACCGCTCGCCGTCGCGCTGCTGGACCACTTCGTCGCGAACCACTGGCTCACGCGCATCGGCGACTCGCGGGCACTGGCCGTCTCACCGAAGGCGCGCCGCTTCTTCGACGACCTGCTCGTGAAGCACGCGCCGCACGCGTAAAAAAACCGCGAGACCCGAAGACGTCGCGGTTTCGGGAAGACGCCGCGAACGCGTCAGCCCATGTGCAGACCGCCGTTGAGCGAGAAGTCCGCGCCGGTGGCATAACCGCCCTCGTCGGACGCGAGCCACGCGACGATCGAGCCGATCTCCTCGGGCAGGCCGAGGCGCTTGACCGGGATCCCGGACACGATCTTGTCGAGCACGTCCTGGCGGATCGCGCGGACCATGTCGGTGCCGACATAACCGGGCGACACGGTGTTGACCGTGACCCCCTTGGACGCGACTTCCTGCGCCAGCGCCATCGTGAAACCGTGGATGCCGGCCTTGGCGGTCGAGTAGTTGGTCTGCCCGAACTGGCCCTTCTGCCCGTTGATCGAGCTGATGTTGACGATGCGTCCGAAGCCGCGGTCGACCATGTCCTCGATCACCTGCTTGGTGACGTTGAACAGCGAGTTGAGGTTGGTCTCGATGACGGCGTGCCAGTCCTCGTAGCTCATCTTGCGGAACATCCCGTCCCGCGTGATGCCGGCGTTGTTGACCAGCACGTCGACCGGCCCGTGGTCGGCCCTGACCTTCTTGAAGGCCTCGACCGTCGAATCCCAGTTGCCGACATTGCCGACCGACGCGTAGCACGTGAAGCCCAGCGCCTTCTGCTCGTCGAGCCACTTCGTGAAGTCGCGGCTCGGCCCGCAGCCGGCGACGACCGTGTAGCCGTCCTTGCAGAGTCGCTGGCAGATCGACGTGCCGATCCCGCCCATTCCGCCTG
>Ga0209724_1003917_pt1 | contig 11928 bp, 12 predicted proteins | sample grotaG_FD_184143 | JGI IMG/M metagenome (GOLD analysis project Ga0209724, IMG submission 184143) | Glacier valley bacterial and archeal communities from Borup Fiord, Nunavut, Canada, to study Microbial Dark Matter (Phase II) -... | ecosystem: Environmental > Aquatic > Freshwater > Ice > Glacier ... | reverse complement strand
AGCCGGTGCAGACAGAGTTGTAACAATGGATTTACATGCCCCGCAGATACAGGGTTATTTTGATATACCGGTAGATCATCTCGATTCATCAGCTATTTTTATACCATACATAGAAAATTTAAACCTCAAGAATTTAACTTTTGCAGCCCCGGATGTAGGAAGTGCAAACAGAATCAGAGAAATATCCACATTTTTTGAATGTGAAATGGTTATTTGTGATAAACACAGAAAACGTGCAAATGAAATAGCGAGTATGGTTGTTATTGGTGACGTAACGGACAGAGATATTGTTTTGATTGACGATATTTGCGATACAGGGGGTACACTAGCCAAGAGTGCAGGTTTAATGAAAGAAAAAGGTGCGAGAAGTGTGAGAGCTTTGTGTACACACCCGGTATTAAGCGGAAATGCTTATGAAAACATACAAAACAGTGCACTGGAAGAACTAGTAGTTTGCGATACGATACCCGTACGAGGAATATGCGATAAAATAAAAATACTTTCTGTAGATGAGCTTTTTGCCGTGGCTTTGCGAAATGCATACGAAAATAAAAGTATAAACAGTTTATTTATTAGGGGAAGATTAAGAGAAAAATAAAACACTTTGATAAAAAATAATCAGCAAATGGGTTTATACGGGGAAAAATGGAAAAATGTAAATTTTTCATTTGAGCATACAAATGAATATAAACTCGAAATATCAAACTTTGGTAGAATGCGATCTTTTAATAAATTATCCAACGGTAATATTTTAAAAGGATCAATAACTGAAGGTTATAAAATTATAAGACTTAAATTTTTCAAGGCTTCAGACCCATTAACTTTAAAGAAAGCGCAAATTTTGCAAAAGAAAGTTGTAAATATTTTAAAAAAAATTAAGCTGTTAAAACAAAACGGAGAATCAATTTCAATTGTAAAACAATCAGAACAAGATTTACGAAAGATAAAAACTGCTTATTCAAAAAATCTGGCACAAAACACTAAGGACAGAACAATTCATTATCATTCCCTCACTCATCGGCTGGTAGCAAATTATTTTCTATCTGCCCCATCTTCAAAAAAAACAATTGTTGCACATTTAGATTTTGACAAATTAAACAACGATGTAAAGAATCTTAAGTGGATGACGCCTGAAGAAAATTATGCCCATCAGCAAAAAAGTCCATACGTAATTGAGGAAAGAGAACGGCGACTTGCTTATGGACCAACCATTTCAAAAAACATTAAACTAACGGTAACAAAGGTAATGTTGCTAAAAAAAATGCTGAATGAAGGTAGAAAAACTGTGACCCATTTAGCCAAACAGTTTAAAGTAAGTGATATGCAAATAATAAGGATAAGAAGAGGAGAAAACTGGAGTTTTGTGCCTGCGGCAGAATAATTATTGTATTAAGTAAGTAGAAATTAAAGGTGTTCATTGTAGCTTAAAATCCATATTTTTGCACCTCATAAAAAATAAAATAATGAAAACAATTACAATCGAAGGACAACTGAGGACCGAAAGCGGAAAAAAAGCCACCCGCCAACTTCGCTCTCAGCAACTTGTGCCAGCTGTAATTTACGGTGGTAAAACTGAAGTAAATTTCTCAGCACCTGCAACAGCATTTAAAAGTATAGTTTACACATCAGAATTTATGTTTGCCAACATCACCGTTGACGGAAATTCTTACAACTGTATTTTGAAAGATTTACAGTTTGATAAGGTTACAGATGTGCTTATACATCTTGATTTTCTTGAGTTGGTAGATGATAAAAAAGTTATTGCAACTTTACCTTTAAAATACACAGGTACTCCACTTGGAGTAAAAGCAGGTGGTAAACTTGTTTTAAAAATAAAATCTGTAAAAGTAAAAACGCTTCCAAAATTTCTTAAAGAAAATATTGAGGTTGATATCAATAATCTTGAATTAAATGAGAACATCCGTGTTGAGAACATTAAAGCAGACAATATGGAAATTATGAATTCGCCAAGAATTCCTATTGCCTCTGTAACAATGACACGTCAACTAAAACAAGAAGAAACAGCGGCAGCTAAAGCGCCGGTGGGTAAAGCTGCTCCGGCAGCAGCTGCAAAAAAATAAAATTGTTTTTATAATAAATAAAAATGCCTTCGTTTCGGAGGCATTTTTAATATAGACAACCATTTAAACTTATTACATTTGCAGCCTTAATGCCAAACAGGCAATAAATATTTACGGAAGTTGGTTTAGAAGGAATGGATAATAATGCAAAAAATACTAAATACTAAAATTAGTTATAATGGGAATTGATAAGAATACACTTATAGGTTTTGGGCTAATCGGTGCATTGCTTGTAGTAATGCTGGTGTTAAATAATAACAGCAAAGCAACTTATGAACTTGAGCAAAAAAGAATAAACGATTCAATTGGGGCATTAAAACCAAAGGTTGATTCAAATGCGGTAAAATTAGATCTGCAAAAAACAGACTCCATAATTATAGCAAAACAAACACAGGGATTTGTTCAGGACACACTAAAAGCGGCAATGGTTTCTTTAGAAAATGATGTAATGAAAGTTACTTTTAATACCAGAGGTGCACAACCTGCAAGGGTTGAGCTGAAGAAATATAAGAAGTTTGACAGTACACAGGTTTTATTACAAAGTGGCAATTTTAATAAATTATCTTATAATATTAATTCTGGTGCCAACATTACAGCCCAAACTGAAAATATAAATTTTACTGTGCAGCCCGTAGTGGTAAATGCAGATAAAAGCCAGACTATTTCATTTAAAACAGGAGATTCTACCGGAGGTAAAGAAGTTACACATCAATACACAATTCGGGAAGGGGAGTATATGTTGGACTTTAATATTTTGACAAAGGGGGAAAATTTATTTACAGGTAATGTAATTAATCTGCTATGGCAAACAGAAGCAACGCAAATTGAAAAGGATCATAAATATGAACTGACGCAATCTCAGATTGGCTACTCAGAACAGAACAGTTATGATTTTGAACATGTTGCAAAAGAGGGAACAAAAACTTTTTCCCAACCCTTAAGTTTTATAGGGGCAAAACAACAGTTTTTTATTGCAGCACTGTCAGCCAAAGAAAAGTTTGAATCTGGCACAGTAACCTGGAAAATTCCAACAGATAGCAATTCCTACATATTTAGATCTACAGCTAATTTAAAAGTACCTGTAAAGGCCGGCAATACCGGCAATACTGCACTTCAGTTTTATTACGGTCCAAGTGATTATAATATCTTAAAAAGATACAATAACAAAATGGAAAACATGGTGCCGTATGGTTCAGGTATTTTTTCTTTTGTAAAATATATTAACCGCTATTTTTTATTGCCCGTATTTGATTTTCTGCAAAAGAATATAGCAAGTATGGGTATTGTTATCCTACTATTGACTCTTCTTATACGACTCATTACTTCTCCCATACTTTATAAAAGTTACTTGAGTGGTGCTAAAATGAAAGTCTTAAAGCCTGAGGTAGATGCATTAAAAGCAAAATTTACCGATAAAGCCGGACAGTTGGATCAACAGGCATTTAGTATGGAGCAGATGAAGCTATGGAAGACCGCAGGTGTAAGCCCACTCGGAGGCTGTTTGCCGGCAGTGTTACAGATTCCTATCTTTATGTCACTTTATTATTTTTTTCAAAGCAATATAGATTTACGAGGTAAAAGTTTTTTATGGTCAAATGATCTTGCCTCCTACGATTCAATTTTAAAGCTGCCTTTTGCTGTGCCTTTTTATGGAGATCACGTAAGTTTATTTACATTAACTGCAGTTATTACAAGCATGCTCATTTCAATTTACAGCATGAGCAATATGCAGGATAACAGTAACCCTGTTATGAAGTATATGCCTTATATTTTTCCGGTTTTACTGTTGGGCGTATTCAATAACTTACCATCTGCACTTACGTGGTACTACACAATTTCCAACAGTATTACTTTAATTTTACAAATCGTTATACAGAAGTATGTAATAAATCATGAAAAGATTTTGGTACAAATAAATGAGAATAGAAAAAAGCCGGTTAAAAAATCTAAAATTGCAGAAAAGGTTGAAGCTATGCAGGAAAGCCAGCGGAAACTACAGGAATTAAAAAACAAGACAAGCAGAAACTGATAACCGTTAAAAAATTTGTTAGTAAACTGTGCCTTTTAGAGGTGCAGTTTTTTCATTTATGATCAAACTACTGTTTCGGCGTACATTTTATTACCTTATCTTTAAATTTTGTTACTATGAAAACTTTTACATTTTTTCTAATGTTTGTTTTAAACAGCTTTTGCAGTATATCTTTATTTGCTCAAAAAGTACTAACAGAAGGTATGTTGAAATACAGTATATCAATAGAAAGTTCTAATGGTGAAAAGCAAATTTCAGGAGCTTTAAATGGTGCTACCTTATCTGTTTACTTAACAAAAAATAAAAGTCGATCCGAAATGGTCAGCACTCCCGGTAAAGAAACTACCGTTTTTGATAACAAAAGTGGAAGAGGATTTATTTTAAAGGAATATAGCGGTCAAAAATTAATGATAACAACAACTGCTGAAAACTGGGCGCAAAAAAACCAGGTTAATACAGGTTTAAATTTTGAGACACAACCCGGAACGACAAACATAGCAGGTTATGTTTGCAAAAAAGCTGTAGCAAAAAGTAATAATGGCAAATTATACACTGTTTATTATGATCCATCCATACTTATAGAGAACAAACAATACAACAATGCATTTTCACAATTAGCCGGGTTACCTGTTCAATACGAATTATCATCAGGAAATTTAATTTTTAAATATACCCTGGCAGGATTAAATCTTGATATGTTGAATGCATCTAGGTTTGATTCTCCAAAATCAGGTTTCAGGGTAATGAGCTACGAAGAAAACCAGCAATTGAAAAAAGGGGAATAAGTTAATGGAAACTAATGATAAGTTTTGTACCGGTAAAACCCTGATGAACATCGGCTACAAATATTTTTTGTTTTATAGGTAAGATGTAAACGCTGTTACCTTTTTGATAAGTAACAAGTTGATTAAAAGTATTTGGAGCGGTTGTAACACTGTTCGTAATTAATGAACCCGTATACTTTAAACCATTTTTTAAATTAAAGTTTAACGCAGTTCTAAAGTTGTTAGGAGTTTTAATATTTATTACAACTTTATTCTTTTTCTTATTTACACCCCTGTCTGCAAACGAAAGATTCATTTGTATTGTAAACAACGCTACAAGAGATAATATGCGAATAGAAGTTTTCATTTTTAATAAGATTAACAAATATAATACAATAAACGAAATTTTTTAGTCTTTAGTATGTAATATTTCACTTTTAGTTAATAACTAATTTTAGTCAACTACAAAAGTTCTTAATAAATCATTAAATTACAGGTCATAAGGCTGAAATATGAGAAACGATAGATATAGGCAAGAAAGAGAAGAACTAAAAGAATTACTAGCCCAATATGATAATTTGAGAGCAGGCAGATCTAACTCGTTTTTAGAACAGGAAGGTTTTGAAAGGTTAGTTGAATATTTTGATGAAAAAGATAAATTTGAAGACGCATTAACTGTTTGTGAATATGCTATAAATCAATACCCCAATACAGCTGCGTTGTTGATTTTAAAAGCCAATCTTTTAATTGTTACAAAAAAATACAAGGATGCGTTGGAACTGCTCGATGATGCAGAAAAAATTGACATTACTGATAGTAATTTATACATATTAAAAACAGATGCATTTTTAGCATTAGATATGCAATTAAAGGCCGCAGAAGTGCTTGAAATTGCCATAGAAAATTTTGAAGGAGATGAAAAGGTAGATTTGCTTTTTGAATTGTGTGACGTATATGATGATTACGAAAATTTTGAAAAGGTTTTTGATTGCCTCGTTTTAATTTTAAAGCAAGATCCTGCAAACGAAGAGGCATTATATAAAATATGTTTTTGGACAGATTTTACAGGTAGAAATGAAGAAAGTATAACCCTCCATAAACAAATTATTGAAGAGCAGCCTTTTAATGAACTGGCATGGTTCAATCTAGGAGCTGCTTACCAGGGTATAAAGCTGCACGAAAAAGCACTTGATGCTTACGAATATGTTGTAGCTATAAATGAAAAATTTGAAAATGCATACCGCAACATGGGCGATGCACATCTTCGCCTTCGCCAATATAAACTTGCCATAGAATCTTTAGAAAAAGTATTGGAATTAACCATGCCGGAACCTGTGCTATATGAAGCCATTGGGCATTGTTATGACAGATTAGAAAACTTTGCACAGGCAAGATTTTATTACAAGAAAGCAAGCCATATGGAAACGGAAGACAGCCGTATGCATTACAGAATTGCTTGCACTTACATGAACGAAGCTGCATGGGGCAGCGCCATAAAATGTTTAAATACGGCACTTCGCACACAACTAATGCAGCCTGATTATAATCTGGCTTTGGGGCAGTGCTATATGCAGATGAATAATATTGATGAAGCACTTACCTGCTTTGGAAACGTCGTTCGCATAAGGCCAAAAAATATAAACGGATGGACGGAATTACTAAAATGTTTGTTGCATGCTGATTTTTTTACAGAAGGAATAGAGTATGCGCAATTTGCTTATGAACAAACAGATGGTAAAACTATTTTTCTATTTTATAAAAGTATGTTTCTGTTTTTGGATGGCCAGTCAAAAGAAGCCTTATTGCAACTGGAAAATGCTATGGCCGAAAACCCAAAACTCATCAAAAAATTTATTCAGCTTGACCCCCGAATACTTAAACACCGCCAGGTTGTAGAAATTATAGCACGGTACAAAAAAAAGGGAAACAGATAAAGCTGAGAAGCTGTTTAATTTTTCTTTAAATACATTTGCGGCTTAACCTAAAGATCACAAAATATTTTACGATGAATTTCAATCTTTCTCAAATGCCGGAACGAACGGCACAACCACGTGCAAACGGGCTTACAATGGTAATGGATAAAGGCCTGAGTATTGAAGAGGCCAAAAATTTTATGAGTGTTGCAAGCCCTCATGTAGATATAGTAAAACTGGGTTTTGGTACCGCTTTTGTTACGCCAAATTTAAAAGAAAAACTGGCTGTATATGCTGCGAGCAATGTACCGGTATATTTTGGCGGTACTTTATTTGAGGCATTTTTAATACGCAACCAGTTTGATGATTTTGTAGCAGTGTGTAATGATTTTGGCGTTACTACAATAGAAGTCAGTGACGGTTCTATCACTATTCCTCACACAGAAAAATGTGGATACATAGAAAAGCTTGCAAAAAACTTTAAAGTGTACAGCGAAGTTGGCAGTAAAGATGCTGCCCATATTATTCCGCCATATAAATGGATAGAATTGATGAGTGCCGAGCTAAGTGCAGGTGCAAGTTATGTAATTGCAGAAGCCCGGGAAGCCGGAAATGTAGGCATTTACAGAGGCAGCGGCGAAGTACGGGAGGGTTTGGTACAGGAAATTCTTACACAGATACCTGCAGAGAAAATTTTATGGGAAGCTCCGCAAAAAGCCCAACAACTTTACTTTTTAGAACTGATAGGCTGTAATGTAAATCTTGGCAATATTGCCCCTTCTGAAATGCTTGCGCTGGAAGCAATGCGTATTGGTTTAAGAGGAGATAGTTTTGAATTTTATCTGGATAAAAAATAAATGTTTTTGGGGCTGTAAACTTTGGAGGTTTATTCATCTTTTGTTCGGGCTAGCCGTTACAATCTTTTTATTTGCTGACGCAATATAAAAAGGATTTCCACTTTTATCCCGCAGCCTTTCATCAGTAAAACTTTTCTCAACTATAGTATAAAATATGCCGGCTCTTGAAAGGCCGGCATATTAATTAAAAACAAAAAAATTTGTATGAAATTATTTGGTCTAATTGGTTATCCACTCGGTCATTCCTTTTCAAAAAAATATTTTGATAAAAAATTTAATGATGAAAATCTGGATGACTGCATTTTTGAATTATTTGCTATAAAAGATATCAATGAATTTCATAAACTTACGGAAGAAAATACCAATTTAAAAGGTCTTGCAGTAACCATTCCATACAAACAAAGCATATTACCATTTATTAATTATGTGACCGTTGCTGCAACAGAAATTGGAGCAGTAAACTGCATAAAATTTACTGATGGTAATACAACAGGTCATAATACAGATGTTGTAGGCTTTGAAAAATCTTTGATTCCTTTACTACAACCGCATCACACAAAAGCGCTTGTGTTAGGTACAGGAGGTTCATCTAAAGCAGTACAATATGTTTTAAAACTATTGAAGATTGATTTTTTATTGGTTAGCAGAGACAAAAGTAATATCCAAAATTGTATTGCTTACAATGATATTGACCAAAAAATAATGGCTAAATATTCTATTATTATCAATTGTACCCCGATAGGTATGACGCCAAATGAAAATGTTATGCCTGAAATTCCTTATGAACTGCTTTCGGAAAATCACTTGCTTTATGATCTTATATACACACCTGAAAAAACGCACTTTTTAAAAAAAGGAGAGGTGAATGGATGTACAATTAAAAATGGTTTTGAAATGCTTGTAATACAGGCAGAAGAAAATTGGAAAATATGGAATGCTTAATTTTTGAAACTTAAAAGCTGAACAAATTTTTCAGGTATTTCACGTACTTTTTTTTCTTCGTAATTGTAGCAAACCATTCCTGTTTTTGCTTTTGCAATTAATATATTATTTGCGCTTCTGTTTACATGAATTATATAGTACAACTCAAAACCCGCTTTACTAATTTCTCCTACAGCAATTTCAACATTTAGTACATCTCCATAAAAAGATTCTCCTTTATATTCCACAGCTAGGTCAGCCATTATAAGTGAGGCTCCTTCAATATTTAATTCGGTATAATTATTTGATGAAAGCCATTGTACCCGGGCTTCGTGTATCAATCTTACAAACGCATCATTGCCTACATGGTTGCCATAATTAATGTCAGTTATTCTAACAGCAATTTCAGTAGAAAATATTTTGCGTTCAGGTAACAATAATTTAATTCTTGCCATCGTAATCATTTAAAAAATTAATTAATTTTTGCAGTGCTTTTTTTCTATGGCTGTACTTATTTTTTTCGTCCATGTTCATTTCTGCAAAGGTTTTATCTGACCCATCAGGCGCAAAAATGGCATCGTAACCAAAACCCATACTTCCTGTTTCTTTACTGTTTATTTTACCTTTGCAAATACCGGTGAATAAATATTCTTCGTTGTTTAACAGCAAACAAATAACTGTTTTAAATTGTGCATTTCTTTCATCTAAGCCTTCCATATTTTTTAAAAGCATTGCAATATTTTTTTTGTTGTCGGCCTCATCGCCTGCATAGCGTGCACTTTTTACACCGGGCTTTCCATTCAATGCAATCACTTCAAGGCCTGTATCTTCACTAAAGCAGTTTTGTTTTGTAATCCCAAATATCACCATCGCTTTTTCTCTTGCATTTTCTTCCAAAGTATCAAATGGTTCATTAATTTCAATATTAATTCCCGCCTCATTTAACGTTATAATCTCTAACCCTTGGGTTAATGCTGCTTTAATTTCAGCTATTTTATTTTGATTATTTGTAGCGAATATTAATTTCATAAATGAATATCAGATTGAAAATATTTTTTTTAATGCAACCCAAAGCTGTTTTTTCTCTTCTTTATCCGCTGACAACTTTTGCAAAGATGGTGCACATAAATATTGTTGCTTGTTGTAGGACTGCACCTGGTACATTGGTATTTGTACAGGGAAACCTAATGCCTGCGGTTCTGTACCAATAAATAGAATGGTGGTTGGTTCAAAAATCTTGATCAGATTTTCATACATAACATTTTCATCAGTATAAGCATTTACCAGAGCCGTATCTGCCATTGTAATGTTGCATGCGCTTAATATGTTCATTAAAAAACTGAGTTCATCATCTCCCAAAAATTTGTGCTCTTTTTCATTTACAATTATTAAAATATGCCTGTTGTTTTTTCCTAGATATTTTATTGCATTTACAGCATCAATCTCAGTCGAAATATTATTTTTAGAAACTACATTTTTTGTAATTTCTGTTTTTTCCTCTTTAGCGAAGGATGAAACCACTAATGTTTTTTCGTATAGCTTTTTAACTAAAAAAGGAGATAGTTTAATATCATCTAAGCTCATAATGCGTGCTTTTGCAGGTTATTTTTCGTTTCTTTGCACAAAAATAAACGATTATGATTGCTGCTGCAGATTTTAATATTACCAAGATTGAACGAAGTAAACTAAACGATATCAATCTTGAGAATATTCCATTTGGAAAATACATGACAGATTACATGCTAGAAGTAGATTATGAAAACGGCAAATGGCAAACGCCGGAAATTAAGCCTTATCAACCATTGTTAATGGCTCCGTCTCTGGCAGCTATTCATTATGGGCAATCAATTTTTGAGGGCGTAAAAGCTTATAAAAATGCCGAGGGTGAGCCATATATTTTTAGACCGTTAGATAATTTTAAGAGATTTAATAAATCTGCTGAAAGAATGCAGATGCCAACGATACCCGAAGAGATTTTTATAGATGGTATGAAGCAACTTATTAAACTTGATATTAACTGGATACCTTCAAAAGAAGAACATTCTCTTTACATCCGTCCTTTTATGTTTAGTACAGATGAAACGATTGGTGTTAAACCAAGTGAAAATTATAAGTTCATGATTATTCTTAGCCCAACCGGGCCTTACTATGCAACGCCAATGCGTATTTATGTAGAAGAACAATATGTACGTGCAGTACCGGGTGGGATTGGTTTTGCCAAAGCTGCAGGTAATTATGGAGGATCTATGTTCCCCACAGCGCAGGCCAAATTAAAAGGGTATGACCAGGTTTTATGGACTGATGCTTTTGAACATAAATATGTGCAGGAATGTGGTACTATGAACGTAGTATTTATTATTGGAAATAAGGCGGTTACACCTGATTTATCAACAGGAACTATATTAGATGGCGTTACAAGAGACAGTGTAATAGTATTGCTTAAAGAAATGGGTTTAACTGTTGAAGAACGGCCATTGAATATTGATGAAGTTATTGAAGCTCATAAAGTAGGAACATTAAAAGAAGTTTTTGGTACGGGAACAGCTGCAACTATTTCTTTAATTAAAGAGTTGCGTTATAAAGATTATGTAATGGATTTTGAAGTAGAGAAATGGGAAGTTGCACCGAAAGTAAAGAAGATGTTGAACGATATTCGTTATGGCAAAACAGCAGATAACAATGGCTGGATGATGAAATTGTAAAAGGAAATATTAGACATAGGTTTTTAGATACAAGAATGAAGAGAAAGTGAAACAATTTTTTTATTAATAATTGGAAGCAAAGGAAAACTAGGTTTGTGAAACGCTGATTTTAGGGTCAAATAAGAAAAAAGACAATTTTTTAATTAGTTGACTTTTTTAAATCATAAATTCTTACCTTCGCTCTCCGAAAAAAAAGGTTATATAAATGCCAACTATAAATCAACTGGTAAGAAAAGGAAGAGAAATCATTAAAGCGAAAAGCAAATCCAGAGCATTGGATGCTTGTCCTCAACGTCGTGGTGTATGTACAAGAGTATATACAACTACTCCTAAAAAGCCAAACTCAGCATTGCGTAAAGTAGCAAAAGTTCGTCTTACAAATAAGATTGAGGTTATTGCTTACATTCCGGGTGAAGGTCACAACCTGCAAGAGCACAGTATCGTTTTGATACGTGGCGGTAGGGTAAAAGATTTGCCGGGTGTTCGTTATCACATCGTTCGTGGATCTTTGGATACCGCAGGTGTAAAAGACCGTAAGCAAAGCCGTAGTAAATATGGAACCAAGAGAGCAAAGAAATAAAATTTGAATATTTGATTTTATATTGAAGACAAAAAACAATTAACAAACAACAAAACAGGGTTGAGTAAAGTTTTAAATCTT
>Ga0209724_1003916_pt1 | contig 11930 bp, 16 predicted proteins | sample grotaG_FD_184143 | JGI IMG/M metagenome (GOLD analysis project Ga0209724, IMG submission 184143) | Glacier valley bacterial and archeal communities from Borup Fiord, Nunavut, Canada, to study Microbial Dark Matter (Phase II) -... | ecosystem: Environmental > Aquatic > Freshwater > Ice > Glacier ... | reverse complement strand
TCCCCAGCACTCCAAACCGCGCTTCACAAAAGGTGCGGTGCTGTTGCCCGTGCCACAGGCCAAATCGAGCACCGACTTGGGGTGAAAGTTTGCCTGTTCTAAAAACTCGAGCAGAAATTCGGCCCAATCTTCGTATTCAATATCATTCATGATGGCGTCGTAAACCGTGGCCAGCGCCGAAAACGGCGGGCGCTCGAGGGTGTTGCGGGACTCGGAGGACATGGGTTCACTGTAGCGAAAAACCCCCCTCCGGTCTGGAAGGGGGCTGACGCTCGAGCTTCAGACGTAATTAAGACGACGTTTGGTGAATAATTTCGATTCTAGGCAAACAATAGGATAGGATGTCAATAACTCTGTTGTCACAAATAATCCCAAAATGGCACAATTTATCTTCTTCGATTAATCTCACATCATTCGGACCCAATATTTTTGAGGCTTTATATTTTCGTAAGTTATTGCCTTCATAAACAGCCGTTTTATCGACTATATGATATGTTTCATTATCAACTTTATAATAATAAAATCCTTCAAAGATTACGTGTATTTCTATAGATTCATCGACATCAACCTCTCGGTAGAATCCAGGTTCTCGGTCCAATCTCGACCCCTCTTGTTGCCATTCTCCATACTTAGGAGGATGTAAAACGAAAATCACCCATGAGTGATAAGGTTCGAGGGTTTGTTTGAACCAAAGTAAACCCTGACTTTCAATGAACTCGAGCGGTTCCAAAGCTTCAATTCCCCTTAATCGGAATATTCGCCACCAGCACCACCGTATCGCCGCGCTGTTCCACGTCTATCTGGGCCAGTTCCCCGTTGGGGTCGTCGGGAAAGTAGCGCCGCACCACCTCGAGCAGTTCGTTGCGGAGCGCTTCGACCTTGCCGGGGGCAATCTGGGCACGGTCGTAGGCCAGCACCAGATTGAGACGGTTTTTAAGCGTTTCTTTGGTGTCATCCTTGGGCGTTTCGCGCCCGAACAAGCGGTCTAGCCAGCCCATAGGACTACTTCCCCCCGAACAGTCGGCGCATGGTCGCCATAAACCCCTTTTCGGGTTCCGGCTCCGGCTCGAGGTTCATGAACGGTACATCAACACCCTGAATGCGCTGCACGGTGTCGCGGTAGGCCTGCGACGCTCGGCTTTCGCCCAGCACGGCGGGTTGGCCCACGTTGGTGCTGACCAGAATGCTTTCGTCCTCGGGAATGATGCCAATAGGTTTGACGTTCAGAATCTCGACCACATCGCTCACCGAGAGCATGTTTCCGGCCCGCACCATCAGCGGACGAAGGCGGGTGATGATGAGCCGAATCTCGCGTACCTCTCCGGCCTCGAGCAAGCCAATCACCCGGTCGGCGTCGCGCACGCTCGAGACCTCGGGGTTGACCACCACCAAAGCGCCCTGTGCAGGTGCGATAGCGTTGCGAAAGCCGCTCTCGATTCCGGCGGGCGAGTCGATGATAACCCTATCAAACCCCTCCTCCTCGAGCAGAGTCTTGACGGCCCAGCGCATCTTTTCGGGGTCGAGCGAGTCCTTGTCTTTGGTCTGCGAGGCGGGCAGCAAAAATAGACTTTCCACCCGCTTGTCTTTGATGAGTGCCTGACGAATCTTGCACTTGCCGTCGAGCACGTCTATCAGGTCAAAGACCACGCGGGATTCCAAGCCCATCACCACATCCAAATTGCGTAAACCCACGTCCACGTCAATGACCGCGACTTTTTCGCCCAATTTGCCCAGTCCCATTCCGATGTTGGCAGTGGTGGTGGTCTTACCCACACCGCCTTTCCCGGAGGTCACAACGATAACTTTGGCTTTCAACTCTGCCCTCCAGCACGGCTCTGTGTTTACTCTGCATCTGGCTCGAGAACATGGCTCGAGATTCAGGCGCGGCGTTTTAAAATCGCTTCACTCTACCCGATTTAAGTGGGGGTGCGATACCGCTACACTAGGTTTCATGCTAAAAAGTGACCTCGAGTATCTGGTAGGCCGTCTTCTCGACTTACTCAGCACGCCCTCGCCCACCGGACACACCGAGGCGGCCATGAAGCTGCTCGAGCGCGAGTTGGCGGCGTTGGGCCTCGAGTGGAGAAGAACCCGCAAAGGTGCGCTGTGCTGGACCCTGCCTGGAAAAACCGAGGGCAAACAGGTGTGCTTCGCAGCGCACATGGACACCCTGGGCGCGATGGTCAAGGCCATCAAGCCCAGTGGACGCCTCAAGCTCGAGCGCATTGGAGGTTACGACTGGACCACGCTCGAGGGCGAGTACGCACAGGTTCACCGCAGCGGGGGGGAGCCGCTGGGTGCCACGGTGGTCAACGTGCGCCAGTCAGTTCACGTTCACGGTGGTCAACCCGAGACGGTCAAGCGAGACCGCGACAACCTCGAGCTGAGACTGGACGCCCTCACCTCGAGCGCGTCAGATACGGCAGCGCTGGGCGTGCGAATCGGCGATTACGTATCCTGGGACTCGAGGGCCACCTTTATTTCTACGGGTGGACAAGAGGGGTTTGTCAAGGGCCGACATTTGGACAACAAGGCGGCGGTGGCGGTGTGTCTGGCGCTGAGCAAGGCGGTTCTGGATGGGAAATTAGTGCTCGAGCACACCGCGCACTTTTTCATCTCCAACTTTGAGGAGGTGGGTCACGGCGCGTCCTCGGGCCTGCCTGAAAACCTGGACGAGCTGATTGTGGTGGACATGGCCGCCATAGGCGAGGGCCAGAACTCGAGCGAACACTACGCCTCCTTGTGCCACATGGACTCGAGCGGACCCTACAGCCGCGACTTGAGCTTAAAATTGCGCGCCGTGGCTCAAAAACAGGGTTTAGAGCTGCGCGACGACCTCTACCCCTGGTACAGCTCGGACGGGAAAACGGCGTGGCTTTCGGGTCAGGATTTACCTATCGCGCTCATCGGGCCGGGGGTGGACGCCAGCCACGCTTACGAGCGCACCCACACCGACGCGCTCGAGGGTACATTTGCACTGATGTTGGGGTATCTGCTCGAGGCGAAGTGATTTTTGAGATTATGGGAGTGCGGTACAATGGTCGCGAGAGGTATAACGTGCTGCCAACCTACAGAGCTGTTTTGAAAGGAAATACCCTCGAGTGGACCGATGAAGCGCCGCAAGACGGTAAGGGCAAAGAGGTGTTCGTCACCGTTGTAGGGGGTGCCAACAAGGTCAAAAAATCTCGAGGACCGGAGATGGCCGAGGCCCTGCGTCAGTTTGCGGAGTCGGGTCAACCGTCTTCGTTTGGAGACGCCCTCGAGTGGCAACGGGAAACCCGTCAGGACCGCGTTTTACCGGGCCGCGAAGAATAATGTTGCTCGACAGCAATATCATCACCTACGCCCAGCAAGACGCTTATTCGCATTTACGCCCATGCTAGGTTACTCGAGTTGAGCATGGATACATCGGCTATTGATGGTATTTATCTTTCAGCGCTATGTTTTCTAACTTCGATAATTTCTATAAATTTTATTGACAAAAGAAGAACAGTCTGGGCCAATGTAATTTCACTACTCATATTGACTCTCTCTGTGAATCTCCCTATGCGTTTCTATTTTTTTCTACAAAGTAAGAGTAATAATTTTGCCAATCTTGATTGGTCTCGCATAACGGGATACTTTATAATAGTGAATTCACTACTAGCTATCTTGGTATTGACAAAATACGTTATGAACACTGCTACAAATGGTTGGAAATTCAGTTATTATTTCGCGTTCATATTAATATCGCTTGTTCATCTAGGTTTTCTTTTCTTAGCGGCTTTTCTGCCCCTCGCTTGAACCCTGCGCCCAGATACGATTGATAAAACATGTGTCCATTACATCTAAACCTTTAACTTTTTAGCCAGCACCTCGAGCGCTAAATAAGCCTGACTCATCAGCGGTGCGCCGTGGCCCAGAGCCAGTTTTTGCACGTCCATGTCGGCCATCTTGCGAATGGTGGCTTTGGCGTCGGATACGCTCGAGGTGAAAGCGGCGGGGGGAAAGCCCAGCCACGGCAAAAAGTGGTTGGTGGCGTCTGCGCCGATGAGCAACCGTTCGCGCTCGAGCCACAATCCCATCTGTCCGGGGGTGTGACCGGGAAACCACACCGCGCTCAGTCCGGGCAGCAACTCGGATAAATTCTGAGCGTGCTCGAGAATGTGGTCCACCTTGGCGCTCTGGGGAGGCCCCGCTTTATGCGACTGGCTCTGCATAAAGCGCCCTAACGCGTTCAGGCTCGAGGGGTCGCCGCTGGGCAGCGGGGCTTTGCCCTCAATGGCCGCCGCCTCTAGCGCACTGGCCCACACGGGTACAGTTTTACGCTCGAGCAGTGCCGCCAGACTGCCGAAATGGTCTGGGTGCGCGTGGGTGATGACGATGTTGGTGAGCTTGGAGAGCGAAAACCCCGCACCCTCGAGCTGTTTTTCAATTTTGGGCAGGCTTCCGGGAACCCCGGTGTCCACCAGGGTAAAAGCGGTGGGGTTGCCCAGCACGTAGGCATTCACGACGCCCAGGTTGAGCCAGTAGACATCTCGAGCGAGCACTTTCATGGCTTCAGGGTAGAGCATCGCTCGAGGGGGCATGGTTGACCGACCCACACTGGGGTCTCTACAATGAGGAAAATAACCGCTCGAGGAGGCACGTTATGGGACTCGCAGAACGCCGCATCGTCAAGGATTTTCAGGATAACCACCTGCCCACGCTGAAAAAACAGGTGGACGAGGCTGCGGGTTTTGAGGTTCCTCTCGAGGTCAATTGGGAGAGCCTCAGCGCCAACGAGTACAGCCACGTTTGGCTTGAGACCTGGCCCAAGCTGTACTTTCAGCCGCTGATTATTGCCCTCAAGCACATCACCCAGGACGATATGGGCAAAGAGGCGCTCCACGAGAGCCTCAAAAAAATTGTCATTCAGGACAAGTCGGGCGCGTATTACGGAGATACCTGGAGCCACTTCGAGGGCGGCACCCTCACCCTGGACCACAGTTTTACCAACTCCGACAACATAGACGACCGCACCGAGGGGTTGACTAAAACACTCGAGAAGGCGCTGTAAAGAGTCTCCCCTCCACGTCCACGGTTTTGCTCGAGCGGGTTGAGTTTTTAACTGGCCCGCTCGAGTTTTGATTCGGATAGAAAACGGGAGGTAGACTGTGGGACTAGCAGAACGCCGCATCGCCAAGGAGTTTCAGGAGAACCATCTGCCCGCCCTAAAGCGGCGGGTGGACATCGCCGCTGGAGTGGCCCTGCCCCTTGAGGTCAACTGGGAGCAGCTCACCGCCAACGAGTATTCGCACGCTTGGCTCGAGGAGTGGCCGCAACTCTACTTCGAGCCGCTGATTGCGGCGCTCGAGCAAATCAGCGTGGACGAGATGGGCCGTGAAGCGGTGAAACAGGGCCTGCACCGCGTGGTGGTCGAGGACGGCGACGACAACTACAGCGAGGACCGCTGGGCCACACTGTCGGGAGGGGTGCTCACCCTGAACTACAGGTTCACCAGCGGCAACGCCGAGGCGCGCACCAAATGGCTGGTGCGGGCGCTCGAGAAAGCGCTGTGAGGGCAAAACTATGAAAGCCCGTTCGCTCGAATCGCTGCTCGAGGCGCTGGCCGAGCAGTCGCGCCAGGTCGAGGCGGGTCGGCTGCCCCAGCGCTCCCGCCTGACCTTGTTACTCCGCAGTGGGCGCAGCCTGACCGGAACCCTGCTCGAGTTAGTCCAGGAGCGGAGTGGACCTGTGCTGACCCTCTCACTCGAGGACGGTCAGCGCCGTTTTACCGCGCCAGACATCGCTTTCGTTCCTACCTCCGCGCTCGAGGCGGTCATTGTGCTGGAAGCAGAGGACTTGAATAAGCCGCCCGAACCGGGACCCATTCCCGGCAAACTCGAACTCCGGCGGGCGGTCAGAGCTGTACAGGACGAGTTGCAGGTGGCGGGCCACGCGCTCGAGGTCGTCCTCACAGGTTCGCTCGAGGAGGAAAGCGAGCGCGAAGCGTTTAATGCTGCGCTCGAGCCACTCGGGAAGGCGCTGAGTCAGATTGGAGCCGACGCGATGGGCCGTGAAGCTTTGGGCCGGGTAAATCGAATTCAGCTCGAGCTGGGCGAGGAGGCCGGGGTTCGGCGCGAAGGCGAGACCTTGCAAACCTTGCAAATCAGCGTTCCTCGAGCGTATCTGAACCGCCCAGACATTGCGGGTTGGAAAGATTTGCTCGAGGCGGCTTTGTAAAGCATTTTGCAGAAGTATAGAGCCGCTTTTGCCCTATACTTCCAATCAAAGGGAGTGGCAACAGTAAAGCATTTTTCACGAAAGCGGGCAGGAGGTCTGGCCCGAAAGGTGCCGTTCAGACCAAGACGCCCGGAAGGTGCCGTTCTGCTCAAGACACGTAGCGAAGGTGGCGCAATGGTAGTGAAAAATGCTTTAGTTCGTTGACGCTCCTGGCAAACGTCGAAGGTCAAACGTCCGAATTGTTTTGGACGTTTGACCTTCGACGTTTGCTTGCGAAGCAAAGTCTCAGTACAGCGTAATCTCACCCGACTTGTACTTGGGTGGCTCTGGCACATCGGTCAGACTGACCAGTTCCTTGTCGGACAGGTAAATTTGCCACAGCAGCCAGCTCGAGGGACTCGAGACCTCGGTGCTGCCCGGAAACACTCTCAAGTTGGGAATGTAAGCCCACAGCGGAATCCAGCGGTTTAGGACCAGATTCACCTGACCTGCTCGAGCGCTGCCCAGACGCACCGCCCGGAACGCGGGGGTCACTGACCCGTCTGGCTTGGGTACACAGCTCCACGAGCTGGCCTGACCGTTGTTGAAACTAAAATATGCCCCGATTTTCTCGCTGTCCTGGCAGTTTTGCAGCGCAAAGCTCGAGACGCCCGCCACTGCGCGTTTAATGCCCGATTCGGTGTTGCCGCTGAGCCGCGCGCCGGGGGTGGACAGCAAAAAGCTACGGGTATTGGGGGGTAAATTCAGCTCGAGGGCCTCAAAATTGCCTAATACCTGGGCCAAATCCTGAATTTGCAGCAGGGTCTTGGTGACGCTTTGCGCGCTCGAGAAGGAAAGCAGCGCGGTGAGCAGGGGTAAAGCTAGAAGCAGGAGGGTTTTTTTCATTCAGTGTCCTCGAGAAGTGTGATGGAGAGATACCGATTCCGAAAATATCCGTACAGTGTCGGATATTTTCCGAGCGGAGCGAGTGGGAAAAAGATACAGTTTCCGTGGAGTGGAGTATTGTTGAGTGTTTTTCTCAACAATATGGAATATAACGGAATACTGTGTCAGCCGTCCTGGCCCAGATTTTTTACAGGTTAGGGGACTCGAGCTGACGGGCGGTGAGCCGAGGCTCGAGTACGCCGACAGTTTAGCCCGCACCGTCCGCACCGTCCGCACTGTCTACACTATCTACACCGTGCAGTTCGAAGCCCTCGAGCGGCCCCACCTTGAAATCGGCAAACCGGGCCTGAAATCCCTGGCCCTGCGGTGAGCAGCACATCGGGCCAATCTGAACTCGAGCGGCGTCGGGCAGGTAGGCCAGCCGCAGCAGGGTGTAACGCTGGCCGTCGAGCGAGTAATGCACATGAACAGCGGTGTCCTGGCGAATCAGGCGCAACCAGACCCACTCGGGCGGGTCCTCGAGCAGCATTACCGACCAGTCCGAGCGTTCACGGGTCACGACCACGCTGAGGTGCTGCTTTCCGTCGGTGTATTCGATTCCGGCCTTAATCCAGTTCTGGTCGTCCAGGCGCAACATGAGTCCTGCCTGGTCGTACAGATGCTGGTACTGACCAGAAAAACGCAGTTCGGCCACAAAGCTATCCTGCTCGAGCAGAGTGTGGTGGTAAAAATGCCCGTTGTCGCGCACAAAGCCATAGTGGGTCACGCGCCAGAAATCGGTGTCCTGACCCGTCGCCACCTCGAGTACGCCGTCCTCGAGCCGCCAATTCGGGGGTTCGTGCAGCCAAACGCCCCCCTCGAGCAGGTTTTGAGAGGCATTCACCAGCCCATCCTCTCTCTCAGCCCCCCAATTTGGGCGACGTGATTGCGTCCGTGGTGGGCGTACATTCCCACAAAAAGCCCGATGGGTACGAATTTCCCCATTTCAGGGTGCATGTAGCCCCGCTCGAGGTCGTCTTCCTTCAAGTTCTCGAGCACCGCCACCCAGCGGGCGTGCAGACCGTCCAGTAAACCCAGTGAAATCTCAATCGGTAACCTCGAGTCAGGCAATTGTGCAAACGCCTCTTGGTTGTAGGGCTTGATGGTAGGACGGTCCTCCGTGAGGGCCAGCTTGAGCCGGGTAAAGCCGTTAGCGTGGCTGTCAAAGACGTGATGCACCGTCTGACGAACGGTCCAGCCGCCCTGGCGGTAGGGGGTCTCGAGCTGTAGGTCGGTCAGGCCCTGTGTGGCGGCCCTCATTTGAGCGGGCGTGGCGGCAATGTGGGTCGTCCACTCGCGCACCTGCTCGAGGGTGATGACTTCGGGGGGCTGGTAGGTGCCGATGGGGTAGCGGAGGTCCATAGGGCACAGTATAACGACCCTTGGAGAAAAGTCTCATCAAAGCTTGGGTAATTTCTTATAATTGACGGGGCAAATGCTGCTAATATCTCTAAGAAACATCTCACTGTTTACGGAGGAACTTATGAAAAAAAGCTTACTGTTCGTTGCTGCCCTGAGCGGCGTGTCCGCCCTCTCCTCGAGCGCCCTGGCCGACTCGTTCGGCATTCGCTTGGGTGCGCCGCTAGGAGTGCAATACACCATTGACAACGGTCTGGGACGCAACCAGGACCTACGGATTTCGGGTTACGTCAGCCCGTTTTTCGGCGTTCTGATTGCGGGTGTGCAAGGAGACTTGCTGATGGACCGCCCGCTGGGAGACAACCGTGACCTGTCGCTGTTTTACGGCGGTGGCGCTCATTTCGACGTGGTGAGTGGTTACGGAGCCACCGCTTTTGGGCTGGGCGTTCAAGGAACGGGGGGTATCTCTTACCAGCTTGACCGCAGCATTTCACTGTTTGCGGACGTGAGCCTGGGAGTCAATTTTTACACCGGCAACATCGCGGGTTACACCGGTTTTGGCCCCAGCTACGGCGGCGCTATCGGCGTCAACTTCAAACTCTGAGCACCACCCTTCGCTCGAGGCCAACCCAAACGGGTTGGCTTTTTTGTTTCACCCTAACTCGAGCGCGGTCTCCAGCTTTTCCTCGCTCACCACAATCAAACTGTTCACGTTCCTGATGCCCTCGAGCACGGTGAGGTGCTGCAAGTAAAAGTGTTGGTACGCCTCCAAATCGGCCACCCGCACCTTGAGCAAAAAATCGCGGTCTCCGAGGAGCAGCAGGCACTCGAGCACCTCGGGACGCTCCCGCATCTGGGCGGTGAAGCGGTCATAAACCGCCTTGGTCTGGCGGTCAAGCGTCACCATCACCATCACCATCAGACCCTTGCCCACCTTTTTCGGCTCGAGCAGCGCACTGTAGCGATTGATGACGCCGCTTTCCTCGAGCTTTTTCACCCGGCGCAGGCAGGGTGCGGGCGTGAGGCCCACCTCGTCGGCTAACTCGGTGTTGGGAATGCGGGCATTTTTTTGCAGAATCTCGAGGATTTTACGGTCTAGCTCATCAAGCGCAACATCGGTCATAGTAGCTCGAGCTTAGCGCAATTGTGTTGCTTTGACAGGTCCCTATTGGGCTACAGACGCAATCCTGAAAAGCGATATTTTTGTTATTCTCGAGTGACACAAAAGCGTGCTCGAGCGCGGCTACTTGGCTTAGATGACTGGCTTAGGTGACTGGCTCGAGCGGGGAGCGGGAATGACCGTTACAGCGGAACTTTTAAAAACACCCTTACACGCCCGTCACCTCGAGCACCGCGCCCGCATGGTGCCGTTTGGCGGCTGGGATATGCCGGTGCAGTACGCGAATCTGATACTCGAGCACCACGCTGTCCGTGAGAATGTAGGCATGTTCGATGTCTCACACATGGGCGAGTTTCGCGTTGTGGGGCCGGGGGCGCTCGAGTTCCTGCAATATGTGACTACCAACGACCTGGGCAAGCTCAAAGTGGGGCGGGCGCAGTACAACCTGCTGCCCAACGCTCAGGGCGGCTTGGTAGACGATATTTATATATACCGCACGGGTGAACTCGAGTACCTGATGGTGGTCAACGCGTCCAACATCGCCAAAGATTTTGCACACCTCGAACGTTTGAAAGTGGGCTTTGATGTAGCGCTCGAGAACCTTTCCAGCCAGTACGCCCTTTTAGCCGTCCAGGGGCCAAAAGCCGAGGAAACTTTGCAACCCTTCTCGAGCGTGGACTTGCTGAGTAAAAAGAAAAATGATGTTTGGGAGGGCGAACTTTTCGGCTTTTCGGTTCGCATGGCTCGAACCGGCTACACCGGAGAGGACGGCTTCGAGATTTTCTGCGACCCAGCGGGCGTTCAGGCGCTGTGGAACGCCCTGCTCGAGCGCGGGGTCACGCCCTGCGGCCTGGGCGCGCGCGATACGCTGCGGCTCGAGGCGGGGTTTCCACTGTACGGTCACGAGTTTTCGGACGACATCAACCCGCTCGAGACCCACATGGCCTGGGCAGTGAAGTTGGGGAAAGATTTTTACGGCAAGGCAGCGCTGCTGGACAGGGCGCTCGAGCGCCGTCTGGTCGGCCTGGAACTTGAGGGGCGTGGCATTGGGCGTGAAGGCCACCGGGTGACGCTCGAGGGAAGGGACATCGGGTACATCTCGAGCGGCACCATGAGTCCCACGCTCAAAAAAGGCATTGCCCTTGCATTTCTCGAGGAGGGCACCCAAATAGGTTCGAGCGTGCAGGTCGAGATTCGCGGAAATCGGGTGGGTGCTCGAGTGGTTGCGCCTGTGTTTTTGCCCAAATCGGCCTGAAGTGTGTTGGGCAGGCAAAAAGCCGACCCATACCGTGAAATTAAAGGAGCGACCATGAATATTCCCCAGGATTTGAAGTATCTCAAAACCCACGAGTGGGTGCGGCTCGAGGACGACCTGTCTTCTGGCGACGTGGTGGCCACCGTCGGCATCAGCGACTTTGCTCAGGACCAACTAGGCGACGTGGTTTACGTCGAGCTGCCCAAAGTGGGTAGAGTCGTCTCGAGCGGAGAAACCGTGGCCGTGGTCGAGTCGGTCAAGACCGCATCGGACATCTACAGCCCGGTTTCAGGCGAGGTGCTCGAGGTGAACACCGCGCTCGAGAATGCCCCGGAGCACCTCAACGAGAGCGCTTATGAGTCGGGCTGGCTGTTCAAGGTGCGCGTCTCGAGCTTATCCGGTGAACTGCTGGACGCGGCGGGCTACGCGGCGGTGGCGGAAGCGGGAGGCTAGGAAAGTTTTGAGTTTTGAGTGGTGAGTTTTGAGAGGCTTAGGCCAGAGCAGATTGCTCGAGCTACACAGCTCTGTCTTTTCTCTTAAGGCTCATCCTCTGAACTACGCTGACCGCTCCAAACTGAAAACTCACCACTCAAAACTGGACTTCCATGAACTACACCCCACACACACCCCAAGACATCCAGTACGCCCTCGAGACCATCGGCGTGAGCAGCGTGGATGAGCTATTCCGCGACCTGCCCGCCTCGCTCGAGAATCCGCCCATTGACCTGCCCCCCTCGCTCGACGAGTACGAGTTGCTCGAGCACATGCGCTTACTCTCGAGCAAGAACAACGTCACCGGGCTAAACTTCCTGGGCGGCGGTGTTCGCAACCACTTCATTCCCAGCGTGGTCGAGAGCCTGACCTTTCAGAGTGAGTTCGTCACCGCCTACACACCGTACCAGCCAGAAGTGGCGCAGGGTGAGCTGCAAGCGCTGTTCGAGTACCAGAGCATGATGTGTGAACTGACCGGACTCGAGGTAAGCAACTCGAGCCTGTACGACGGCGCAACCGCCGTGGCCGAGGCCGCGCTGCTGGCCCTGCGCCAGACCGGAAAAAACAAGGTGCTGG
>Ga0209724_1003915_pt1 | contig 11931 bp, 7 predicted proteins | sample grotaG_FD_184143 | JGI IMG/M metagenome (GOLD analysis project Ga0209724, IMG submission 184143) | Glacier valley bacterial and archeal communities from Borup Fiord, Nunavut, Canada, to study Microbial Dark Matter (Phase II) -... | ecosystem: Environmental > Aquatic > Freshwater > Ice > Glacier ... | reverse complement strand
GAAATAGCCGCTGAAGGATTGCAGTACCAGTGTGGTGATTCTATCGGTATTATACCGGAAAATCCTACCACAGTGGTGGAAGAAATTATTGCAGTCGCAAAAGTGGATGGGACAAAAAAAGTAATTTATAAAAATGAAGAAGTAACCATCTATGACCTGTTAAAATACAAGATCAATATCATTTATTTAACCGAACGTTTGGTAAAGCAATACGCCGAAATAACGGGTGAAGATATACCAGCCACTAAAATGGATTTGCTGGATCTGCTAAAGATTTATCCTGTAAAAGATGCGGCGCAGTTTGAAACAATCGTAAGTAAAATGAATGTTATTTCACCAAGATTATACACCATAGCCTCTTCGCCTGCTGCACATGAGGGCGAAGTACACATCCTAGCAGTAAAGGATGAATATGTTATCAATGATGAAAAGCGGTTTGGTTTATGCACCGATTATTTAAGCGGTTTACAAATAGATGCAACCCAGAAATTTTTTGTGCAGACCAATAAAAGATTCAGGTTACCGGCAGAAAATAAGGATATTATTATGGTTGGTCCGGGTACTGGAATTGCGGCCTTTCGTTCGTTTTTAGCAGAAAGGGATGCCACAGGTGCCACGGGTAAAAACTGGTTATTTTTTGGAGAGCAGCATTTTGCCAGCGACTTTTTATACCAGACAGAAATTCAGAACTGGTACGAAACCGGTGTGCTTACAAAAGTGAACCTCGCCTTTTCAAGAGACCAGCATTTTAAATTATATGTGCAACATAAAATGCTGAAACATGCTTCTGAATTGTATGAGTGGATCAACGGCGGAGCATCCTTTTTTATCTGCGGTAAAAAAGATCCGATGAGTGTGGATGTTGAAAATACCCTGCTGGAAATTATTCAGCAACAGGGCAATAAAACATTGGAGGAAGCAAAGAAATACCTGGAGCTGATGGAGGAGGAAGGCCGGTATGAGAAGGATGTATATTAATTGCAGAAACAGGCATTGGTCTGTTAATACAGAAGCAAATACCCGGGCAAAAAAATCAGCATAAAATTGATTGTATTAAATAACCGCTAAAGAAAAATGGTTTAAACAAACCACACAATTTTTTAAATGAGAAACTTCAAATAATAACCATGTCAGATAAAAATAATTTAAGCGCTATAGAAAAAATCAAAACGGCCAGTGATGGTTTAAGAGGTTCTATACAGCAAAGTCTACACGATGAAATTACGGGTGCCATCAGGGAGGATGATACAGCGGTAATAAAATTTCACGGCATATACCAGCAGGATAACCGTGACAGGAGAGAAGAACGAGCAGAAAAAAAACTGGATCGTCTCTACACGTTTATGATCCGGCTGCGTTTGCCGGGCGGTTTTATCACCGCCAAAAAATGGATCGATGCAAATGAAATTGCTGGTGAAAACAGCACGGGTGTGATTAAAATTACAACCCGGCAAACTATACAACTGCATGGTTTGATCAAATCAAAAATACGACCTACCATACAGTCTTTCAGCCAGGCGGGTCTTGATTCTATCGCTACCTGTGGTGATATCAACCGCAATGTAAGTTGTACTTCTCATCCGGGCGAATCGCCCATACATGCACAGGTGTTTGCCTATGCAGATAAGATTAGCGAATTGCTGCTGCCTAAAACAAAAGCCTATTACGAAATATGGCTGGATGATGAAAAGATAGCTGATAAAAAGGAAGAAGAAATTGACCCGCTGTACCAGGACAGGTACTTGCCCAGGAAATTTAAAATTGGCATTGGCATTCCACCAAACAATGATGTGGATCTTTTTACGAACGATCTTGGTCTGATTGCGATTATTGAAAACAACGAATTGAAAGGCTTTAACATCGCTATTGGCGGAGGGTTGTCTACCACTCACGGTAACACACAAACCTATGCAAGACTGGGTACGGTAATAGGTTTTACAGATACGGAAGAAAAAGTGTTGAAGACGATTTATGAAGTGCTCACCGTGCAAAGAGATTATGGAAACCGCAGTGACAGAAAGTTGGCCAGGTTAAAATACACACTTGATAATATGGGTGTTGATGCTTACCGAAAGGAAGTTGAAAAGCGCACTGGTTTTAAATTAGAGCCTGCAAGACCTTATGAGTTTACCCAACGCAGTGACCGCTACGGTTGGTTACAAAATGAACAAGGGCTTTGGTATTATACCTTGTTTGTAGAAAATGGCCGGGTGCTTGATGATGAAAAAGTTGCCTTAAAAACTGCCTTGCTCGAAGTGGCTAAGACGGGAAAAACAAATTTCCTTTTTACTTCCAATCAAAACATGATCATCAGCGATGTGGCCGATAAAGACAAGGATGCCATCAATGAAATATTGGAACGTTTTAAAATTATTGAACATACAGATGCAGCGAGTCACCTCCGTAAAAATTCCATTGCCTGTGTGGCGTTGCCAACCTGCCCATTGGCGTTGGCGGAAGCCCAGCGTTATATGCCCATATTGATTTCCAAAATTGAACCATTGGTTGCAAAACACCAGTTGCAAAATGAAGATATTATTATGCGGATGACAGGCTGCCCCAACGGCTGTGCGAGGCCCTATGCTGCGGAGATAGGTTTTGTGGGCACTGCACCCGGTAAATACAACCTCCACATTGGCGGCGATAATGAAGGCGAGCGCTTAAATACTTTGTATAAAGAAAGCTTGGATGAAGCTGGAATTCTTACTGAACTAGATAACTTGTTCGCCACTTTTAAAAATGAAAGAGAGACGAAGGAAAGTTTCGGGGATTTTTCTTTCAGAAAGTATGTGAAAGGTGGACTTTAAAATATACTTTAAAAGTAGTTTTTATAGATAGCTTAAAAAGCATTTATGGTTTACCTTAAATCATAAATGCTTTTTTGTCAGGCCGGTTTCGTTTTATGCATGATTGGTTAAAAGTTCGAGTGCATTCTCATTAACAGGAGTGATTTTTTACCGCAAAAAAGCAATGATTTTTTATTTTCTTCTATAATGATAAAGTAGGGGGTGTTTGAATGTTCCGGCATAAATTTAATGCTGCGGCTTGTTAATGCAGGCGTTTTGCACATCTCTGCACAGACACTTAACGCAGTCGATACCATAAAAAGATTTTGGCATCTCATCCAAAGTTAAAAAAGCATTATCAGCATTTTTTTTAGGTAATAGTTGAAAAAGGTTGCAAAGCACTGGTTTCAATAAATGGCATATTAAACTCAGTATAAAAAGATTTAGCAATAGGTTTTGTAAAAGATTGCTCTGCGCTCAAAGTAACGGGCCACTTAAACGTCAAAGTATTAATGTCAATTATGATGGCAGGCATAGGAAATATGTTGCATCATAATTTTATAATAGCTCATTTAAGTAGCGCCTGTGTTAAATCATTTGCAGGTAACATGCGTTTATTGTTACCCACAGGTAGGCATTTCCACCCCATAATACCTGGATGATAATATCTGAAAAATTTTATTTTTAGCTTCTTCAACAAATTGCACCATTTTATACAACCACCCATTTATAATGAATAAAATCACCACCTTTGAAATATGTATATCATCAGCCAATTATTTATTTATCCAGTAAAGTCACTCGGCGGTTTTGAAGTTACTTCTGCACAATTAACCGACAGAGGTTTTCAATACGACAGAAGATTTATGCTGGTAGACAGGAGCAACAATTTCCTTACCCAGCGGGAGCACCCCGTAATGAGCTTATTACAAACTGCTATTGAAGGCAATGAGCTGGTAATATTTCATAAAAACAACGCAGCAGATAAAATTAGTGTGCCACTTCAGCCATTACCTGGAGCAACAACCAAAGTAAAGGTGTGGGATGATGAATGTACAGCGCAATATGTAAATTATGAAGCAGATGAATGGCTGACTAAACAATTATTTATGCCATGCAGGCTTGTGTACATGCCTGATGCCGAAAAACGGTTAGTGGATGAACAGTACGCTAAGAATAAAGAGATCACCAGCTTTTCTGATGGTTATCCATTGCTGATCATCGGGCAGGCATCGCTGGATGATTTGAACAGCCGCCTGGTGGAACCTTTACCCATGGATCGTTTTAGGCCGAATATAGTTTTTGTTGGAGGCACTCCTTACGATGAAGATACAATGGACCTTGTAAAGGTTAATGGTATTGATATGTACGGGGTGAAATTGTGTGCCCGCTGTACAATAACAACCATCAACCAATCAACAGCAGAAAAAGCTAAAGAACCGTTGAAGACTTTGGCTGGTTACCGGATGAGAAATAATAAAATATATTTCGGGCAAAATATCCTGTACAAGCAAACCGGTCAGCTAAAAGTGGATAATGTAATTGAGACAATTAAGGTAAAACCACGTGATTTATTTACTGAAACAGGCATCTCCTAAAATCTGCTAAATAAATATAGCTCCCGGATTACTTTTATAAAATTTCGCGGAAACAAAATAAACTTTAAAAATATTTATTATAGTCTACTAAACTAGTAGAGATTTGTATATATTTGCCCTCAATGGCTAATACGACCTTACCTGAACGGAATGAACTTTTCCCGATTTTTTTAAAACTTAAGCAATTACGATTATTATTAGTAGGTGGTGGATATGTGGGTATGGAAAAACTGCAGGCTGTTGTATCAAATTCCCCGTCAGCGGTTATCACAGTGGTGGCTACTCAAATAAGTGATGAAATAAAGGAATTAGCAAAAGAATATTCTACTATCACCCTTATTGAAAAACCTTATGGCATTAGTGATCTTGATAATAAAGATTTAGCTATTGCTGCCATTAATGATCCCATAGTAAGCCGGCAAGTTGCAATGGATGCAAAAAGCAAAGGCATACTGGTAAATGCTGCAGACAAACCTGAATTGTGTGATTTTTACCTGGGTTCTGTTGTGCAAAAAGGCAATCTTAAAATTGCAATCAGTACCAATGGCAAATCGCCCACAATTGCTAAAAGGCTTAAAGAAGTATTAAGTGAAACGTTGCCCGATGAAATTGATACCCTGTTAAACAGTATGCAAACTATACGTAATAAAATGAGTGGAGACTTTACAGAAAAGGTGAAGCAGTTGAATGAATTAACTAAAAATCTATCTCAAAATAAATAGGCATGTCGAATAACACACCGGAAGAAATTATAGAAGAAATTACCTATTCGCATGAAATGGTATTAACGACTCAGGAACTTACTTCATCCCGAAGAAAAGTGTTCAATAAATATATGATTGCAATTTCTGTTGTAGTATTGGTAGTGTTGTTTACTTATCTTTTTCTTTCAGCAAACCAACTTACTGAATTGCAGGCGGCGTTACAAAAGGACAATAATTTATTTTACTGGATGCTCTTGGTTGGCTTTACGGCAGAAATTGTAGCAGGCTCAATGGGCATGGGATATGGTGTTATTTGCACCACAATTTTGCTAATTTTAAATGTACCACCAACGATAATTAGCGCCAGCATTCATTCTGCAGAATCGTTTACCAGTGCTGCTGGTTCTATCAGCCACTGGCAACTTGGTAATATAAATAAAAAATTAGCTAAGGCATTGGCAATACCAGCCATAATTGGCGCAGTAGCAGGTGCATTGTTGTTAAGTTATGTTGGAGAAAGGTATGCAAAAATTACAAAGCCCTTTATTGCAATATATACAATGTATCTTGGTATTAGGATTTTGCAAAATGCATTTACAAAAAGAGATAGCAACAGTAAAAAGAAAAATGTAAATATTACTGCGCTGGGCTTAATAGGCGGCTTTATTGATTCTGTTGGCGGTGGTGGCTGGGGACCTTTGGTTACAGGTACATTTATAAAAAATGGTCATACTCCCCGCTATGTAATTGGTAGTTCTACTTTTGCCAAATGTATCCTCACTGTCGCAAGTGCTGTTACCTTTATTTTTACAATAGGCATTCATCATTGGAATATAGTTGCGGGCTTACTTATTGGTGGTATTGTTACAGCTCCATTTTCTGCAATGCTTACTTCTAAACTGCCGACAAAAAAGATGTTTATCGCTGTAGGTATTGTGGTTATTTTTTGTAGCCTGATTACCATATACAGGGCAATTTTTTTATAATCCAAATTGCTGTTTCAAAATAGCTGAAACTGCATATTTCCCGAAGAGAAATCTTCATTATTTAAAGACTTTACCAAACATTTGAAAGTTTTGAAAAGGGAAATAAAAATCACCATCGGATAACAGTAAATTAATTTCAGTTCCAGTTTTGTTGTGTGGAATTTTTTTTCAATAGAGGGACTGAATTAATTGCCATTCAATTTTGCTGTTATTTAACCTGTATGAAAATTATATTCCCGCAACTATATTTTATAATTGTATTCATTAAAATAGTCAGATAAAAATACAGGACGGAAAAAAATAATTTTAAGTAATAAGTCTATAAATTTGGTAGACTAATATTTATTTATTTACCTTTGCATACAAATTTAAAAATAGAAAATAGATGAACTACACTTTATTTACACTTTATCCTCTTATGTTTAAGCAAGGATGTTGTTGCAACTTTCAGTTTCCTCTAAATTAAATTTTTTATTTAAATAGTCTACTAAAATAGCAGACAAATATTTGCTTCGGTGTGATTTTAAGTCATTTCAATTGCAAATGTTGCGATGGTTATTGCTGTTAAAGAATGATAACTAACCGCCGAATTATAAAAATTGTTCAAAACAAAACCACCAAATACATTACAATGAGAAAGTTAGCAGTATTGTTTTTTTTATTACCCGTGTTATCATTTGCACAGCTTAATGGAACGGTTATTTTAAGTGGTAAGGTAGTAGGTGAAAATCACGAAGGGTTACCATCTGTAAGTATCGCCTTAAAAGGTGCTTCCAAAGGAACTGTTACCGACTCTACCGGAAAATTTTCTTTGGTGATCAATCAAAAATTTCCTTTTTTAGTTGTTATAACTTCTGTAGGATTTTCGCCGCAGGAAATTGAAATACGTAATGCCAATTCCAAACTGGCCATTCAATTAACCAGTCAAACATTTTTAGCCAATGAAGTGGTTGTTACCGCAAGCCGAACATCAGAAAAAATATTAAAATCTCCCGTAAGTATAGAAAAACTGGATATTAGAGCTTTAAAGGAAACGCCGGCAGCCTCATTTTATGATGCGCTGGGAAATGTAAAGGGTGTACAATTAACCACTTCCTCCATCACTTTTAAAGTGCCTAACACAAGGGGGTTTAACATCCCCAATAATTTTCGTTTTATGCAATTGGTAGATGGTATTGATATGCAGGCAGCCACATTAGGGGTGCCACTTGGTAATGCCATCGGACCGACAGAACTCGACATTCAAAGTATTGAAATAACTCCCGGTGCTGCTTCTGCGTTGTATGGTATGAATGCTATAAATGGTATGGCAAACCTGATAACAAAAAATCCGTTTACAACACAGGGCCTTAGTGTTTTTCAACGAACGGGTCTAAATCATGTGGATGGTACAGATCATGCACCTAGCTTGCTTACTGAAACGGCTATTCGTTATGCAAAGGCTTTCAATAATAAATTTGCGTTTAAAATTAATGCCAGTTATTTACAAGGTGTAGACTGGATATCTGATACAAGATTAGATCAGAATCCCAATAATAAAAATACCGCCAATCCATCGTACCCTGCGTTAAACGGAGCAAATAATATCGTATTTGATGGATGGAATAAATATGGTGATGATGCGGTTGCAGGAAGCAACACGGTTTCGTTAACAGGTTTAAAAATTGATGGTGTTGCCAATAAAACTTTAACAGTTGGCAGAACGGGTTATTGGGAAAAAGACCTGGTTGATCCCAAAGTAAATAACCTGAAATTCGATGCCGCATTGCATTACAAGATCACTCCAAACACCACCTTAATTTACACCTACCGGGTGGGTAAAATGGATGGTGTTTTTCAAAGAGGCAATAAAATTAAACTAGATAATGTTGTCGTACAAAATCACCAACTTGAATTGAAGGGAGCCAATTTTACCATTAAGGCGTATACCTCTATTGAGAATTCGGGAGATTCCTACAATGTAAAGCCATTGGCTGATAATTTAGACTTATACACTGGTGGAAGTGCCAGTGTTTGGGGGGCAAAATTCAAAACAGCGTTAAAAGCTTTTGCCACTACACATGGAGGTGCACTTACTTCAGATAACCTTGCAGCAGCAACACAGTTTGCACGTCAGCAGGCTGACGCAGGTCGTGCTGAGCCTGGCACTGCTTATTTTAACTCGGTGAAAGATTCAATCATAAAAATTAATAACTGGGATATTAAATCTAACGCTATTCCCAATGCACCTGCTACAGGTGGAGCTGCACTTATTCAAAAAAGCAACTTATACCATGTCGAAGGGCAGTGGGATCTTACCAAAAAAGTAAAATATTTTAACCTTTTAATTGGTGGAGACGCAAGGGTGTATGAGTTAATTCCTGACGGTAATAATTTTGTAGATTTTAAACGTTTAATCGCAGATAGAAATACGCCATTACCAGATGGTAGTTTTGGTAGTAAAACTTACTATAAAAAATTTGGTGGTTTCGTTCAGATAACAAAAACATTGTTTGATGAACATTTAAAATTATGGGGTTCGTTGCGTTTAGATGATAACCGTGAATTTAAAGCGAAATTTACACCCCGCTTAGCTGCTGTTTATACTGTAAATGAAAAGCACAATTTCAGGTTTACTTTTCAACAGGGTTATCGTTTTCCTGCATTGTTTGAGGCATTGTCTTACGTTAACAATGGCAGGGTAAAACGGGTTGGAATTTTACCTATCATTAATGAAGGATTAGGCTACCGCGATAATAGCTATACGCAAACTTCTGTTGCAGCCTTTAATGCGGCCGTAAAACTGGCAGGTAATACCGATGCCGCAGCTTTAGCTAACAAGGATTTGCTTGTGCCGGGTAATTTGCCCGATGGAAGACCTGAAGGAATTAATTCTTTTGAAGTGGGATATAAAAGTGTATTATTTGACAACAAGCTGTTTGTTGATATAGATGCTTACACAAATGTTTATGATGGATTTCTTGGACAGGTGCAGGTATATGTACCCAAAGCAGAAACAATTGGTTCTGATGCTGCGGTTATAGCTATGGTTGACAGAAACCGGGATGCAACTACAGCCAGCAATGGCAATACCGCCAGTAAAGGACAGGATCGTTATCGTGTTTATACCAATGCAAAAAATAAATACACCACGTATGGTTCTTCCTTAGGTTTGACGTATAATTTTTATAAAACCTTCACCATTTCCGGTAATGTGAATTATAATAAAATAAAAAGTATAACCAACACAGATTTATTTGTAACAGGATTTAACACACCAAACTGGACAACCAATCTGTCTTTTGGAAACAGGGCTGTTACAAGAAATGTAGGATTTAATGTTGTATGGAAATGGCAGAATGGATTTTTATGGGAGAGCCCCTTGGTTACCGGCAGAATGGAAGCGTTTAATAACCTGGATGCACAGGTTACTTATAGAATTCCTACAGTAAAAGCTACCATCAAATTGGGAGGAACCAACATTTTAAACAACAGGCATCTTGAATATGCCGGCGGACCCACAATAGGAGCTTTATATTATGTTGCAATAACCCTGGATGGTTTATTGAATAAATAAGAGCGCATACTTTATGTCAGCCTTTTAAAAATAAATACAACTAATCAATAACCCATATACTAAAAAGGAGTGCTTTATATTTGTGGCGCTCCTTTTCAATATACAATTATATCGGATGAAGAAGAATATTTTATGTTTTATAATTTTACTGTTTATAGCTTTTAATGCAAAGGCTCAAACATCAATAAAAAAAGAAAATCTGCAACAGATATGGTTTGGCTATTTCAACCAAACCAGGTTTAGCAACAAATGGGGAATGTGGACAGATTTGAATTTACGCACTAAAGACGATTTTGTAAATAACTTTTCGGTAAGTATTGTAAGGGTTGGATTAACCTATTATCTTACAACAGATACAAAGCTTACTGCCGGCTATGCGTGGGTTAATTTTTTTCCTGGAGATAACCACAAAAATATTTCGCAGCCCGAACACCGGCCATGGCAGCAGGTTCAATGGCATACCAAATATGGTAATAAACGAATGATGCAATGGGTAAGGCTGGAAGAAAGATTTAGGCATAAAATTTTAAATGATGATGAACTTGCTGAAGGATATAATTTTAATTTCAAGGTTCGTTACAATTTGTGGTATGAGATTCCGCTTAGTAAAAAAAGCTATGTGCCCGGAGCAGTTTCATTCATTCTGAACGATGAAGTGCATGTTAATTTTGGAAAACAAATTGTCTACAATTATTTTGATCAGAATCGTTTTTTTGCCGGACTGAAATTGCAGACTGGTAAAACCTCCAATCTGCAATTTGGCTACCTGAATGTTTTTCAGCAATTGGCGGCAGGCAATCAATATAAAAATATAAATGCACTGCGGTTATTTTATTTTCACAATATTGATTTGCGGCATGACCAATAAATACGGTTTAAATAATTTCTCTTTTCGATAAACTGATTTATTGTTGTCCAAACTTTTAATGTGTATACGGTTGTAACTTACACGATAAATTATAAAATTTTTATGGCAGGAATTTTAGATTTAGTAGGCAATACACCAATGGTAAAGTTAGACCAGGTAAATGCCAATAAAAACGTAACTATTTATGGTAAACTGGAAGGTAATAATCCGGGCGGAAGTGTAAAAGACCGTGCTGCTTATGGAATGATAAAGGGTGCGTTAGACAGGGGCGAAATAACAAAAGGAATTACATTAATAGAAGCTACCAGTGGCAATACCGGTATTGCTTTGGCAATGATTGCAAGTTTATTTAAAGTACCTATTGAACTGGTAATGCCCGAAAATTCAACGAGGGAAAGAGTGTTGACCATGCAGGCTTTTGGTGCAAAAGTAATCCTAACCCCAAAAGAAAGATCAATTGAAGCATCTATTGATTATGCAAATGAACAGGTTGCTAAAGGTGGATATTATATGTTGAATCAATTTGGTAATCCTGACAACCCAGGCATGCATTATAAAACTACCGGGCCGGAAATATGGAAAGACACTGCAGGTAAAATTACACACTTTGTTTCGTCAATGGGTACTACCGGCACAATTATGGGCGTATCAAAATATTTAAAGGAACAAAATGCTGCTGTTCAAATTGTAGGTTGCCAACCAACAGATGGTTCACAAATTCCAGGTATCCGTAAATGGCCCGAAGCTTATTTGCCAAAAATATTCGACAGAAAAAGAGTAGACAGAACCATTGAAGTGGATGAGAAAGATGCCAGGATAATGACAAAACGTTTGGTAAGAGAAGAGGCTGTTTTTAGTGGATTAAGCAGCGGTGGTGCAGTGCACGCAGCAATTGAATTATCTAAAGAATTAAGTTCGGGTGTAATTGTAGCCATTATTTGCGACAGGGGAGACCGGTATTTATCATCAGATATTTTTGACTAATTAAACAGGAAGTCAGAATAAGTATTATAACATTGCTTCAATAATATGAAGATGATCTGATTTTTTTTGTTCCCTTAGTTGTTTGTTGGTTGCAGTAAAAAATGAATGCTGTTTAAAAAAATTAATTTGTATTTGGTTCCATTCTTTTTCGGTGCTAATAAAGTTGCGTGCTTTTAATTCTAAAAAAAGGTTGCTACTTATTGGTAAAAAATCTTCCCTACCCAGGTAATCGAGATCGGCATCGCAAATAACTTGTTCTAACTTAGTAAGTGGGGTTTGCGGAATTCGGGTAGCCATGATTAATCCGCAAATAATATCTATTTGTTGCTGGTTAAGGCCGTATGCCGGCAACTCTTTTTTTGCCAGGTTACATCCTGCAACTTCATGGTCACGGTAAGTAAAAAGAAATCCACTATCGTGATACAGGCAGGCAACTTTTAAAAGGAAGA
>Ga0209724_1003913_pt1 | contig 11932 bp, 11 predicted proteins | sample grotaG_FD_184143 | JGI IMG/M metagenome (GOLD analysis project Ga0209724, IMG submission 184143) | Glacier valley bacterial and archeal communities from Borup Fiord, Nunavut, Canada, to study Microbial Dark Matter (Phase II) -... | ecosystem: Environmental > Aquatic > Freshwater > Ice > Glacier ... | reverse complement strand
ATTTTGCCGCCGCTTTCTTCCATTCGAGCCCCCATTTCGGGACACCCTCGGGGACGCGCGTCATCTCGATCGGCCGCCCGCCGGTGACCATGCCGGCGACATACGACCCGCCGATGAAGCCCAGCCCCGAATGGTCGAAATTATCGCCATTATAATCGTCGATCACGGAGGCGAGCGCGCCCGCGCCGATGAACGGATTTAGGAGCTTGTCGTCGAAGAAAACGTCGATCCCGCTCATCGTCTGGTAGCAATAGTTCTTGCCGACGACGCCTTCGCCGGTTGCCGGGTCATAAGGCCTTCCGATTCCCGACAGCAGCAGCAGATGGACGTTGTGGAGCTGGTAGGCCGTCAGCACGACAATCGACGCCGGCTGGAAATATTCCATGCCGGCGCTGTCGACATAGGTGACGCCCGTGGCGTGTTTGCCGTCGGGGGTACGCTCGACCTTGAGCACCTCGCTTTCGGTTCGCAACTCGAAGTTCGGCTTGGTCAGGATGTAGGGGATCAGCGTCGTCTGCGGCGATGATTTGGCGTAGTTGCCGCAGCCGAACTTCTCGCAGAAGCCGCAATAGGTGCACGCCCCGAGCTGCGCCCCGAATGGGTTGACATAAGGCTGCGACAGGTTGCCGGCCGGATGCGGAAACGGGTGGAGGCCGAGCCCCGCCGCCGCCTTGCCGAACAGCGTCGGCGCATAGGTCATGGTCAGCGGCGGCGTCGGGTACGCCGCGCTGCGTGGCCCCTCGAACGGATTGCCGCCGGGTACTTTTGCACCGTTAAGGTTGCCCGCCTGGCCGGAAGTGCCGCAGACGAGGTCGAACTGGTTGTAGTGCGGCTCGAGCTCCCGGTAGCTCATCGGCATGTCTTGAATCGTCAGGCCCGCTGTCGCCGCCTTGCCGTAGCGCTGCTCGTTGTGGCTCTTCAGCTTGAAATCGGTTTCGAGCCACCGCCAGATCTGCCCGTTCCAGTGGACGCCCGCGCCGCCGACGGCGGTCCCGGGCAGGAACGAGCCGAGCCGCCGCATCGGCAGCGCCTGCTGGCTGGTGTTGTTGCGGAAGGTCAGCGTCGAATATTTGACATTCTGGAACAGGTGGTGCCGCCACATGTAGCGCAGCTCGTCCTGGTCGAAGGTCGTCGCAAAGTTCTCCGGTGTGGTCTGCGCTGCCGCGCGTTCGAGGGCGAGCACGTTGAGCCCTGCGTCGCACAGCTGCTGTGCCATGATCGCACCGGTCCAGCCGAAACCGACGAGGACCACGTCGACCTGTTTGAGCGTGCGCGCCATCTGACCCTAGCTCCGTGACCAGCCGGCGCGGCCGCGCAGGCCGACCGTCTGGACCGGCACGCGCTGGCCGTGCGCCTTCACCCACGGTGAATAGTCGTAATGCGCGCCGGGAAAACCGATCATCTCCCACGCCTTGCCGCCGCGATTGCCGCCATACAGCGGATCGGCGAAATAGCCTTCGAGGACATTCTGCAGGAACATCGCGAAGAACGCCTTCGAGGTGATCGGGCCATCGAGTGCGAGATCGCCCGATTCCATCCGCTTTAGCGTCGTGTCCTGCGTCGCCGGGTCGAGATCCTTGAATGCCTTGCCGTGGTTGGCGTCGCCGACCGCCGTCTCGACTGCGGCCATGGCATGACGGTAGAATTGCGCAGGAGTGAAGCGGCTCTGATAGCCCTGCGATTCAGTCCCCTCGCCCCACGGCCCTTCGAGATAGAAATGATGGCCCTCGCCGTAGGCACCGGCCAGCTGACGATCGAGGAAGACGACGACGCCAGCTTCCGAGGCGCTCGGCCCCGTCGGGTCGGGCGGGATCAGGCGGTCGACTGCCGCCGTCAGGAACGCCGCCTCGGCCGCGGTAAGGAATTTCAGCGGGCCGAGCGATGCCGCATCGGGCGCATCGGCCGCGCCCTCGCGCCATGGCAGCGAATTCGTGACGATCTCAGATGACCCGCCGAGCATACGTTCGTGGCGCGCGATGGCATCGGCCGCGGCCGCGGTGACGGCAACGGCACTGGCACCGAAAGCGAGAAGCATTCGGCGATCGATCCGGCCGTGTTCATCCCGCGTCGGCATGAGCTCGATCCACTTCCGACGCGATAACGATCCGCGCAGCGCATGGGGTCCTAAGCTGTGCGGTTTCGCACAAAGATTTATGAAGGGAATTATATTCGGGTCAGTCACCCGAAACGGTGAAGACTATCGGCCTCAAATGTGGAATAAAGAGAGGGGCCGTCTTATTGCGGAACGACAAGACCGGCGTAGCCTGAGGGTTATCCGACACCCTCCCAGAAGTGCATGTTCTTGTTTGCCTCTAGCATCGATGCAATCTGCCGGGCAGTGTCCGGAATCAAGTGATTGCCGCACCTCGTGTTTTGAGATCGGCATTTCCGATCACAGCCTCCGTCGCGGGGGGTGTCGGAAACTTGAAGGTCATTTACTTTCCAGTTGTGGTTCAGGTATCAGTATTGAGCGACCTCAATATTAGCGATGCCCCCCGTTCTGGACGATGAGAATCTTTTTGCGCTAAATACAGCCGCTTTTTAGTAACAAAGTGCTGAGCCCAATGTGTCTTTATTGGTGGAGAGCGGCCCGTCCGCTTCCAGGCGCCCATACCAGGTATACGGCCGTTCGTTAACGCAGTCGGTCTGGCGCTACTAAGCTATGGCTGCGCCAATACACTTAGATAGCTGCCCCAATGGATCCCGAGTGCCCGTTTGGCAGCTCACCCGCTTTCGCCGCCTATCCACACGTGAGGGCGCGCCAAACAATTGCGCGAATGTTGCCGGCTGCGCGGATGCCCGCTTGCGACCCACCTCTGCGATTCGCTATTCCCCTTTCGCAGGCGTATTGAATTCGGGGCGGGGGTCGTTCGATTTGAATCCCGAAAGGACTAGTTTTCCAAGTCAATGTTACGATCAACCGGAACGGTCGAAGACGCACAGCTCCTCGCGCAGGCGATCGTGAACACGATTCCCGAACCGTTTGTCGTGCTCGATGAGAAATTTCGCGTGCTCGCGGCCAGTCGCTCTTTTTATGAAACTTTCAAGGTCGATCCTGAATATACCAGAGGCTGCCTCCTTTTCGCGTTGGGCGATGGCCAATGGGACATTCCCGCGCTCAAGGTTCTGCTAGAAACCATCATTCCCAAACAGGTCGTGATGGACGATTTCGAGGTCGACCATGACTTTCCTGGCGTTGGTCGCCGTACGATGCTGCTAAATGCACGAAAGGTGGTCTACCAGGATAGCCTCGATACGACGATCCTCCTTGCCTTTCGCGACGTCACGTCCCGTCGCGCGATAGAGCGCGAAAAACAAAATCTCTTGGAACATACCGAAGACTTGCTTCGTCAACAGCACGTCTTGCTCCAGGAGATAGAGCATCGCGTCGCTAACAGCCTCCAGATCATAGCTAGTATCCTAATGCTGAAAGCGAAAGGCGTCAGTTCGGTCGAAACGCGCCAGCATCTTCTGGACGCGCACCAGCGTGTCATGTCGGTTGCCGCCGTTCAGTCGCACCTCCACGCCTCGAGCGTGATCGACCGGGTGTCCGTCGATACCTATTTGAGAAAACTTTGCGCCGGGCTCGCCGACTCCATGGTCGGCGAGCGACAACCTATCGAGATAAAGGTCGTCGCCGATCCCGCAATGATCGATTCCGCTAAAGCTGTAAGCATCGGCCTGATCGTCACCGAACTGGTGATTAACGCCGTAAAATATGCCTTTCCGAAAAAGCGCACCGGCGCATTGATCCTCGTCGCCTTCGAATTCGACGGTGCCAATTGGAAGCTTGTGGTTTCCGACAATGGTGTCGGCAAAGGCGAGGCCAACGCGATCGGCGCGACGGGCTTGGGCACGAATATCATCCAGGCGCTGGCAAAGCAGCTCGACGCACAGATCGAGACCGCAACCAGCGCTGCGGGCACGAGCATCGCCGTCACGCGCTCGACGTATCCGACGAGCATGCCGAAGGCCGCCTGATTGCAGATCGGCGCGGTTCCGTACGACTGATGCTAACCTGCCAGATGCTCCGGACGTCGTCGACGAGCTGCCGCCGCCGATCAGGCCTGAGTGTTTTCGCGAGACGACATCCTGCAGCATCGCCTTGTCGAGCGACAGGTCAGCGACCAGCCGCTTGAGCTTGGCCTTCTCATCTTCGAGCTGGCGCAGACGCCGCATCTCCGACGGCATCAACCCCGCATAAAACTTCTTCCACCGATAAAACGTCTTCTCCGAAATCCCTATCCGACGGGTCACCTCAGCGACCGGCGTGCCGGTCACCGCCTGCTGCAGCACGTACGAAATCTGCTCCTCGGTGTCCCTCGACTTATTCACGGTCTGCTCCTCCTCATCGGTGGTCACACAGCCGGAAAACTCTCACTCAAACCGCAGGAAGGAAACGGGAGGACGTCAAACGCCCGGGCGACGCGGCCAGGTATCCGGTGCGGAAATAACGGCAACCCTAAGGCTAGATGGGGAGTTGGCATCAGCCGCTCGCAGTCGCTAATCTCAGACCTGCTTCGGCCAAAAGCGTTTGGTTTCGTCAAAGGCATCCCAGGCGCGGCGGGCCGAGCCGATTAGCCGCTTTTCGCGTGACGCTTGCCGGTCGGTCAGGCATTTGGGCGCGGGGTGATCGCCGAGGAGTTTCTCGCCCGTGGCGACATCGTTGAGCTCGCCCAGGCAATCTAGCAGAGCTTTGATTTTACCCGAAAAACGGCGAACTCTCTTCGCGTGCGCCTTGAAGGGACCCTCGAACACGTCGGCGCTATAGCGCAGTGTCTTGGTCTGTATACGGAGTTTGTGACGCCCCTCGCGGCTTAGGTCGTCGAACGAGCAAGCCCGCTTCCTCACTTTGCGGCGAGCTTTTTCGAGGGCATTGGCGGCGAATTGGCTGATCGGAGCATCGCGTTGAGCGGTCGCCTTGCCGCCGGCTTCGGTCCAAGGTCCGACCTCGATCCAGGTCATGATATCGAGCAGCAGCGCAGAAAACCGATCGCCTTCGGCGGCGGCCCGCGCCCGAGCGTAGGCGGCATTTCGCGCAATCCTGAACCGCCCTTTCAAAGCCAACAGATCTTCCTTGTTCCCCTTCGACCGCAAGGCCCGTGCAAGAGCGCCGGAGAAGAAGACATCGAGGTTCCGGGCCTGATCGAGCTCACCCAAAAGCCATTTGAGCTCGGTCCGGACCGCCTCCATTCGCCCGTCCGAAACGATCCGTTTGAAGGTGGAAAGAGTGCTTTGAAGGCGCCGTGCGCCGACCCGCATCTGGTGAATTACCTCCGCGTCCGGCTTCTCGCGCAGGTCTTCTGCATTACCGGCGATCTGCTCCAATGCCGCCAGCGCGATGGTCTTGAACGCGACGCCCGCGGCCATTTTACGGAGCAGGACCGGGGCCCTGAAACGACGGCCGGGCGTTCCTTTCTTATCCATCAGGGCAAAGCCACGATCTGCCTTGGTGGTGAAGCCTGGGCGAAGGGAAAAGGCTTTGCGCAGTCGACCGGCAAAAAGGAAAAGCGCCGCCCGGTCGCCCGACTTCAATTCCAGTTCCAGTTCGCTGAAGGAGGTCGAGCGGGTCCCGTGCGTTGTTACCCCCTTGTCGAGACTGACCTCAATCGTTGAACCGGCCTCAACCGAAGTCACCGTTTGCCGCTCAACGATAACGCTAAAGAGCGGCTCCAAGCTCAAACTGGCTAGACCTGCGGCGGCCGGGGCGCCTCGTAAAAGATCGAGATCAGGAGAACCGCCTTTGACGGGCGCTTCCCATTCTCCCCGCGCAGCGCCGTTCGAAGCAGCACAGGTTTTCACGGTCTGGGTCCACCGTCGCCCGTCCTTTCGGACTCGCAAGGTGAAGCCGCGATTCCGCAGCGCCTGATCCGAGGTGTCGAAATAAATCGACTCCAGTTTTCGGGCGGGCGGCGCGCCGCCCGGGCAGAGGTGCGCGATGAGCGCCTGCGCCCGCTCCGGATCGATCTCGAACTTCAATTCGACCTCATGATTGTCGCCGATCATCTCATGCAAGCTCCAAGGCTGTAGCGTGCGCTAACAACGCATGGCGGACCATCTGCCGGCTACCATACGAGGGCATATCGAGGAACGCCGCGTCGACCACCCGCATCAGCGCCAGCGTCTCACCGGACTCGGGCTGCGGCATATAATAAAATGACGACCGGCTGATCGACAGCAGGCGGCATTGCGCCGTGATCGACAGATCGGCGTGCACCGCGATCATCCCGCGCCTTCGATCCACGCTCATCGACCGAAGGCTTTGGCTAAAAAATCCCGTTCCACGACCAGGTGCCCGATCTTGGAATGCAGCTTGTCAATCTCTGCCTCGCCGCTCACTCGCGCCACCTCCGAGGCGACCGCAAAGGTCGACGCCATCCCGTCGATCGCCTGCCGCTTCGACGCCGCAATCATCGTGTGATGAATGCCATGCTTGGCACCCAGCTCCGCCAACGTCAGGTCCCCCCGGATCGCCTCCAGCGCAACCTTGGCCTTGAAATCAGCCGAATAGCGCTTCCTTGTCGTCTTCATTCCCGTCCGTCCTTCACGTCGGGAGTAGGTTAGCAACCTGTCCAAATCCCCGGGACCACCTCACCGCGCAGTGCTCCCTATTGCCCGGATACGAAGCTTAGGCGCGGGAGTTTAGTGCATCGGTGCATCGGTGCATCGAGTAGTGCACGCTAGTCCCTGATTGGAACCACAACGAGAGGAGAGGATTTATGCCCCAAGGTGACAAAAACAAATACACCAATAAGCAGAAGCGCAAGGCAGAGCACATCGAGGAAGGTTACGAGGATCGTGGCACGCCCAAGGATGAGGCCGAGCGGCGTGCCTGGGCTACTGTTAATAAGGAGAGCGGCGGCGGCAACAAATCGGGCTCGGGCCGCGGCAAAGCCGATACCCATGAATCCTCGAAAAAGGGTGGCAAGAAGGGTGGCGAAGCATCGGCGACGCGATCGGCGGCGGATCGATCGGCCTCAGCCAAGAAGGGAGCCGAAACCCGAAAGCGCAACGCAGCCAAAAGCTGAACCGGAAGGGGCGGTGGCTTGGTGCGACCGCCCCCTCGGAGGTGCTACATCCCGTAAGGAACGCCGTAATAGCCATAGACGCGCTCGCCATATGCGCGGTCGTAGGGCGGTTCCTCGCCCGATTGATATGACGGAGCCTTTTCGAGCGTCTCCTTGTCGAGATCGACAACGTAACCGCCCTGGTCGGTGTCGTAGGTAAGCACGTTCCACGGAAGCGGGTGGTAGCCTTCGCCAATGCCGAGGAAGCCGCCGAACGACATCACCGCATATTCCGCCTTCCCAGATCGCTTATCGACCATGAAGTTGTAGACCGACCCGAGTCGGTCGCCCTGCCGGTTAAACACCGCTGTTCCTTCAACTTTGTTGGATGCAATGAGACGATCGGTTTCGTCGGTTTCGGTATTATCTTTTGTCATGATGTGCCTCCTTCAGCCTGAGGGAAACGAAGGACGCCCGATTGGTGTCCGGAGCGCGCAAGATAATTCGAAAGTGCGAGACGATCCCGGTAGGGTGGCATAGCCGGATGAGCCGCAGCTGCTCTGGGATCCACGGAAACGATCCCGACCGTCGCTCCTCTAGCCTCCGCCGAAACGGCCCTTCGCCATATCTGCCGCTGACGTAGATCTGCTTGCGCGCCAGCAGCGGCTGACGCGCGAGTTACGTCACCGCATCAAGAACATGTTCGCCGTGATTCAGGCGCTCGTGAACCAAACCGTGAACCAAGGCGCGGATATCAGAGATGCGGGCGGTACACTGATTTCCCGCATTTCGGCGATGGCGAGTCCAATCGACCTATTGACCCAATCGGATTGGCAGGTTGCCCCGCTGGAGGAAGTCATCCGCAATGCGCTCGCTCATCGGGAGCAGTTTTCCGGCCGCGTCCACATCAATGGTCCTGCTGTCAGCATCCCTTCCGGCCCCGCAGTACGAATGGCACCTTCGGATCGGCGAACAGCGACACCTGCCGATTTCTCGATGGCCTTACCGTAGCGTTTGCCGATGAGCGACGCCGCCGCGATGGCCAATGCCGATGCGGCAAGCCCCGCGATCGTGCGCCATCGACGTGATGGCGAGCTAAATATCTGATGGGATTGAGTGTTCATGGCTTTCTCACTTCGCCGGCGCTTACCCAGACTTAGCGATAGGCCGCAAATCTGACGACGAGCGCAAGCATCACGATCCCGACGGGCACGGCGATGAGGATCCAGCGGCGAGCAAGGGTCCGAAGGATGATTTCGCCGCCTCGCACATCCTGGGTTGCATAATGCGGACCTTCTGCCGACGCGAGCCGTTCATCGGCTTTCCGTCAGTCATTCGCTATAGAGCACCAACTCGCGTTCGATCGGCACGTTCCGTCGCGGAACTGCAGCACTAGCTAACTGTTAACCTATGGTTTCCAGGTTGATCGGGAGCGCCATGAAGGATAACCTGAAACAGCGGACCGCAATGGTAGAAGCGCAGATAGCCCGTCGCGGCGTGCTCGATCCTCACGTGCTGGATGCCATGCGCGAGGTACCGCGCGAGCGCTTCGTCGATGAAGCGATGCTCGAATTCGCCTATGAGGATTCGCCCCTGCCGATCGCCGAAGGGCAGACGATTTCTCAGCCCTATATCGTTGCGGTCATGATCGAGGCGGCCGAAATCCGACCCGGCGATCGCGTCCTCGAAATCGGCTGCGGCTCGGGATACGCCGCCGCGGTCATCAGCCGGATCGCCGACGACGTGTTTACAATCGACCGCCATGTTGCGCTGGTCGATGTAGCCCAGGCGCGCTTCGACGCACTCGGCTATGATAATATCGAGACACGGGCAGGCGACGGAACGGTCGGCTGGCCCGATGCCGCGCCCTTCGATGCAATCCTGGTCGCCGCCGGCGGACCCGAGGTCCCGCAGCGTCTGCGCGAGCAGCTCGAGATCGGCGGTCGGCTCGTCATTCCAGTCGGGGATTCGGATTATGGCCAGCGCCTGGTGAAAATCACCCGCCGCTCGGCAAGCGAGTTCGACGAGGATGATCTGGGTGCCGTCGCTTTCGTGCCGTTAATCGGCGAGCAGGGTTGGAAGGATGAGCTCAGGAGCGCGCGATCTTTGCCGGAGGCGCAGAAGGCAGCGCCGACGCTTATCGCTGAGGCGGCTGAACGATTGCCCGACATAGACGATCCCACCTTCGGCGAAATGTTCGATCGGTTCGGCGATGCCAAGGTGGTGCTGTTGGGCGAGGCGAGCCATGGCACGTCCGAGTTCTATCGCGCTCGCGCCGCCATCACTCGTCGACTGATCGAGCGCCATGGCTTTACGATCGTCGCGGTCGAGGCCGACTGGCCGGATGCGGCGACGATCGACCGTCAGGTTCGTGGACAGCCGCCTCTCAAAGGCACCGAGCCGCCGTTTCGGCGCTTCCCGACGTGGATGTGGCGCAACGCCGAGGTGAAGGCGTTCACCGACTGGCTGACCACGTACAACAAGGGGCGCGACCCGGACGCTCAGGCCGGCTTCTATGGGCTCGACCTCTACAATCTCTCGGGTTCGATCGAGGCGGTGATCGGTTATCTCGACAAGGTCGATCCGGCAGCCGCCGACGTGGCGCGCGAGCGTTATGGCTGTCTCACGCCATGGGCGAGCGATCCCGCAGTCTACGGCCGCATTGCCAGCCGCAGCGGCTTCGCGCTTTGCGAGGATGCGGTGGTCAGAATGCTGCGCGAACTGCTCGACCGAAAGATCGAGTACACCCGCCAGGACGGTGCGAGTTTCCTCGACGCCGCCCAGAATGCGCGGCTTGTGAAGAGCGCCGAGCGCTATTATCGGGTGATGTATCATGGTGCGGCCGAGAGCTGGAATCTGCGCGACACGCACATGTTCGATACCCTCGAACAGCTGCTCGCGGCCAAGGGTGCAAGCGCCAAGGCGGTGGTCTGGGCGCACAATTCGCACATCGGAAATGCCGCCTATACCGACATGGGTGCCGCCCGCGATGAGATCAATATCGGCCAACTGGTGCGCGAACGCTATGGCGCGCAGACCGCGCTGATCGGCTTCGGCACGGACTCCGGCACCGTCGCCGCGGCGACAAATTGGGAGGGACCGATGGAAGTGAAACAGGTCCGCGCTTCCCGCGCCGACAGCTATGAGCGCGTGTGCCACGATTCGGGCATCGGCCGCTTCCTGCTCGACCTGCGCGAGGGGCGAAACGATACGACGCGCGCCGAGCTTTTGAACCCGCGCCGTGAGCGTTTTATCGGCGTCATCTACCGGCCCGAGACCGAACTCCAGAGCCATTATTCCTATGCATCGCTGCCGATGCAGTTCGACGCCTATGTCTGGTTCGACCAGACCAGCGCGGTGACACCGCTGCCGACGCGGCAGAGGGAAGGTGCGGATGAAACCTACCCGTTCGGGCTCTAGCCGGAGGCGGCCGATGCTGAGCGATGTCGATTACGTGCTTCGCAAGCTCGACTGGATGCGCGAGCAGCATATCTAGCCCAACGGGCTGCGTTATTTGTGGACCGATGCCTTTGGCGTGGTGTTGCTCGTCTCACTCTACCGCGAGCTGGGCGATGCCCAAAGCTCCAGTGTCGTCTCGATCGATGCACCCGTCATCCACAGTCTCCAACCATGGAGAACCATTGATTCAGAGTTTCAGGTAACGCGCAACTGTAATGCTAGCTGAGAGGCGGTCAGCGACACCACGCCGTCGGTTGCCGATGGCCAGATGAAGCGCCCCTTCTCGAGCCGCTTGGCATAAAGCGACATCCCGATCCCGTCGTGCCAGACGATCTTCACCAACGATCCGGCGCGTCCACGAAACAAGTAAAGATCGCCGCCATGCGGATCGCGACGCAGCGCCTGCTGCACGATCAGCGCCAAGCCCTGCATGCCCTTCCGCATATCGGTGTGGCCCATTGCGATCCAGACCCGCGCACCCGGTGGTATCACCGCAGCGCCTTCAGCGCCGCTGTTGCCAGCGCCGGCGATGCTGATGGAAAGATGGCGATCCGGCGGCCGCGCGGCAGATCGATGATGATGGCTGCGCTCGAGCCCGACAGCGGGGTATCTCCGCCATTGATCACCACGGCCTCGGCGAAACCAGGGCCATGCCCGTCGTCGGGTGCACGTGGCGCATCCACCGCGAGCTTGCTGCGCCACGTGTACCACTGCCCCGTCGAAATCTCGTGCCGCCGCGCCACGTCGGAGGCGCAGGCTCCAGGCGCGAACGCCTCCGTTAGTATCTGCAGCCGCTGCTCGTCACTCCAGCGCCGACGGCGCTCAGGCCCCGAAAACACCGTGATCTGGCCCATCGACTACTCCTAAGTGCGCTCATACGAGCGCTCTTAAGACCGGTCGTTCGCTCACCCGACAAGGCGGCCCTCGGCGGATGGATACGGATCGACGCGCTCGAACACGGCCGTAGAAGTCAGATGAACGGATGGCCGCTTCAGAGAAATGGCGAGCCAGCCGTGAATGTCTGCAACTGGGTCCTCGCTGACGCGAAGCCAGTAAGGAGCCGACGCCTAAACTCGTCATCCAACCCCCCCTTCGCTGCCGTAAGGCACCGTTTCTGACCGTCGCAAGACCGGCAGCGATCCCAAGAGAACGGCTTTCAAAGCAATCGGGGCGATAAGTACGATTTCAAACATTTTGTTTGCCCCCATATCGCAGCCCGCGCGTTATTGTCGCAGTCGCGGCCCAGTCGATCGACCCCCGATCCCCTGCCACGCATCGTCGAGGAACTGCGGCCGATGCGAAGCAACTTGCCATCGGCGGTTATCGCCGCGTTTCTTGCCATCGTCGCCGCACTGGCGATCGCGCCCGCCGCCCGTGCCGTGCCCGCCTTTGCCGTTCAGACAGGCCAGCCGTGTCAATCGTGTCACGTCGGCGGCTTTGGACCCCAACTGACGCAATACGGTCGC
>Ga0209724_1003908_pt1 | contig 11939 bp, 11 predicted proteins | sample grotaG_FD_184143 | JGI IMG/M metagenome (GOLD analysis project Ga0209724, IMG submission 184143) | Glacier valley bacterial and archeal communities from Borup Fiord, Nunavut, Canada, to study Microbial Dark Matter (Phase II) -... | ecosystem: Environmental > Aquatic > Freshwater > Ice > Glacier ... | reverse complement strand
TTTTTTGTGGTTGCAGGTCTACCTGTATCTGCACATTAAAAAATCCTTTAGGATCGGTGCCATCATTGGTACGGCCTACCTGCGAAAGGGTTTGTTTTACCTCAGGAAATTTTTGCAGTATGTCTACCATTTTATTACTAACCAAATTGGCTTCGGTTAACGAAACGCTCATAGGCAATTCTGCCTCTACCCACAAAGCGCCTTCATTCAGATCCGGTAAAAATTCTGTTCCTAAAAATTTGGCAGAGAAGAAGGTGAGCACCATTACGATCAAGGCAATCACCACACTCATTTTTTGATTGCGGTAAACGATTGACAATAGTTTGGCAACTCCATTTTCAAAAAATAATACAATCGGGTTGTGTTTTTCTTTTACATTTTTACGTAATAAAATACTCGACAATGCCGGTACCAATGTAAGGGTAAACAACAAGGCTCCTACCAATGCAAAACCCAGGGTATAAGCAAGGGGCGAAAACATTTTTCCTTCTACTTTCTGAAAAGCAAAAATGGGAATCAAGCAGGTAATAATAATAAGTTTGGAAAAGAAAATGGATTTACCCATTTCGGTTCCGGTGGTTTTAAAAAGGCCCAGTTTTGCCAGCTTGTTAAATTTCTCCATGCCAACTTCCCTTGCCTTATGATCCATTGCTACAAACAATCCTTCAACCATTACTACTGCACCATCTATGATAATACCAAAGTCAATGGCGCCCATTGAAAGAAGGTTAGCGCTCATGCCTTTAATCCGCATACATATAAATGCAAACAATAAAGAAAGCGGAATGATGATACTTACCGTAACTGTAGTGCGCCAGTCGGCCATAAACAACAGTACTATCAATGTTACCAAAACGATGCCTTCAATGAGGTTGTGAATCACTGTTTCCTGTGCAAAATCCATCAAATTGGTACGATCGTAAAATGTATTGATCTTTACATCTTTGGGTAATATGTTTTCGTTTAATTCTTTTATTTTCCCCCGAATACTCTCCAGTACTTCACTTGGATTTTCTCCCTTACGCATTACAATAATCCCTTCCAGTACATCCGTTTGTTTACCATTTTTATCAGCTCTTTCTACCTGGCCCAATCGCGGTTTACCTGCTTCAACAATATTGGCTACATTTTTTATCAATAACGGAACACCCTTTGTTTTAGTGATGATAATATTTTGTATGTCTTCGATATTATTCAATAAGCCTATTCCTCTTACTAAATAAGACTGCCCGTTTTTCTCGATTACGTCACCGCCTACATTAACATTGCTTTTTGCAATGGCATTATAAACGTCCAGCGAAGTAAGATTGTACTTTAACAACAGGTCAGGGTTAACACTTACCTCAAATGTCTTCTCTTCACCACCAAAACTATTTACATCAGCCACACCAGGCACACTTTTAAACTGCCTGTCCAGCACCCAGTTTTGAATGGTTGTTAAATCACGGATAGACCTTGTAGCACTGCTTAAAGTATAACGGAAAATTTCGCCCGTTGGGCCGTAAGGTGGCTGCACATCGGGCTTTACACCATCTGGTAAATCTGCTCCACTTAACCGGCTCATAACCTGTTGCCTTGCAAAAGCATCATCTACATCATCATCAAAAATAATCCTGATATAAGATAGACCAAAAGCAGAGGTAGTTCGCAGATTTGACTTTTTTTGTACCGAGTTTAATACCGTTTCCATCGGTATGGTTATAAATTTTTCTACCTCTTCTGCACTTCTGCCACTCCATTGCGCAATGATTATGATCTGTGTATTGGTGACATCTGGAAAAGTTTCTATCGGTGTATTTTTATAACTGATAACACCAATGATCGCTAAAATACCCGTAAGAAAAAATACAAGTATCCTGTGCCGTAAAGAAAAATATATGATCTGTTTAATGAATTTATTCATGGCCTTTAAAAAAATTTATAGCGTAAAATGGGTATAAATAGCAGTTGCTTTTACTTTTCTGTTAAAGCCTTAAACAATAAAATCTGGTTGGCAGAAATAACCTTTTCGCCAGGTTGTAAACCGGATTTTATATACGCCTTATCTCCTGAAATTTTAAGCAGTTCCAATTGCTGCACTTTTAAATCACATTGGCTGTGGTACACCACTACATAATTGTTGCCATTTTCTGAAATGATAGCCGCTGCCGGAATGTTGATGGCCTGTTGTCCTTCTTTATTCTGAACAGTGATGTTTGCAAACATTTCCGGCTTCAGTTGCAGATTGTCGTTTTTTAATTTTACCCTTACCTTCATCACTTTGGTTTCGGGGTCCAGTATCTGGCTTACTTTGTCAATAACGCCTGTAAAAACTTTATCGGGATAGGCAAGTGTTGTTACGGTAGCAGCATACCCTTCTTTTATTTTTGAAATGTCTGTTTCATATACATTTGCCCAAACCCAAACTTCACTGATATCGCCAATGGTAAACATGTTGTCGCTGTTGTCATTGCGGATAAAGGCGCCTTCGCTGATTTTTTTTTCTACCACATAACCCCCCATTGGTGCTGTTATTACATAAGTGCCCCCGGCATTTGTATGGCCGCCGCCGTTTATGCTGAGCTGTTCTTTTAATTTTTGCACAGCCGTTAAAGCCTTGTGGTAATTTTCTTTTGCCTCAAGGTATTCCCGCTCGCTGGCGATACCATTTTTAAATAAAGATTCCTCATTGTCCAATTGTCTTTTTGTAATGGTAACATCGTTGTTGGAAGTAGAGAGATCGCTGTAATTGCCTGCCACTTCCACACTTTTAATTACTGCCAGCACTTGGCCCTTGCTTACTTTATCGCCCTGCGATACTTTTACTTCCAGCACTTTACCACTGCTGAAAGGAAACACTTTTACCACTTTGCTATCACTAAAGCTTATTTCACCAGATAGCTTTAAAGCATCTTCTATATTGGAGGTTGTTGCAGAATCTATGTGTATGATTCTTTCCATTGAATCAGAAATGCAGATTTTTTGGCTGAGTGCTGCTTCGGGTTCTTTTTTTCCTTTACAGGAAAACATTAGGGTAGTAGAAAAAAATATTGCAGTGATTAGAGCGGCTATTTTCATTTTTAAATACAATTTTTTTAGATTTAATTCAGGTTTATGATATCGGTACCAACAGCATAATTAAGGTCTTCAATGGCATGGATGAGACCATTGTGTTGCTCTACTAGTTTTAATTTATTGTCTTTGTAAGCATCCATAAAATCGATAAACTCCAAAAGGCTCATCTGTCGCTGCTCATAACTTTTAAGCATGTTTTCAAACAGGGCATCATATTGCTGTGAAAAATCCAACTGCTGGCGGTTGTTTACACCCTGGTAAAACAGAAACCTGGTAACCGCTGATTGAACGTCATTTTTAATTTTGGCAAACGTTTGGTCTGTAATTGCCTGCTGTTGTTGTATGGTAGATTTTGCAGCCGCGATATTGCCTTGGTTGCGGTTAAAAATATTCAGCGGTAAGGATACCGCCAGTCCTACATAGTTGGGCGCATAGCTGCTTCGCTGGTCAAATTCTGTACCTACACTTATATCCGGTTTTGCCAATGCTTTCTGATAAACGAGGTTGTGGTTTTGAAGTGCTACTGATGTTTGCGCAATTTTAGCATCAGGTCTGCCCGACAATGCCAGTTGAATCAGGCTGTCAGTAGCTGGAATTGGTGCAGTTGTTAATGCGCCAAACTTATACTCAAGAAAAGGTGCAATAAACTTTGTTTCATTGTTATTGAGCAACAGTTTTATTTCACTTTGCAAGGGGATTAGTTGTGCATCTGCAGAAACCAGTTCATTTTGTAAACTAAACAACAACGCTTTTATCCGTAGGTTATCCTTTACTGAAACATTACCTATCTGCAATTGCAGATCCATGCCTTTCACCAGCTTGTTCACTTCTTCAATTTCCTTTACAAACACTTTTTTTATTTTCAGCAAATGGTTAACCTCCAGCAGATCATTCTGAAGCACATAGCGTAAGGTTCGCAGCACGTCTTCAAATTGCTGCTGCGAAATAGTAGTATTGTCGGTTGCAATTTGTACAGCTTTATTTCTTTTACCGGCCGTTCGGATAAGCTGCATTACCTGTACGTAAAAAGTGCCAGTTTCACCATTGTGTTTAAAAAAGCCGCCCTGTTGATCGTAGATATTTTGGTCCGTGCTTAAAACAGGGTTATCCCATAGCCTTGCCTGTTGAATTAATGCTTTATTAACATCAATATTATACTTACTAGAAAGCAAAGATAAATTATTTTGCAAAAATATTTTTTCAGCTCGCGGAAAGGATAGCTGTAGCGTATCAACGGGTATTTGTGCAAATACATTTTCTGCAAAAAAGAATATGATAATGGATAAAAGGCAGGTTATTTTTTGCATAGATTACAAAATTTTTATTGAAGTGGCAAATATAGACAGGGGTTAGTTAAGCCCCTATTAACAAAAGTTAACGATCGGTTAAGGAGGGTAAAGTTGCTATTAAAACTACATACTATTTGTAAAAAAATCAATCTTTTTGCATCTGATTTTACAAGCTTATTTTTGTAATAATGAACATTGTAATAAATATCAGTCCGGTATCAAAATATTCTTCCTTTGAACAAACTAATTTTGCTCTCGACTATATTTTAGATCTTGTTACCATACACCAGGACCATTGCTTTTTTTTTATAACAGATGGTTGCGCCAATCTATTTTTAAACTCTTCTAATAGTAGCGTTATCGCCACTACTCCTAAAAAAGGAAATATAGTATTTTGGAAAATCTGGTATGCTTATAAGCTACCTGCCATTTTAAAAAAATATAAAGCTGATGTATTTATTAACCTTGATAGCATTTGTTCTTTAAAAACCCATATCCCACAATGTTTATTGCTACCCGACATTTCCTTTGCACAGCATCTTTCATTATTCAAAAAAAATATACCGGCCACATTTAACAAAGCTGCGATGATTATTACTTTTTCTGAATTCGCAAAAAACACTATCTGCAAAGAATACTATAAAACACAACCAGAAAAAGTGGAAGTTATTTACACCGCAGCGAATGAAAAATTTTTGCCTGTTGATTGGGAAGAAAAGGAAAAAACGAAGGAGAAATACACAGAAGGTAAAGAGTACTTTTTATTTACTGGTGAAATTGATACTGAAAATAACCTGATCAATATATTAAAAGCATTTTCTTTTTTTAAAAAAAGGCAAAAGAGCAATATGCAATTAATTATTGCATCAAAAAAAATTACTAAAAACAATGCCTTTATAAAAAGTTTAAAAACATATAAGTATAGAAACGAGGTAAAAATAGTAACCTCTTTTAAGACAGAAGAGCTTGTTACCATCACAGCAGCAGCCTATGCATTTGTGTATGCTGTAAAACAAGCTGGTTTTTATACCCCCGTTTTAGAGGCTATGCAATCCGGTGTGCCGGTAATTACCAGTAATGCTATGGTAATGACAGAAATTAGTGGAACAGCAGCTTTATTTGCAGACCCGGCAATTTTTGAAAACATCGCGGACAAAATGATGTTACTTTTTAAAGATGAAAATAAGCGCAATGAATTAATTAGCCTGGGCAAAAAACAGGCAGCCCAATTTAGCATGGCTTCAACAAACAAATTATTTTGGCAAAAAATTGTAAAATGTGCCGACATGCCTGTGTAAACACTATAACAAACACTTTATCTTTGTCAACTTAATTTACAGGCACAGCCAAACAATTTATAATACCTATTTCATGAATAAATCCACCATAAAAATAGATGTTTTATTAGACCCCAATAAAATACCAGAGCAAATTAGCTGGATTGCAAGCGACAGTACCGCAGATATGGCTCAAAAAGCAAAAGCAATGTGCATTGCCTTTTGGGATGGAGCCGATAAAACTGCACTTCGTATCGATCTTTGGACGAAAGATATGATGATGGATGAAATGGCAGATTTTTACTACCAGATGCTGATGACGATGGCAGATACTTTTAAAAGAGCCACCCAACAACAGGAACTTAGTGAGGATATGAAAAAATTTGCAAAGGAGTTTTTTGATAAATTCAGGGCTATACAATTGAAAGAACAAAAGTAATAAGTTCATTTACTTATTTCCTAATTTTAAAATGCAACTAAGCTTTCTCTTGAAAAATTTAAAATAAAATAATTAAGCAATATTTGATAACTATTAAAAAAAGCCCTGCACCTGTTAAGGGATCAGGTCAACTATTATGAATCTTGAACAACAAATAATGGCAGAAATGAAAGACGCCATGAAAGCAAAAAACGAAGGTGGATTGCGTAGCCTGCGTGCAATAAAAGCCGAGATCATAAAGGCCAAAACAGAACCTGGTGCAGGTGGAGAAATTGATACAGCAACAGAGCAAAAGTTTTTACAGAAAATGATGAAACAACGAAGAGATTCGCTGGAGATATTTGAAAAGCAGGGACGTGAAGACCTGGCAGTGAAAGAGAGAGAAGAGATAAAAGTGATAGAAAGATTTTTACCCAAGCAAATGACAGAGACTGAAATTAAAGAAGCTGTTGCAGCAATTATTTTGCAAACTGGTGCCGCTTCTCCTGCCGATATGGGTAAAGTAATGGGTGTAGCCAGCAAACAATTGGCAGGCCTTGCAGATGGAAAAACCATAAGTACTATTGTAAAAGAGTTATTGAGTAAATAAAAAATACTTTTTTGATAGACATCATTTTTGCTATATTAATTGTAATTGGCATTTTTAAGGGCTATAGAAAAGGATTAATTATTGCAATATTTTCTATTGTTGCTTTTATTGTTGGTTTAGCTGCAGCATTAAAACTATCTGCTACCGTTGCCGCCTACCTGCAAAATAGTGTAAGTATTTCCGGCAAATGGTTGCCATTTTTATCTTTTGCAATGGTATTTGGTTTAGTAGCTGTATTGGTTGGCATGGGTGGTAAATTGATAGAAAAAACTTTTGAAATGGCGTTGTTGGGTTGGGCTAATCGAATTGGAGGCATCTTGCTATTTGTAATACTTTACACCATTATTTTTAGCATATTTTTATTTTATGCAGAAAAAATACATTTGTTTGAAGAAGCGACCATCCAATCATCTAAAGTTTTTCCATTTATAAAACCCTGGGGGCCTAAAGTAATAAATGCATTTGGTACTATCCTGCCAATATTTAAAGATATGTTTACCCAATTGAGTAATTATTTTGAAAGCTTATCCCCTAAAATTCCTCATTAATTTGAGGCATTGTTTTATTTACTGTAATTTTAGCCCGATTCGCTATTTTAGCATTTTAGTTAAAGAGCCTGATAGTATTATTAGTTCCAACAAATGAGTTACGAAATTAAACAAGACGGAAAATTTAAATATATTGAAGTTGGCGAAGGCGAACCATTGTTGCTGTTGCACGGATTATTTGGTGCTCTAAGTAATTTTAGAGACCTGATAGAACATTTCAGGCAAAATTATACTGTGATTGTACCCATGTTACCATTATTGGAACTGGATCTTTTACATACTTCTGTTGGGGGGCTTGAGAAATTTGTTTTTAGATTTATTGAGCATCGCAATTATAACAACATTCATTTGCTCGGTAACTCTTTGGGTGGGCACGTTGCATTGTTACATATTCTTAAACACCCGGAACGCATTAAATCTTTAATATTAACCGGTAGTTCAGGATTATTCGAAAACGGAATGGGTGACACTTATCCAAAACGTGGTGACAAGGATTACATTCGTAAAAAAACAGAACTTACTTTTTACGATCCCGCAATGGCAACAGACGATTTGGTAAATGAGGTTTTTGAAATAACCAATAATCGTATTAAAGTTATAAAAATTATTGCGCTTGCTAAAAGTGCCATCCGCAATAACCTTGGAGAAGAGTTAAATGAAGTAAAACAACCAACCTGCCTTATTTGGGGAAACAATGACAGCATCACTCCTCCTTTTGTAGGCAAAGAATTTAACCGATTAATTCCAAATAGTGAAATACATTTTATTGATAAATGTGGCCATGCACCTATGATGGAAGTGCCATTTGAATTCAATAAGATTTTAGATACCTTTCTGGCTAAACAAAAAACACCTGCTGCAACAGTTTGATAATTTTAATTGTCCTATACTTTAAACTATTGCACGTCGTTAGAGTTTAATGTAGATAATTATACCCCATGCTTACAGCAGAACTTATAAATAATAACATTCCCAGGCTACAGTTACAAGACACTGTTAGTAAAGCATTGCGCCTTATTAATGATTATCGTGTTACACATCTACCGGTTGTAGCAGCGGATAAATTTCTTGGATTGATAAGCGAGGATGACCTGTTAGATGCCGATGACGAAAAATTAACCATTGAAGTTTTGCAGGGAAATTTTAATCCTGCTTCCGTTAAAGAAAATGTACACTTTTTAAATGCCGTAAATTATAGTACCCAATTTGAAACATCTATAGTACCGATAGTAAACGTTAACAACGAGTTAGCCGGTGTTATTACGCTGGTTGATTTATTAAAAACCCTTGGTAATTTCTCTGGCGCAAACGAAATCGGCGGCATCATTGTAATGGAAATGGAACGTTCGCAGTTTGCCATTTCGGAGATTAGCCGCATTGTAGAAAGTAACGACGCCACCATCTTACATCTTAACACAACTGTACACCCTGATACAGGACTATTAACCGTTACACTACATCTGAATAAAAAAGAAACAACCGCCATAATAGCTGCTTTTGAAAGGTATGAGTATGATGTTATTTATAATTTTAGTGACGAAAAATTTGAAGATAATATTGATACCAATTACCGCCATTTAATGAATTACCTGGATATTTAATCCGCATCTTTTCAATTTTACTTTTTATCCATTTGTTTTGCACAATGTGTTTTTCTTTTCTTACAATAACATCTTCTTTTGAAAAATCCTATTGTTTTCCTAAATTTTATTGCCATTAAAAATTAGAAACACATTGAGTCAACAAAACGAAATCAAATCTTTAATAATAATTACTCTTTAAGTTTTTAGTTTAAAACAGTTTATTTTACACTTGTAAAGCGATTATTTAATAATCTTAGGAATGTTGTTTAAAATAGCGCCATAAAAATCATCGATTAGGCTTAACAGTTATGCCACTAATATATAACTGTTAGAAAATAAAAATCTTAAAATGAAAATAGCAATATATAGCAGGGGGATAGAAAATGATCAGCATAAAGATATTGTAGCATTAACAGAAGAATTAAATGCTTATCATGTTGAGCCGGTTTTTTTTCAGGATTTTTTTAACAAGTTTTATTCGGCTGTTAACATGAAAGGTAAATACTCAACTTTTAATGCAGCAGAAGATTTAGATGACAGTATTGATTTTATGATTAGCCTTGGGGGCGATGGCACCCTTTTAGATACGGTAACCTTTATTCGGGATAAAGGTATTCCTGTATTAGGCATTAATTATGGCAGGCTTGGATTTTTGGCAACCATAGGTAAAGAGGATCTTAATTCTGCTATTAAAACTTTGGTTGAAAGAACGTATGTTTTGGATAAGCGAACCCTCATTCATTTAGATGCAGATCTTCCTCTATTTGATAAAGCACCTTTTGCATTGAATGAATTTGTTATTCATAAAAAGGATACTTCTTCCATGATAAAAATTCACACCTATTTAAATGGTGAATTTTTAAATACTTATTGGGCCGATGGATTAATTGTTGCAACACCAACTGGCTCTACCGGTTATTCATTAAGCTGCAACGGGCCGGTTGTTTTTCCTGATAGTGGCAATTTTATTATAACTCCGGTAGCTCCGCATAATCTTAATATCCGCCCTATTGTAGTACCCGATAATAATATTATTTCTTTTGAAATTGAAAGCAGAAGTGATGGTTTTTTATGTAGTATGGACAGCCGCAGAGAATTAGTTCCAAAAGAAGTACAGTTGGCTGTTAAAAAAGAAAAATTTCGAATGAACCTGGTTAGGTTAAACGAAAATAATTTTTTGCAAACATTACGCAACAAGCTTTCCTGGGGTCTCGATAAGCGCAATTAAATTACTTTACTATCGTTAATTACCAATTGCATAAATAGCTTTTATGTAATGAGTAAACACAGCGTTAACTATTTATTAAAAAACAATTCTTTACTTTGCAAGTATGAAAAAGAGTTTCATTTCCGTATCATTCCTATTTACTTTAATTTCCGGAGCAGTTGCCCAAAGTGATCTTGGTACTGTGCAGGAGGGAGAATTTGGTATTACCGCCGGAGTAGCTCATTATTTTGGTGATTTAAATACAAGAGCAAGATTAAACCGATTAAAACCTGCTGTGGGCGTGTTTTACAGAAAACAATTTAATAATTACCTCGCAATGCGTGTTAGTGCCCATTATGCTCAATTAGGATACAGCGATATTTATAGTAAAAATAGTTTTCAAAATACCAGGAATCTCAGCTTCAATACAGATATACTGGAATTTGCTGTACATGGTGATTTTAATTTTTTCAAATTTGTGCCCGGCGACCCTTATTATTCATTTACACCTTATGTAACAATAGGTGTAGGTGTTTTTAGTTACAACCCTTATGCATATTTAAATGGCAAAAAAGTATTTTTACGCCCATTGGGTACTGAAGGACAAAATATAAAGTATGTAGGTGCAGATGGTAAAACAAGAAAACCTTATGGTAGTACGGCCGTATGTATCCCTATTGGTTTAGGTATAAAGTACAGTCTTACAAACAGTATGAACCTTTCAGTTCAAATAGCCCAACGCCTTACTACTACAGATTACCTGGATGATGTAAGTACAACTTATGTAGGGATAGATAAATTCCCTCCTTTAAACGGACAACCTTCCACTGCAGGTATTTTACAAGACAGAAGTGCTGAAAAAGGTGTACCAATTGGCGATGAGGGAATACAAAGAGGATGGAGCAAGCAAAAAGATCAATACCTGATTGCTGAAATAGGATTATCCTTTAACATCAGCAGTTATAAATGCCCAACTGCTAAATAATATTTTTACTTAAAATCTATTATAGCCGGATTTAATTTCGGCTTTTTTATTTACTGATGTAGAATGTGTTAACATTTCTTTAAAGCATTTATTGCAACTAAATTTTATTACTTTTGCAGCCCTAAGTTAGCCACTGCGGCCGATTTTAATTTATTATGAGTTTGAAGGATACTATCAATATGCAAAAGTTGCCCCGTCACATTGCCATTATAATGGATGGTAACGGAAGATGGGCAAAAGAAAAGGGAGAGGATCGTCTTTTCGGGCATTTGCATGGCGTTGAAAGTGTTCGCAATATTGTAGAAGGTTGTGCAGAGTTGGGTATTGAATATCTTACCCTTTATGCTTTTAGTACCGAAAATTGGGATAGGCCTGCTTATGAAGTAACAGGACTGATGGAATTATTGGTTGATACTATCCGCAACGAAGTACCTACCCTTAACAAAAATAATATTAAACTTCATGCCATTGGCGACATGAGCATGTTGCCGGAAAATGCAAAGAAAGCCTTACAGGAAGCTTTTGATGAAACAGCCAGCAATACCGGTCTAAATCTGATAATGGCATTAAGTTATAGCAGCCGTTGGGAACTAATGGCTGCCGTAAAACAAATTGCTATTGATGTAAAAAAGGGCACGCTAGCCCCCGAATCTATTACACAAGATACTTTACAAAGGTACCTTTCTACCAGTGAGTTCCCAGATCCGGAATTAATGATTAGAACCAGTGGCGAATACCGGATAAGTAATTTTTTATTGTACCAATTGGCTTATGCTGAGTTGTATTTTACTAATACACGATGGCCGGATTTTAGAAAAGATAATCTGTACGAAGCCATTATAGATTTTCAAAACAGGGAAAGAAGATTTGGCAAAACTGGTGACCAGGTTAAGGAAGATATACCCGTTTCATAGTTTAAATCTATTTTTTAGGTATCTATCTTCATTTTTAGCAACTGAAAATTACCG
>Ga0209724_1003906_pt1 | contig 11942 bp, 8 predicted proteins | sample grotaG_FD_184143 | JGI IMG/M metagenome (GOLD analysis project Ga0209724, IMG submission 184143) | Glacier valley bacterial and archeal communities from Borup Fiord, Nunavut, Canada, to study Microbial Dark Matter (Phase II) -... | ecosystem: Environmental > Aquatic > Freshwater > Ice > Glacier ... | reverse complement strand
GTGTGCCTTATGCCGGAAGCGGTGTGGGGTTGTTTTTGATTCCCCCCACCAAAGCTTCGGTGTGGATTGAGTTTGAACACGGCGACCCTGATTATCCGGTCTGGACTGGCTGTTTTTGGGCAATAGGTGAAGTACCTGCGTTGCCCGCACTTGCCGGAACCAAAATGCTTAAAACTGATACTGCCACGATTACCTTAAGTGACTTACCAGGTCCCTTGGGTGGCGTGACGATTGAAACCAAAATGGGGATGAAGCTGGTCATGGATATGACGGGAATTACCATCGACAACGGTCAGGGTGCCAGTATCAAGTTGCAACTGGTGCAAGTATCGATCAACGGTGATGCCTTGGAGGTGATCTGATGCCGGGATATCTGCTACATGTCGGAGCCACCGTACTTTGTGCCCATGCCGGACAAGCACAACCCATGGTGCCTAATCCACGGGTGCGAGTGAGTGGTCAACCGATCACAACACAAGCGAGTCCATATGTGATCGCGGGCTGTACGCTAGCCCTGATTCCAAGTCCGCCTTGTGTCACCGCACAGTGGATCAGTGCAGCCTTACGGGTGAAATCAAGTGGGATGCCCGTTCCGCTGCAAGACAGCCAGTCCATCTGCGTACCAACCGGAACGCCGCTCACAATTATCGTGACACAACGGCGTGTCAAGGGGATGTGATGAATACCAACCTGATTAACTTAGAGTTTCCCTTACAGTTTGATAGCCGGGGTCGCACCGCATCAACCGATGATGCCGATCATATTCGCGATTTAATCGAGCAATTGCTGTTTACCAATCCCGGTGAACGGGTCAACCGTCCCGATTTTGGCTGTGGCTTGCTGGGGATGGTGTTTGCGCCCAACAGTCCCGAACTGGCAACAGCCCTGCAATTTACCATTCAAGCTTCGCTGCAACGCTGGCTGAGCGATTTAGTTGAAATCCAAGCGTTACAGGTAACGAGCGACGATGCAGCCCTGCGAATTGTGGTGCAATATCGCCTTCGTCGGACTGCGGAACAACGCATAGCCACCTTCGAGCGGAGGACTGCCCTATGAATCCTGCACGATTGAACTGTCAGACCGTGCTTCGTCGACACGATGTGCAGAATACTCCAACCTGGTCAGGATTGGATTACCTGGAAGTCAGCGACAATCAACGAACGCTAACGGTCTACTTTCTGGGCAAAGCGCCAGAAAAGATTGAGCGATCCAACCTCCGCATCAATGGCGGTCGGCGAATTCAGAATATCCGCGTGCTGGATGTAGAAGTAATCCGCGAGGAGGACCCGGAAGTCGATGATGCGATGGTGGTGACGGTCGATCGCGTGGGTGACTTTTCTCAATATCAGTTACGGGTGGTGGCAGCCGATGAATACGGTCAGCCAACCAATCAACCGTTGCAGGGGGTCGATCCTCGCTATGCTCAATTGTCGTTCAGCTTCAAAATCGGTTGCCCCAGCGACCTCGACTGCAAACAACTGAGCTTTTGTCCCGAACCGGAACGCATCCAGCCAGAAATCAGCTATCTGGCTAAAGACTACGCGAGTTTTCGGCAGTTAATTCTGGATCGCCTGTCGTTGATCATGCCCAACTGGCAAGAACGCCACATTCCCGATTTGGGCATTACCTTAGTGGAACTTTTAGCCTATGTGGGAGATTCGCTCAGCTATTACCAGGATGCGGTGGCAACAGAAGCCTACTTAGGAACGGCTCGGCAGCGGCAATCGATCCGCCGTCATGCCCGCTTGATGGACTATCAGATGCATGAAGGCTGTAATGCCCGAACCTGGCTCACGATTAAAACGAGCGGCGATAAGGTCGTCCCGCTCGATCCGCAGGATGTGTTTTTCATCACGGGCGATCTCGAGGATTTAGCCACAATTGAGCGAACGCGGGTGCTCCAGGCGATCGACCTGGAGAAATTGCCTGCCGGGAGCTACGAAGTATTTGAACCAATCCAATCGGATCCAATCAAGCTCAATCCCCATCACAATGAGATCAAGTTCTACACCTGGGGCGATCAAAACTGTTGCTTGCCCCGGGGTGCGACGGCAGCGACTTTGCTTGATAGTGCGCCGAGCCAGCCGTCCCCTTCGCCATCCTCGGAATCAAACCAGTGCCAGCCTGAACCCACCCCTCCCCCTCCTATCCCCGAGCGCATCTTAAACAACCTGCATTCAGGCGACATTCTAATTCTGGAAGAGGTACTCGGTGCAAAGACAGGTGTTCCTGCCGATGCGGATCCGAACCATCGTCATGTTGTTCGCTTGACTAAAGTGGAACCCGGTCTTGATGCACTCTACAACCAACCGATCGTAGAAATTGAGTGGTCAGAAGAAGATGCCCTACCCTTTGCGCTTTGCATTTCTAATCTTGGACCCGCTCCAGACTGTGACCTGATTAATTCGATTAGTGTGGCGCGGGGCAATGTGATTTTGGTGGATCATGGCCAAACCTTCACCGATAAAGGGCTGGGCACCGTTTCCGAAAAGTTGAGTTTGCCTAAGTGCGACGCTGTCCATCAGCCTGCCGACTCAATGCGGCTACCGGAGCGGTTCACCACAAAGCTGAACAAGCCCGCCTTGACGTTTCGCCAGCCGCTGTCAACCAAAAGACCCGTGATCGGCTGGTTACGGCAGGACGACCTGCAGCAAGCCTTACCCCAAATCGCTTTAACGGGCATTCCAGAGGGAATCGTCAATCCGCCTAAACCGTTCCCCCCGGAATGGCTCTGGAGTCCCCGATCCGACTTACTCGCCAGCCACCGTCGCGATCGCCACTTCGTGATCGAGATGGACAACGATCGGCTGGCACACCTACGCTTTGGCGATGGTGAGTTAGGACAACGCTCCGCCGCTGGCACTACCTTCCACGCCACCTACCGAGTCGGAAATGGGACCGTGGGGAACGTCGGGGCAGACACCATTTCTCACCTGGTTTTACGCAATCCCCTTCCCGACCCCGTAAAAACGCTCACCCCCCGTAATCCCTTTCCTGCAACCGGGGGTACCGAGCCGGAGCCCCTCGAAGAAGTGAAATTATTTGCGCCACAATCCTTCCGCCGCACCTTAGAACGGGCGATCACGGCGGATGACTATGCTCGCCTGGCAGAGAAATACAGGGATGCTCAAGGGCGGCGAGTGCAACGTGCCTTCGCGACGCTCCGTTGGACGGGAAGCTGGTATGAGGTCATCGTTGCGATCGACCCCCTGGGCACAGAAACTGCCGATGCGGATTTTCTAGACGCGATCGTAGCCTATCTTTATCCTTACCGTCGCATTGGCTATGGCTTGCGCGTAATTGCGGCTCATTACGTGCCCTTAGACATTGCCATGACCGTTTGCGTTCTACCGCATTTCTTACGGGGTCATGTCAAGGCTGAGTTGTTGAAACGATTTAGTACGCAACGATTAGCCGATGGTACGCTGGGATTTTTCCACCCCGATAGCCTCAGTTTTGGCGATCCCATCACCATTGGTAAGCTCGTCACCACAGCACTGTCTGTAGAAGGGGTAGAAAGTATCACAGTGACTAAGCTACAACGCTTGAATCAGCCCGCAAATCAGGAGCTAGAAAACGGCATTTTGCCCCTGAAGACGAACGAAATTGCTCAACTCGATAACGACCCCAGTTTCCCAGAAAACGGCAAACTTACCCTAAATATGGGAGGTGGACGATGACTGATACTACGTGTGGATGCTGCCAGGGTATTGAACCCATTACCCCATCCTCTACCGCCAATCGACCCGGCTTAAGTGCGATCGCCTACCGGGTTGGAACTCACGCCACCTTTCTAGAAACGATGCTTGCCCGATTGTCGAGCAACGATTTTCCGCAATTGCGAGGAAGGCTGAAAACGCGGCTGAAAACTGATCCAGCGATCGCGTTTTTGGATGCCTGGGCAACGGTGGCAGATGTGTTGATCTTTTATCAAGAACGGATTGCCAACGAAGGCTATCGTCGCACCGCAACCGAGCGGCGATCGATTCTGGAATTAGGGCGACTCGTGGGCTACAAACTGCGGCCGGGTGTTGCGGCCAGTGTGTATTTGGCTTTCACGATCGAAAAAGATCAAACGATTGAAATTGCCCCCGGCAATCGAGCGCAGAGCCTTCCGGATGCGGGTGAAATCCCCCAATCCTTTGAAACGGCTGAAAAATTAGCAGCTCGTGCAGTTTGGAACAATCTTCAACCGCGTCTGACTCGTCCGCAGACGGTGGATGTGAATTCGGACACGATGACGAATCTAACAAAAATCACGATCAAAGATCAAATCTACCTACAAGGTATTACAACCAATCTGAAGCCGAATGATCCACTGCTGTTTGTTGAGTTTGTTAACAACGAAGTTAATGCAGAAAAGCACCCCGTCTTGCGACGAATTGAACGGGTTGAGCTGCAATCGGCTGAAAATCGGACACTGGTAACGCTACAAGCAGAACAAGGGGTAACAGAACAAAAAACTTTGGTGGAACCGAAGCCTGAGGTTCCACCTTCCAACGGTAGCTCCGCTCCAGAATCTCCCCTTAAAGCCCTAGATAACTTGATCGCGCCCCTCAGCAAACCGCCCTCGGTACAACCTGACAATGCGTTGCGATTGTCACGAGAAGTAGACACAGTATTCGGTCCCAAATCGGATATTTATCCCCGGCTGATGACGGCATTACGACCTGATTTGAGTTCGGTACTCTACCAAGCTTGGCAGAACATCACCGTAGACGGCCCAACGAAAGCTGAAATCAGAGTTTACGCACTCCGTGTCCGTGCCTCTGTGTTTGGCCACAATGCCCCGAAACGAACTGTTTTTTCTAAAGATGGCTGGAGCGAGCCTGTTGAAACGGAATGGACATTGAATAGCTCTTCGGAGATAGCACCAGAGCCGTTCAGTGTTGCAGTAACGTTGACCCCGAATTCGTCAGAGCCTGCTGGCTCTGCAGTGAGTTTAACGATACGTACGGTGATTGGGTTGGCAGCGCAACAAATTGCCAACTCTCGTACGCTCCCGGCTCAAGGAGAATCTTTTACCCTTCAGCAAAACAGCACTGACATTGCTAAAGTCACTGTTGTCGAGCTGACTGAAACTGGAAACAATTTGGGCGCTCCATTGAAACTACAGTTTGAATTTCCGAACCGGAATATTGCATTAGTTTTAGAAATCGATGCCAATTTCCACTTACACGTTACTAGTGCAGGTAGTGATCCAACGCAAGTCGAAATCAGTAGTGCAAGTTCTGGATCCTCACCACAGAATTCACCATCATTCCTGGGACTATTTCGGTCGGCTGCGAGCCAAGGCAATGATGGCTTGACCATGAAGGTGAGCGGTACGATCAGACCCTCTGGGCGGACTGAAGAGAAAAATGTGATTTGGCTGGATGCAACCTATGGTCAGATTGTGCCTCAAAGCTGGGTAGTGATTGAACGACCAGAAGCCCAAGTCGGAGGTACTCTGCCGATTTCGCAACAGGTGATTAGTCAAACAACGGCAGTCAGCGATCGCTCTCGATCTGACTACGGCATTTCGATCAAAAGTACACGCCTAGAACTCGACCAGCCCTGGATCGATCCAGATCGAGATTCCTTCCATATGATTCGCGAAACAGCAGTTTTTGCCCAAAGCGAAGAACTTAAACTTGCAGAAGAACCAATTCTGGAGGCGATTGGACCTGTGCCAGCTAGTTCTGGCTCACTTGAGCCTGGCAAAGAAATCGAGTTGAGTCAATTGTACGATGATCTAGACACAGGACGTTGGATCGTTGTTTCTGGGGAACGTGCCGATCTTCCCGGTGGAGCGGGCGGCGTTAAAGCGAGCGAATTAGTCATGCTGGCAGGTATTAAGCAACGCCAGGATCCTAAGCCCCATACCGTGCTCCAACTAGCGCAATCCCTTGCCTACACCTATAAACGAGATACAGCGACGATTTACGGTAACGTGGTTAAAGCCACCCATGGTGAAACGCGCACTCAGGTTTTAGGTAGTGGAAATGCGGCTCAGGAACTGCAATCCTTTCCATTACAACAATTCCCGGTTACCTACCTGTCAGCCCCCACTGCCGCTGGTGCGGTCAGCACGTTAAATGTCCGCGTCAATGAGATTCTATGGCATGAAACCGACACCCTATCAACCCTAAAACCAGGCGATCGTCAGTTCGTCACACAAACTGATGATACCGGCAAAACTACCGTATTTTTCGGCAACGGGCGGCAAGGCGCACGTCCTCCCAGTGGCATCGAGAATATCAAAGCCATCTATCGCACGGGATTAGGTCTCCCTGGCAATGTCAAAGCCGAACAAATCAGCCTCCTCGCCACCCGCCCGCTGGGCGTGAAAAGTATAATTAATCCCCTCCCAGCGACGGGTGGTGCCGATCCAGAAAGTCGCGATCAGGCACGGCAAAATCTGCCCCTGGCATTAATGGCGCTCGATCGCCTGGTGTCGGTGCAAGACTATACTGATTTTGCCCGCACCTATGCAGGCATCGGTAAAGCCAGCGCAGTTCGACTTTCAGACGGTCAACGACCGCTGGTTCATTTGACGATCGCGGGTGCCAACGATAGTGCGATCGACGAAAATTCTGACCTTTTCCGCAACTTCCGCCAGGCATTGCAGCAATTAGGCGATCCCAATCAAGCTGTGAAAATCGAACAGCGGGAATTGCTGCTATTGGTTATTGTTGCCAGGGCTCAGATTTTGCCAGATTATCTCTGGGAAGTGGTTAAATCGCAGATTATAGTGGCATTGTTCGCCACCTTTAGTTTCGATCGACGGGATCTGGGACAACCCGTTTTTCTGAGTGAAGTAATTCGCACAATTCAGCAAGTTCCTGGTGTTGCCTATGTAAATGTTGACACCTTCGGCGGTATTCCTGAAAAAAAAATCGACGAGAATACTGGCAAGCGACGCCCGCTAACCCCCAGCGAAATCAGTGCTGCCGTAAAAGACATCAAAGACTGCAAACCTGTGCCGTTTTTGTCGGTCAACCTGGCTGGAGAAGAAAACAACGCTGCCCAAATCGCCTATCTCTCGCCAGCCGTGCCTGACACTTTCGTCCTTAACCAAATCTATTGATCGTTCTCACCCTTGGTCTCAACCATGAATCCTCCAGTCGATCGCCTTTATAAACTTCTGCCTGCCGTGTATCGCGATCGGGACGCCGACCAAGGCTTCCCGCTTGAGGCGCTGCTGCAAATTATCACAGAACAGGTGAATGTCGTCGAAGCTGACATCGGGCAGCTTTATGAAAACTGGTTCATCGAAACCTGTGAAGATTGGGTCGTGCCCTATCTAGGAGATTTACTCGGCTATCAAGCCGTTCATGAGGCGGGTGAACCGGGTGATATTACAACCTCCCAGGGTCAACAGCGCAACAAAATCCTGATTCCCCGGCGCGATGTTGCCAACACCATCCACTATCGTCGCCGCAAGGGAACTCTGGCGTTATTAGAGCTATTAGCGAACGATACCGCCGGTTGGCCAGCACGAGCAGTCGAGTTCTACACGCTGCTGAGTTGGGCTCAAAACATTCGCCAAGTGGCTAAAATACCCCGTACGATCGATCTTCGCCAGGGTTATCGTCTGGATAATTTGAACAGCCCGTTCGATCTCACCGCCCATACGATCGATCTCCGCCGCATTAATTCTCATCGCAGCATTGGTCTTTACAATGTTCCTAGCGTTGGAGTATTTGTTTGGCGATTGTCTTCTTATTCAGTCACCAAAACACCTGCTTATTGCCAGGAAACGGCTGGTTCTCACTGTTATACGTTTAGTGTCTTAGGCAACGATTCCCCGCTGTATAACCTGCCTCAAACTGAAACAGACCCGACTCACATTGCCGAAAAACTAAATTTACCCGTTCCCATCACCCGCAGAGACCTGCAATCTCACAAAGCCCATTACTACGGCATCAATAAAAGCCTGCAAATTTGGATGGATTCTCCCAATCAGCCGATTTTGACAGAGAAAATTGTGGTAGCAAACTTGAGTCAATGGCACTATCGCCCTCGACCGGGATATGTTGCCGTCGATCCAGAATTAGGGCGAATTGTTTTTCCGCCAGGACATTTACCTAAAAAGGGCGTGTGGGTGTCTTATCAGTATGGCTTTAGTACAGAGCTCGGGGGCGGGGAATATGATCGCCCTCTTTTCCAACCGTTGGACTATAAGCTTTATAAAGTAAGTAAAACAGATCCTCAACGGTTCAGCATCAATGCCGCTTTAGCTCAGTGGCGGCAAGAGCAACAACAAGAAGCACAGAAACCTGACTCGTTAGAGCATCAGAAGAAACTAAAGCAACTCAACCATGCTGTGATTGAGATTGAGGATAGTGAAGTCTATGTCGAGCAAATCAGTATTGCATTAGCAGAGTGTCACAGCCTGCAATTAAGGGCTGCAAATGGTAAACGCCCCGTGATTCGCTTACTCGACTGGTACACCGACTTACCCGATAATCTAACGATCTCTGGCGAGCGAGGCAGCCGCTTTGCCCTTGATGGATTGATGATCACAGGTCGAGGCATTCAAATTGAGGGTGAACTGTTTGAGGTCGCTATCCGCCACTCAACACTCGTTCCGGGCTGGGGATTACACTGTGACTGCGAGCCGCAACGTCCCGCTGAGCCAAGCCTGGAACTGTTCAATACAACCGCTCGCCTGATGATCGAACATAGCATTCTTGGCTCGATCTCAATCTACCAGGATGAAGTTCACATGGAGCCTGTGCCGATTTTAATCAGCGACAGCATCCTGGACGCAACGAGTGAGGAACGGGAAGCCCTGAGCGCTCCAGGTTGTGCGGTTGCCAGTGCTACCTTAACCATTGCCCGCAGCACCGTTTTTGGTGAAATTCATACCCACGCGATCGAGCTTGCGGAAAACTGTTTATTTAACGGGCGCATCAAAGTAGCACGGCGACAACAGGGCTGCATGCGATTTTGCTCTGTGACTCTCCCGTCGCGGACTCCTCGCCGCTACAACTGTCAGCCCGATTTAGTCGATCAGGCGGTTGCAGAACTGGTTGCTCAGGGCAAATTACCCAAAGGCGAGCAACAAAGTGCTCAGACGTTTGAGCGCGATCGTGTCCGTCCCCAATTCAACAGTACCCGTTACGGCACCCCCACCTATTGTCAATTGGCTGCAACCTGTGTCGCGGAAATTACCCGTGGTGCAGACGATGAATCTGAGATGGGGGTATTTCACGATTTATATCAACCTCAGCGAGCCGCAAACTTACGTGCCCGATTGGATGAATACACGCCAGCCGGACTGGACGTCGGCATTCTCTACGCGAGTTAATTGCTGCTATTAAACTACCAGGAGATAATCATGGAAGGCGAATTTAGAGGCGATTTTTCCCGGGACAGCTTTGACCCGCTGAAACACTTCAGTCGAGTCCTGATGCAACAGGGGCGCGTTCAACTCGATGCCGATTGGAACGAGCAGACATCGATCGTCCTGCATTATCTGCAAGCCCTGGCATCTGACATTATTGGACCGTTTGGTGGCAACGGTTTTGAGATCAAACTAAGCAAGCCAAACGATAGCCTAACCCTGACGATCGGTAGTGGACATTACTACGTCGATGGCATTTTGTGCGAGAACGAAAAACAGTTCGGCGATGGCAGCAATGAAGTCTTATTAAATTACTACAATCAACCGAATTACCCAATCGACAAAGATCAAAATCCGCTTCCAAAAGACGGCTCATTTCTGGTTTACCTCGACGTGTGGGAGCAACACATCTCCTATATCGAAGACGACAGCATCCGCGAAGTTGCCCTCGAAGGCAGCGACACCGCCACCCGCGCCAAAATTCTTTGGCAGGTTCGGATTGGCGATCAATTAATGGGCTTCACGACAAAAGATGATCTCTATAAGAATTGGGCCACGCTAACTCAACAGTGGCAGCCTGCCAATCGAGGCATGCTCAAGGCGCGGGGAAAACAAAAGGCAGCCACTGACACCGAACCCTGTCTAATTTCTCCAGATATGCGCTACCAAGGTCCTGAAAACCAGTTGTACCGTGTGGAGATTCACAAAGGCGGTACTGCTGGCTCTTCTCAAGATAGAGCTACCTTCAAATGGTCACGCGACAATAGCGCGATCGCACTGCCAATTCAATCTCACGAAGGCAAAGTCTTGACCGTCTCTGCGATCGGACGAGATCCCATGTCAGGCATTAGCGACAAACAGTGGATTGAAATTATCGACGATCGATCTGAGTTGCTTGGTGAACCAGGACAACTGGTGCAAGTGGCTAAGGTTGAAGGGCAAACGCTCACGCTCCAAGAGGATGTTGTGTTCAAAGATCCCAAAGTCAAAGTCAAAGTGCGTCGTTGGGACTATCAAGGCAAAGACCCCAAAAATGGAGACTTGCCGCTAGGCAGTGATAATGCGCTGCTGATCCAAGGAGATGGCGATGCCCATTGGCTCTCATTGGAAGATGGCATTCAAATTCAGTTTCAACCTGGCGCAACCTACCGCACGGGCGATTACTGGCTGATTCCCGCTCGAACTGTGAGCGGGAATATCCAATGGCCACTCGATCTCGGCAACTCGACAGAATCCGAGCGCAACAAGCCGATGGCACTACCACCCCATGGCGTTGAGCATCATTATGCGCCGCTTGCCATTCTGCCTACACTCGAAGATTGCCGCAAAATTATTACACCGATCGCGAAGTAACCATCAAGAAATAGATGATGGCGTTCCCATAGCTTTTGGGTCATAAACAACCTTAACTCACATCTTGCACCAGTCTCAATAAGCTAAGGGGAGGGGCTTGACGAGGATTTCAAACCCCAGGTCATCCGCAAGTTTCCGGTGCGTTTGAATCTGATGTAATAGCTTGATCCAGAGGACTTGAGGCAAAAGGTCTGCCATCGCTTGGGCACTGACTTCGGTTGTGTCGCAAATACTTTTTAGTGACAAACGAAGTATCTCGTTCGCATTCCGTTAAGCGCTAATTCCGAACAGTTCTTCGATAAACTTCGCTTGAGATACACGGTCCCCTTTGCTGACTCCCTTCACTTGTCCTTTGCGAATCATACTCATCGCTTCGATGCCACTCAAGGTTCGTCTCGCTGTGTTGAATGAGCCGAATCCCATCATGGGCTTTGTCAATCGCTTGATGTTGCGGTGATCCTGCTCGATGATGTTATTCAGGTACTTGCTTTGCCGGTATTCCGTCTGGGCTGCCAGCGTTTCATCGCCTTTCAAGGCTTCGACTGCCACCGGATAGGCAGCCTTTTTATCGACGGTGATCACGCGGGGTGTTTGAGTATGAGTCGCCTTCAGCACTTTGCGGAAAAACCGGGCTGCTGCTTTACCGTCCCGCTTTGCGCTCAGCATGAAGTCCAACGGGTTGCCCATTGAATCGACAGCGCGGTAAAGATATTTCCACGCTCCTTTCACTTCGATGTATAGCCGTCGCCACATAGGTTAGGACAGAGACATTTTTGGCAGCACGCGAAGCACACTGCCAAAAATGTCCTAAGCAAAGTGGCGACGGCTATAAGTCTCGTCCACTCTCCATGAGTCATTCGTGGGATTCAAGAACGGTCGAATGCGTTTGTCCAGTTCAGGGGCAAATTTCAGCACCCAACGATTGAGGGTGGAATGATCCACCTCAACTCTTCGCTCTGCCATCATTTCTTCCAAATCCCGGTAGCTCAGAGGATAGCGGCAATACCACCGCACATTCAACACGATGATTTCGGGCAAGAAGTGCCGCCATTTGAACAGAGAGTCAGTCGTCATTTAGAGCAAGGCTAGAGAAAATTAAGCTTCCCTACCTTACTATTTTTGCGACACAACCGTTAATGCTGGGGGTGAAAATAGTGATGACTCGCAGGTCATGCAAACCCTGCTTTTGTTTGCTCTTAAAGGCTTCGTAATAGGTCAGCAAGCTATCTACATTACTGACGCAGAGCATGGCAGAAAA
>Ga0209724_1003904_pt1 | contig 11948 bp, 4 predicted proteins | sample grotaG_FD_184143 | JGI IMG/M metagenome (GOLD analysis project Ga0209724, IMG submission 184143) | Glacier valley bacterial and archeal communities from Borup Fiord, Nunavut, Canada, to study Microbial Dark Matter (Phase II) -... | ecosystem: Environmental > Aquatic > Freshwater > Ice > Glacier ... | reverse complement strand
CCCCTCGCAACAACTGGGTCACTGTGTCTGATGATTAACTCCGTTTGGGGAGTTCCTTACCCGCTGGTGATTGGCCCATTAGCCAGTACAGCCGTGATAGTGGGTGGGCGCGGTCTAGTTCGCATGGGCGATCAGATTCCTACGCCTCCAGGAATTATGACGATTTTAGGCCCACCCGCAGCCCCGTATATTTTGGACAATTCGTAGCTTGTGATTCGGGATTCAAGATTACCCAGTAGGGGACTGCTAAAAGCCTTGGTGATTCAGCAAAATTGAAACGCGAGCAACATACAATTTTTGGACTTTAAACTCACTTCATAGACACAACTATTACAGTTCAATCTAAACTCTAAAATCAGTCAGCCGGAGAAACAGCCAATGACTCAAATCGAAGAACGGTGGGGCATTGATCTACGCTTGTTGGGCAATCTGGAACGACAAAACAGCCGCGATCGTGCCAATGATCTATTTACAACTCGGCTCGATTTACCCCTCGCTCAACAGGCAGATGAAACCACGATCGTCGATTTGGCGGTTCTGAGTGGCGCAGATAATCTCAAACAAGCGTTGCTGCTGCGGTTTCTTACGCCGTTGGGCGAACTGACTGCATTGGGACATCCCGACTATGGATCTCGCCTCCATGAACTGATTGGTGAACTCAATAGCGAAGTCAATCGCAATCGCGCCAAAGTGTTTGTGCTTAAGGCATTAGCAGCAGAGCCACGAGTCAAAACTGTGCGATCGGTGCAGGTGACGCAAAGCCAGACTGACCGCACCCAAATTGATATTCATGTATCGCTAAGAGCGATCGACAGTGACACGGATCTGAATTTCGTCTTTCCTTTCTTTCTTGAACGAGGTACGGGCGCGTGAACTCCGAAACAGTTAATTTAATTAATCGCTTATATCCAGAAATTCGGGATGACCTTCTAACTGCTTTAGTTGGAGGGGTGGTCAACGAACCAATTATTTTTGATGACAAAGTTGATTTCTATCCGTTGTCGCAAGCTGCGCGAGACGTGCGAAGTATCACAGGAACTGTTACGCCAGAAGGCACAGATCAATCTCAGCGATTTACGTTTCAGCGATCGCTCGATTTCGAGGTGGTGATTGGTGACGGTGCGAGCGCGATCGTATGGCAGAAGAACGGTCAGCATCCAGATGATGACACGATTTTCTATGTTGATTATTTTATTCCAAACAGTCGCTCTCCAATAACCGATATCAATGTTGGTAGCGTTAGCCGCACCATTTGCGAAGCCGTTGGACGAGAGGTTGCCACCGTTTATCAACAAATTAATCAAGCCTATTTAGCAGGCTTTGTCGATACCGCAACCGGAAAGTCTTTAGATTTAGTGGTCGCAATTCTGGGCATTCAACGCAAAAAGAAAGGGAATGCGATCGGACTGGTGACGTTTTTCCGCGATCCTCAAGCGGATGGCAATATCACAATCAACGAAGGCACGGTGTTAAGCACCAGCAAAAATGAAGCCACCTTTGTCACCACAGAAATTCGCACACTGCAAAAGGGACAAGTGCGGATTGATGTTCCGGTGACAGCGGGAGAAAATTCTAGTGGCAAAGCAGGCTTAGTCAAAGCGAACGCAATTACTACGCCAGCACAGCCGATCACCGGAATTTTGCGCGTCATCAACTTTGATGCCACTGTCTTAGCGAGTGAAGATGAGACAGATGAGCAGTTGCGTGCCCGTGCGAAAGCAGCCCTCAGAGGCGCAGGCAAAGGCACCTTGGCAGCTTTGGCGCAGGCGATTTTTGATGAACGGGCAGTGTTATCGGAAGTCTGGGAACCCAACAGTCCGCCTGCCAAACAATCCGCGTTAGGGACGGTAAAACTGTTGATCGAAGCCGAGCCAGAGCGATTTCCGAGTCTGCAAACGGCGGTAGAGCAAACCCGCGCAGCAGGCATTCAGACCACGCTGGTTGCCCGGTACATTTACTTCAAGCCGCGCATTGTTGCTGAAGTGATTCGGGGACTGCCAGCCGTTGCCAAGCCTAAAGTGATTGAGGATCTGATCGCCGCCATCCAAACCTACATAGATACGTTGAGCAGCGGCGATGATGCCGAGGGTGCAAAAATTATGGACGCGATCGCCACCATCAAGGAGGTTGTTAAAGACTCTACGGGCAAGCCGAAAGCCAGAATCATTGAAGTCGCCACCTGGCGCACCGACATCGGACGACCCGGAACCGCTGACCTCACCGATGCACTGCTGATCGCTTTTCAGAGTGTGCCGCCAAACGATCCTGAAGCCCAACGCGCTGTCCTCAATCGCGTCTTAAACGAAACTACGACTTCGATTGTGCCTACGGGTCGTCGCATCGCCGATCGCAGTCTGATTGTTGGACTGACCGGACAACCTGCCAAAGATGGCGAAATCGAAATTGGACGCTTCAAAATTTCTGCAACGGTGGGCAACGAAAAATGGTGGATTGTTCTCGATCTAGAACCTGCTGACATTGTGTTAGTTGAAACCTCAACTTAGAACGCTGGCTCAATGACGAATCACGAATGATGTTTGACGAATTATGGCGACTAAAACCGATCGAATTCTCAGCTATCTCCCCAGCACCTTCCGCGTTACCCCTCGACCGGATGTGTTGTATGCCCTCATTGATGCGTTTGGCAAAGATTTGCTGTTAGCCGAAAATAGCTTGGCAGCAGTCATGGCAGCGCATTGGGTGGATTATGCCGATCGCAATGCCGCCAACATTACAGATTTGGCGAAAATTGCGGCGCTGTATGGGCTAGCTCCCCGTCGAGAATCGGATTTGACCGGAGATCCGCTAGCACCGGGTGCAGATGAAGTGTTGGAGACGGTGGAGGAGTTTCGGGAGCATCTGAAGCGATATATTCGCACGTTTTTGGAAGGCACGGTGACAGTGCAAGGAATTTTGCGCGTCACGGCAGAAGCGCTGGCATTGCAGATTGCAGATGATTATCAAGACCTGGATTGCTGGTGGCAGCGCCGATCTCAGACATTAACCACGATCGTGCCGCGTTTGGAAGATGCAGCGCCCGCCGTGTTTGGGATGAAAGCGGGGCAAGTTGCGGGACGATCGGCGCATCCAGCGCAGGTAAAAGGGTCTGTGGATCTCAGCAACGGGGTAGATTTGCGCGGCGCGAATTTGCTGCGGTTAAAAATTGATGATGAGAATCCGATCGAGGTTGACTTAACAACAGGGACGAATGCGGCAAATGTCTCACTCGACGCAATCATAGCGACGTTGAATCAACCCTTAACCGGACAAGCGATCGCCCGTGCAGAAAATGGATTGTTAGCTATCACTTCCTTAAATTCCAGCGCTTCTAGTCGCATTGAGATTCGCGATGGCTTGAGCGATGCTGCTGGACGAGTATTCGGATTAGTGCCTTGGGTTTATCGCGGTAGTGAAGCTCAATCGGCTCAGGTGATCGGAGCGGTTACACTGAGTGATTCATTGGATCTACGACAACATCGCTATTTGCGTTTAGTCGTCGATCGCACTCGTGTGGCTGAAATTGATTGTGCAGGTGCGAATCCCGCTCAAACTACGCCGCAGCAAGTTTGTGATGCGATCAATCAGGCGCTACAAATCGCCAATTTTGCGACGCTGCAAGCAGGGCATTATCTCAAATTCACCTCTCCGATAACAGGATTTAATAGCAGCATTGCGTTTCAGGCTCCTGCGGCTCAAGATGCGACGGCTTTCTTATTCGGGGAGGTGCAGAGTTTTTATATCGGACAAGATCCTCAACCTGCGAAGTTTAAAAGTCAACGGGACTTGAGCCAAGGAATTGATCTCCGCGATCGTGCCACGCTGCGTTTCCAAATTGACAGTAGCGCAATGATCACGGTCAATTGTGCGGGTAACGATCCGCGTAACACTCAGATTACTGAAATCGTGACGGCGATCAATCAGGCAGCCCAGTCCGACATCGCTACTCAAGACGGACAATTCATCACCCTTGCCTCACGAGACACGGGCGGCAGTGCGCGGCTCATTCTAGACACTGCCCCGACGAATGACGCACTGGAGACGATTTTGGGAGCGCGTCCGCGTGTTTTTGAGGGTAGAGATGCCACAGCCGCAGCGATCGTCAGTGTTCCAAACCTGACTCAAGAATTAAATCCTCAGCCGGACAAGTTTTTGCAGTTGACAGCGATTCAGATTGCGGTGGATGGCGGTTCTCCAGTAGAGATTCCCTTGCGGATAAATTTACGATCGTCCGGTGAAAATGTTTCAACTGCCCAACGTCGCCATGTGCATGAAATCGCCAACGCTATTAATTACGCTTTCCCGAATTTAGCGATCGCTGATCAACAACGCTTGATTCTGCGATCGTCCACGATTGGGGATGCCAGCCGATTAGAAGTTCTGCCGCTAGAAATTCAGCAAACGCAACGATTTATGACTCGCGCAAAGGTCACGGATGAAGCGGCTCCAAAAATCTTTGGCTTTCTGGAGCAGGAAGTTCGTGGGAACACTGGGAAGAATGCTCAAATGATTGGCACAGTAGATTTGAGCCGCAGCGTAGATTTACAGACGCAGCCATACTTACGGATTGGGATTGATGATCATCCACCGATCGATATTAATTGTGCGGGTCAACGTCCACGGGTCACGGCGATCGATGAAGTGGTGAATGCGATTAACAATCGTTTGGGCAGATCAATTGCCAGTCATGACGGACAGCATTTAATCCTCGCATCGCCCACAGTCAGCAAGGAGAGCCGGATTGTCGTGACTGAGCCACGAGCTGGCGATGCGATCGCGGCGCTAGGTTTACAATCCGGCACCTTCAAAGGACAGGATGCTAAAAAAGTTAGCTTTGTTGGCTTAATCGATCTGCATCAAGGCATCACCTTACCGCCTCATGCTGCGATCAAACTGGGCATTGATGGAGCAGACCCGATCGAGATTTCTTTCGCAGGTGCAGAACCAAATTTTCAACGTCTCGATCAACTATTGCTCAAGATTAATACGACGCTGAATCAAGTGATTGCCAAAACTGATGGACAGCACATCAGCCTGACCTCGCCATCAACGGGCACGAATAGCAAAATTCAGTTTGCAGCACCCACTACCGGATCGGATGTGACCGCCGCGCTATTGGGAATTACGCCGCTGCGACTCTATGAAGGCAGCAATGCGATCGCAGCGCAGATTACAGGAAACATCAGCTTGAATACCGTTGATTTACGTATCGCACGATTTCTGCGAATCAAAGTTGGTAATGCTGCGGTGAAAGAGATTGATTGTGCTGCTGGAGTGGCGATCGAACGGCTCAGTGCAGTGACATTAAATGAAATCATTAATGCCATTAACACGGTGATTCCTGAACTAGCAAGCGCTGACCCAGAGGGCACACATTTAGTTTTACGATCGCCCCAACCCAATCAAGAATTCGTTCTGGAGTCTTACACATCTGGTGATGCCCGTAAGCATCTGTTAGGCGAGGTTCCGACAGAGGTAACAGGCACCGATCCCACTCCTGCCATGATCACAGGGACAGTGGATTTGTCTCGACCCGCAAATCTTAGCCGCCGCAGTTTGTTGCGATTGGCGGTGAATGGCGATCGAGCCATTGACATTGACGTGGGTGGATTCGATCCCGGTTCGACATTTTCGGATGAGATTATTGCAGCGATCAATGCTGTGCTTCCCGGTCTAGCCACCTTGAACTCGGACGATCGCTTACAACTGACTGCCCCAAACCAAGGCAGCGATAGTCGGCTTGCCCTATTGCCCTTGCGCTATTTAGATCTGATCGAATATGCGCCTAAGCCGATGCACATTCTGCCGCGATCGGTGCGACATGGTGACCACTGGGCGATTGACAATCCGGGTGTGGTGGAGAGTTCAAGTGAGATTACGATTCATGCGCCCTTCGGTGTAGAGGGGCCGATGCTCGTCAATACTGCGTTGGGTTGGCAAGTGCGCGTCTTTACCCTTCTCGATCGCGGGGAATCTGTCACCCTGCAAACCGATACCAAACTTGGCTTGCAGGCGATGGTGACTGCTGCCAACGGGGCGACTCGTAAAGTGCCGAGCGATCGGATTTTAGTCGGCCCGCTGGGCGGTCAAGTTTGGGTGCCTTTTGCCGGAGCCGCCCCCCTGAATCAGGACACCGAGCATCAACTCACCCTCCAATTGAACAACCCACTGGCGGCTCAGATTGTTCACCTGCGGGCCCGACAAACCGACCAAGACACTGGCGAAATTACAGTAAAAGTTGTGGAGAGTGCGCCGATTATCATCACCCCTGCTAACGCGATCGTGAATGAGAGCGAAGTCACTCTGATTGGACGAGTGCGAACACAAGCCAACACAGTTCAATTAGTCGATGCTACCGAAGATCCGATCGCCCAACTCAGACCCGGTGCAGGCATCACGCTCTCCGCCTACCAGGATCGCGTGGTGACGCTTAGTGGAATTTTCTACACCGATCGTACCCTCCTCGTGCAGCAGATTGACTCGCTGTTTGATGTGACAGTGCAGCCGACTCATGGCACACCCGAACCCTATCCACGGGTGACGATCGGAGATGCAACAACAAACAATTCTTTGGTTCATCAGATTTGCGTTCGTTCTCGCTTAGTCGTCGCCACCGCCTTAAACAAAGGTCAGGTGTTGACCTTGCCACAGGGCAAATCGAACTGGATCTACCTCGACTGTTACAGTAGCCGCTTTGACCAAGCCAACTTTGACGAAGGGCACTTTGCGGACGGCGTTTGCTACGAGCGAGGTATTTTTGACATCAGTCGCTTTGAAAACGAGGAGGAACCTCCACAACTCGCCGCAGTCTTTGCTTCTGCCACGATCGTCGATCCGCCCGTCGAAATCACCTTCGCGTGGCAAACTTACCAACCTGGCAGCTTCCAGGTCAACTTGCCTGCCGATTTGCCCACGCCCTTCGGGGCAAGATTTAATCAAGCCCGATTTAGTCAGGAAAAAGGCAAACCCGATCTGTATCCAGAAGCGGTCTTAGAGAACACTGGCAATCCGGGTTTTGATCAGGCTCACTCTTTGGTCAGTTTGATTAATGAACGCTCCAATCTCGTCAAAGCAGAAGAAGTCGATCGCATTCCTCTGGGCTGGAAACCTATCACGCTGCCCTTCCGTAAGCCCCAACGCCTGACATTAGGCACTGCCAGCAAGCCCGCTCAAATTTACCTGATTGAAAAAACGTTGGCAGACCAGGGTATAAACCGATTTATCAAAGTGCAAGCCCGCGAACCGGGAGCCTGGGGCAATGACCTCAAAGTTTCCGCTCGTCCGGCAGGTGCGGCGATGTATGAAGTGACGATCGCCTACACCGCCAGTCGGTTTGAAAATGCGCGACGGGTGGCGCTGGGCAACCCACTTTCGGTGCTGACCCAAGAGATTTTACACCCCCAACCGATCGGCGTTTTGCAGGCGAAAGCCGCAGGCGTTGAGGTCACTGTCACCCGTGAGACGTGTCAATAGAGGCGAACAGCGTTCATCTACATCACTTCCAATCCATAAACCAACAGTCTGTAAGGAGAAAGTTATGCCCTTTAATTTTGATCCGTTTGATTTTTTCAAAGCTGGAGAACTGATTGTCGCTGAAAGGCTCAACAACGTTCAAATCGAAATCAAAAAATACGTCAATGTTGAAGTTGGTAACGTCAAAAAAGATCTGAGCGATTACAAAGCTAAACCGATCGATGCCAATAAATTTGGCGGCAAAACCCCGGAAGAATGGAAGACGCTGAATGACGAGCGATATGTCCAACGCTCAGAACTCAAAGGCGGCTGGGGCGAATATCGCCGCTACTTCAAACAGCTAAATCGTCCAACAACTGACCCCGATCCGGCTCTGATTGAACACAATCTGCGGCGCTATCCTGTGGTCAGCCTGTTTGAATTAACGCAGTTGATCACCACCGATGACGATGCCAAAAAATTGCTCTCGGATGACACCAGCAAAGATGCCCGCTTTGTAGTCTATTACGCAGGACGGCGTGACCCGATCGCCGAAAAATTTATGACTCGCAGTGCCGATGCCACCTTCTGGGGAGACACCATTGAACTGATCCTAGAGCAATTCGGTTTAACCCCAACTTCGACGCAATTGTTTGATGATGTGCTGAACGATCTGTGGGGCAAAATGTTCGATCCAGGGTTAGATCAAGACAACTTCCGCCGCGATGCTTACGGACATTCCCGCTACATCCAAACAGAGCTGTTGGGCAGAGGGCGCACCGTTCAAGATCTGAAAGCTGGCGGCGTTTGGGAGGATCTGCGGGTGGCAATCCGTCCACAAATGATTCCTACCAACATTGACTTTGGCGCTGGTGCTGCCAATGCTGATGGCGTTCGCGATACCAATCGTGTTGATGTCTTCCATCTGAGTCAGAACGTGGTAGACGTGAAAGCAGTCAAGCCGATCGACTTAATGGTATTGCTGCGAACTTAGAAAGAGTGGGGTGTCGGGAGTTCTACACCCACCCCTCACCCCTATTCCCTCTATCCACCTTGGGACGCGAGAACAATGAGATTAGATGAGCAGTATTGGGGAAGCGACGATCGCTTCGAGGGCGATCGCACCCTCTGGTTGCGGAGTTTGCCTGCTAACGCCCAGGTGACGCGGGCAGTGGTGACGCTGGCTCCTGCTACACCAATGATTGGCACGCTGTTTGAGGAAATCATTCAGTTTGGCAGCGCGTCGGGAAACTCAAGTCAGGGCGATTTTGGCACCACCAAAGTCCGTGAAACAAGTTTGACAACTGGGGAAAATCCCGTCCTCAAGGTAGATTTCGTTGAGGTCGATCTTCATGCTCGTCGAACGATAGTGCGGCTACATGGGAAGGATCTTACGGGAGCAAAGCTGCAAATCGATCTCGGTGGCACCTATGTGGATCTGAATGGGAGGGGCAGCATCAAAACACCCAGCGATGAGGCAAAAGATTTCCTCCAGTTCACTCAGCAGAATAATGACTCAGTTCCCTTGCCGGGACTGACGCTGAATAAATTTAAGTTGCGCGATTTTGCCCACCCCGCAACAGATCGCACCGTCGCGATCGATCCCACACCGGATCTCACCGCCGTGACCATTCGGACGGTGCCCACAAATGTGAGTGTGCGGTTGGGACAAATGCCCGCCTTTTGGACGCGGATCGGGGAATTGAGCCTCGCCGCCACTGCTCCCGATTTTACGCCGATTCTGAATGCGTTTCTCGCGACTGCAACGCCAGAGAATGGATTTTATGCAATTCCAGTGATTATTCATTCAGACACGCTAGCGCGATTGAATGTGCGATTGCAAATTGAATACGTCGTCACTAAATCTGGATTGCCAATCACCAAATCTGGAGCACAGTTGTTAGAAGTAACGCTAGGGTATAACTTTAGTACGCTCCCGATCGGGAACACACTCCTCACCAAAGTTACCTTACCCGAAGGCGCAATTCCAGTACCCGGACAAACAACGGCTCAGGTGCGCGGCGAGTTTAAGCCCAGTCGCGTGGCGTTGGGTGAAGTCGGTGAAGTTGCCAAGCTACTGCCTGTCCTGGTTTCGCCTCAGTGTTCTCTTGCTCAACCTATTCAATCCAACGTGGAAGAGATCGCTGTCACCGGAATCGATCTTCTATTTGACAAAACGCAACCCGGTTTAACAGGATTGAACCTGAGCATTCAAGCCGATGCCGATGGCAAACCCTCTGGCGAAGTTTTAGCCAGTGCTGAAGTTACGGTAGGGAAACCCTTGCCACCCGATGAATCTAGCTGGGGCAGCGCCACGTTACCCACTCCATTTCGCGTCTTGAAGGGCACTCGTTACTGGCTAGTGCTGCAAAGCCAAATCGGGCAGGCTTACTGGCAGGCGCAAACCGATGCTCAGATGCCAGTAGGACTGCAATGTCGCAGCAGTGAGGGCTTATCTTGGCGGCAGGCAACTCCCGATCTAGCGGCGATCGCCAACAAGCTCAATGTCACCTCGTTACCGACGGCGAGTTTCTCGACGCAAGCTGCTAAAGAAGTGGGCACGCCAGCTCCTTTAATGGCTCTATTTCGGCTGCGAAACCAGCCCGATCGCTTCACAGTGCCGCTGCATTTGCAAATAGGGCGCGGCGAAGCGGCGATGAAACTGCGGCTGAATGAATTCGATCCGTTAGGTCGGGTAGAATTTCAGTTTGACTTCAGTCAGAAACTCGTCGAATATTTGCAAAAATCCATCAACGTCACGGTTTGTGGCACCGAAAATCTGTTGGTGAATAGCGATTTTCGCGATCCGCTGGTCGATGACGCGACGCTGAAACTGTTTAAACTCTTGGATCGGGATCAGCAGCAAGCAAGTCGGCGAGGTTATTACGAGGGAGGCAGTTTTGAAGGAAACGCTCTCCAGCAAGACATTGATTTGCAAGTTGAACGGTTTATTGTTCTAGAAGTCGGCAGACATCGTGCGATCGAGCGTCCAGGTAGGCGATCTGATCCCATTCCTCAATCTGATTGGGAAAGTATTCATCGTCCGATTCGCATTGATTGTGCAGGTAAAGTTCCTGGTCGCACTACGGCAGAAGAAATTGTCGAAGCGATTAATCTAGCGATCGGCAGCCCGACCGTCGCCTTCCTTTCCTTAGAGAATTCCGCCAAAGCTCCTAAACAATGGGGACTGGCTGCTACAGAAGGCACCTTGCTGCGGCTATATCTCTGGTGCAGTACGCAAGTGCCGATCGCTTGGCAAGGTACGCCCGGACGGATTCTGCGTTTGCGAGTTCCTGGAGTCGATCGCATTGCGACGTTGCTAATCGATCCAGATTTACTCCGAACAGAACAGGTAGAATTAGCCTGCCTCCCGCCAGTTCCGGTGAATCCTAGGGCGGTGGTTCCAGATGAACTCAGTCTGTCTCAGCGAGTGGTTTGCCGTGCGGGATGTTCCTACTTATTTCAATTCATCTACTGGATTTTTACCAGTCGGCAGGCGATTATTTCTCCGGCTGCGTGGCAGGTGATTTGGCGAGACGTGACTGGAACAATCCTTCGCACCGATACCGGAGAACTGGAGCCAGTTTTGCCGATCGAAGCCACGTCACCCCCCCAGACTTTGGCGCGGGTCACCACTCAAGCCACAAATTTCTCTGAATTGTTTGAGGTCAGAGTGACTGCACCACCCCAGGCAACAGAAGTTGAAGTGCGGTTTGTTCAGCCTACCCCTGGAGGACTTTGGCTAGAAGCAGTGGCACTCATTCCGACGATCGAGACGTTGGGCAATCCCACGTTTGCACTGCGATCGGGGGACAAACTCCTGCACTGGCAACGCTTGAGTGGGGCAGTCACGCTGCCACAAGATGTGCCGCTGGCAGAGGTTCAGAAATTTCCCGATCGCGCGATCGTGTTGAGTGGCGGCGATCGAGAAAACACTGTTCTGACGCAAATCGCTGAGGTCGTCGCAGGCGCACAATATCAACTGCAAGTCAAAGCGCGAACTCAAGCAACGGCCACGCCTCATGATCCGCAAAATCAGCCTTTGCAAAACCGGGCGCGACTAGAGCTTCGCTGGTTAGGGCAACAGGGAGTTCTCGGTGCCGCGATCGTGTTGCCTTTAGATGGGCCCGATTTTCCGGGACATGCTTGGACAGGTGCCGCTCCCGCCACCGCCACTCAAGTTGAGATTGGGTTAATTCAACCCAGAGGACAGGGCGATTTGCGGGTGCAGTCGGTGTCGTTCTTGCGGATGGATGGACTTTCAGTGCCACTGATTTTCTTGAGCGAAGCACCCGGAGAGTTGACGGTTTCCAGTTTGCGAGTCGTCTATGATTTGCCGCCGTCGCCGACCGTCTTGGAGCCACCTGTAAAGTCAGTCGATCGCCTGACTCCCAGCCCAACACCTACCCCTAGCCCAACACCCACACCTACGCCTAGTCCGACACCCACACCTAGTCCGACACCCACACCTAGTCCGACACCCACACCTAGTCCGACAC
>Ga0209724_1003892_pt1 | contig 11972 bp, 15 predicted proteins | sample grotaG_FD_184143 | JGI IMG/M metagenome (GOLD analysis project Ga0209724, IMG submission 184143) | Glacier valley bacterial and archeal communities from Borup Fiord, Nunavut, Canada, to study Microbial Dark Matter (Phase II) -... | ecosystem: Environmental > Aquatic > Freshwater > Ice > Glacier ... | reverse complement strand
TTTGGTTGAAAAATAAAGCCGTTTCATGAATAAAATTAAAATTCTTGTAACGGGTTCTAATGGTCAGCTTGGGAGAGCGTTAAAGCTTGTGGCTGAACTGTACCCTGGACTTGAATTTATTTTCTTATCAAAGGAAGATTTTCCAATTCAACATAGTAAAATTGTACAGCATATCTTCTCAGCTAATAAACCTCAGTTTTGTATTAACTGTGCTGCTTATACCGCAGTAGATAAAGCTGAAATTGAAACGGAAGAAGCTTTTCTGATCAATGCAACGGCAACAGGAATCTTAGCTGCGGCCTGTGATAAATTCAACACCAAATTTATTCATATATCTACCGATTACGTTTTTAACGGGAACGCCGCTTTACCTTATACAGAAAATGATCAAGTAGATCCTATAAATACTTATGGTGCTTCTAAGTTAAAAGGAGAGTTACTCTCAGTCGCGTGTAATGAACAAACAATTATTATCCGTACCTCATGGGTCTACTCTCAATTTGGAAACAACTTTGTTAAGACGATGATTCGGTTATTGAACGAAAAGGAAATTCTTGGGGTGGTCAATGATCAGTCAGGTTCGCCGACGTATGCAACTGATCTTGCACAATTAATAATAGATATTATAAACTCGAGCAAATGGGAAGCGGGAATATATCATTATTCAAACGATGGAATCATTACATGGTTTGAGTTTGCAAGTGCAATAAAAGAAAGTATAAAAAGTACTTGTGTAATTAATCCAATTACTACGGCGGATTTTCCTACACTTGCGAAGCGCCCTTTATTTTCAGGGCTTAACAAGAAAAAAATCAAATCACATTATAACTGCTCTATTCCAGAATGGAAAACGAGTCTCAAACTATGTCTTGAAAAAATAGCAAACCAATGAATCAAAATCTATTTAAACTTTAAATTGCTTAATAATTTCTGTTTACTTCTGCTATCATTGTAAATAGAAATAAATTTATTAGTCTTATGTTGTAAAGACGGCAGTTTTCTATACACTAGTTTAGTAATAGCCGTTTGTACAACCACACCTAGTGTCCTTGTAAAAATATTACTATTTTTACCAATGACTAATTTCCTGCTAACATAACCTGCTGCAAACCCAACAAAGGTATTGAGTGCTACTGAGCGAATATCTCGCGAAATAGCAACTTTTTGTGCGTTAACTAACCCAATCTTTAATAGGTTTGCGGGTTGAAAACTTCTGGCTGTTGACCTGGCATTTTCTTTTAAAGCTGTTTCCTGTAACGTCGTTTTTAATTCGAGTTCACGTATACTGGCCTTTAATTCTGCTTCATTTGAAATTTTGCCCATGTCTTAATTTAAAAAATGGTGTATAATACTGTTTAAGATAGGAGCCTTTATTAATTTATCACGTGATGTATGTATAATTAAACCGACGATTCCATAAAGTGCAGCCATAATGAAAAAACCATAAAAACTGTGACCAAGCCAAAACCCAATAAGCAATGCAAGACCTATGGTAAATAAAATAAAAAAAATTATTGCTATAAAAATAAGCACAACTTTATCCAGTATAGAAGATACAGCCGATGTCGATTTGTCGATCAATTTAAGTTTCCATAGTTCAGTTTTATTTTTGATATAGTCTCCGGCATTTGAATATAAAGTTTCAATGTTCTTGGTAGGTGTATCCATTATACTATATTTATGTAAACCGTCGGATTTATTATCAGGCTATTCAGATATGCTGCTCGGTAAATTAAAAACTTTTAACTTCATTCTTAAAAGTATTCGCTTTGGAAGCACCTTCATCTGCTAGATCTTCTGCATCATCTTTTACACCCTGGTAAGCATCTTTGATACCATCAATAAAATCGTTGAATTTACTCTTCAATGAATCGGTTACATCAGTTCCGGTATCGGATATCATCCTACGTGTTTCAGTACCCTTATCAGGGGCGAACAAAATTCCTAATATAGATCCTACGGCTGCTCCGGCTAGAAATCCTAATACTGTTTTTGAATTACTCATGGCGCATTAAATTTAAAAGTTAAAAATTTATTTGAAAAGATACATATAAATTTTCTTGCCAAAGATAGTATGACATTGAAGTTTCACAGTGATTTATTTATTTATTTAACTTATAGCCATCGTTTTAAATAAATAACTCTCAAGTTCAAATTATACTCATGGCGAAAGCTAATCCAAGATAAAATTGATGCGAATATTTTTCCCCAGTTCGAGCAACTTATAACCGTTATTTAATTTAATATATTGAAGTTAAGTCTAAAAAATAATTTTAAAGTTTTCAGAGGTATCAAACAATTATTAATAATTAAAGCTATTAAATCATGATACAGAAATTTTCCTTGCTGAGTATTGCAATATTATTATCGCTGATATTTATGATAGGCAGTTGTCAGGTGGCGGGCGATATATTTAAAGGCGGCATGTGGATAGGGGCAATTGGTGTAATTCTGGTGATAGGGCTGATAATTTATGTTATTAGCAGAATGGCAATAGAAGTTAAAAAAACTGCCATTACTTAACTAAAGATATTTTAGCAAATAATGGCAGTATAATAAACATAACCCTTAAACCTATAACCGAGTTGAGATTAATATCCTGTTACTGTTATAATTTGTCTCTATTATTAAGCAGATTAAAACAGGTGCGGCGCTTACTTAATAATTGAAATTCTTTTTAATCGTTTTATTTATTTTAATACCAAAGTCATGGAAAACTAAACACTTCCTCCACGTATGACCCTAAGCAGAATTGCAATAACAGCAATAACCAGAAGAACGTGTATCAAGTTTCCGCCAAAATGAAATCCAAGACCCAACGCCCAAAGAATAATCAAAACTACGGCAACAACATAAAGTAGATTTCCCATTTTTTAAATGTTTTAAGGTGTTTAATTGATTAATACCGATATTAAAAAATCCTGCCACAATCAATAAAGATTGTACGCTATAAAATACGTCGAAAAATTATTGAAATGTTAATATATTTTCTTGAACGAGTACATTTTTCTACACTATGAGAAGAAACGCACCACTTGAATAACATTATATTATTTTGTCTAGTGTCGAATATATAAGTTCCCGGGTAAATGGTTTGCTAATGAAAAAATCTACCCCTTCTGTAAAAGCTTTTTTTCTATCAGCTGCGCTATCATGTGCAGTGATCATTATAATTTTAGTTTCAGGGAAGTTTGTTTTAATATGATGAATAAAGTCTAAACCAAATCCATCAGGAAGGTGATTATCCAGAAATAAAAGTCCGGGGGGATCATTTTTTAAAGCCACTTCCGCATCAGATAATGTATTAACATAAGAAGTCTTCAATTTTTTCTGCCTCAGAATACCACTCAGCAAATAACAAATATCGAGTTCGTCATCTACTATTAACACTTTCAACATCATACATTTTTCGATAAATATAGTTTCCACTGATTCACATGCGCTTACGATCATATTCAAGTATATTCAAATCATTAGCCACAGTTGATTATCATCTCACCTGATAAATCCATTAATACACTTTTTTAAGACCAGGAGAATCTGTTAAAACCTGGTTTCTTAATGGCGCCGTCTTGTTAACTATACTCTGCAATCTGGCAGGATTTTTAATATAATTGCGCAATATTGATATTACAAACATAACTAATATTGTCTTTTATCTGCAGTGGTTAATCTGAATCAATAATAATAAATTCATCATTGACCAGTAAGGGATAACTCAAAGTTTAAATATGAAAGCTAGCACTGATATTATACATCGTTTAAAAAATATTTTTAATTTCTTAAAGGAAGTGATGGATAATTTCATCGACGACAGAGTGCTGAAATATAGCGCTTCCCTGTCCTACTATACTGTATTTTCTATTGCTCCTATTCTTATAATAATAATCTCTATAGCTGGAATCTTCTTTGGCAGGGACGCTGTTCAGGGACAAATAGCCGGACAGATATCAGGGCTCGTCGGGCCGGAAGCCGCAACGCAGATACAGTCTATGATTGGTAATACACACAGATCGGGCAACAATCTTTTTGCCAGTATTTTAAGCGCTTGTATTCTTATTATAGGCGCAACAAGCATCTTTAATGAAATTCAGGATTCTATCAACAGCATCTGGGGCTTGAAAAGTAAACCTAAAAGGGGTTTATTAAAAATGGTAATCAACAGGTTAATATCATTCTCCCTTATCATCAGCCTCGGTTTTATTGCGATGGTGTCTCTTTTACTGGATGCTGCCATAAAAATTGTGAGCGATTACATGGGACGGATACCCGGAGCAGGCATTTATTTTGTGCAGACGTTGAATTATTTACTGAATTTTGTCGTGATATCTTTTATGTTTTCAGTTATCTTCAAGGTACTGCCTGATGCGAAAATAAAATGGAGGGATGTAATTAAAGGAGCCATTTTAACAGCAATACTTTTTATTATCGGAAGAGAAGTTATCAGTTTTTACGTTGCTAAAAATAATTTCACCAGCATTTACGGCGCGGCAGCCTCTATAGTTATAATTTTAGTTTGGGTTTACTACACGGCAGTTATATTGTATTTCGGCGCTGAATTTACAAAAGTATATTCCATAAATTACGGTAGTAGGATTTTGCCTAATGATTATGCGGTATGGGTAACGGTAAAAGAGGAAGAACAGCCTGACAAAACCCTTGATGAAGTTAAAAAAGGAGAGCAGTTGCAGCCTGCTGCTATCAATAAATAGTTTTCCCTTAATTTGCGGGACAAAATATTCAAACATGAAACGGATTTTGATAATTGATGATGATTTGGACATGTGCGTGCTTCTCAGCCGTTTTTTGCAACGTAACGGATTTGAAACGGATGCAGTGCATACCGGTAATAAAGGGATTGCAAAGGTGACCGAGCAGAAGTTTGATATTGTTTTATGTGATTTCAGATTAGGGGATAAGGATGGTAAAGACGTTCTTCAAGAAATAAAAGCTATCAATCCACATATCATTGTTATCATTATTACCGGCTATTCAGATATTAAAACAGCGGTGGATGTTATCAAACTCGGCGCTTTTGACTATATCACCAAGCCACTGATACCGGATGAAGTATTAAATGTGATTGGTAAGGCATTGAAAAATAACAACGCTTCCGGGGATGTCAAAGCTCCTGTATCACCTTCACAAAATGTTGGTACCGCAATTAGAAAAAAAGCTAATCCTGCTTCTCCGGATAGTGAATTTTTAGTAGGTCAAGCGCCTGTCACCAAAGATTTATATAAACAGATTGAATTGGTAGCGCCTACCAGTTACAGCATTATTCTTTATGGAGAAAGCGGAACCGGTAAAGAGGTTGTAGCCAAAACTATTCATCAATATAGTGATAGAAGGGATAAGCCTTTCATAGCAATGGATTGTGGCACTTTGTCAAAAGAACTTGCGGGAAGTGAACTCTTCGGTCACGTTAAAGGGGCTTTCACCGGGGCCATGAATGATAAGGAAGGGCACTTTGAAATGGCTAACGGGGGGACACTTTTTTTGGATGAAGTAACCAATCTCTCCTACGAAATACAAGCGGCACTTTTGCGTGTTGTTCAGGAGAGGAAATTTAGAAGAGTGGGTGGAAGCAAAGAGATGAGCCTTGATATCAGGGTGATAGTAGCCTCTAATGAAAACCTTCAGGACGCATACAGGAAAGGAAAGTTTCGGGAAGATTTGTATCACAGGTTTAACGAGTTTTCTATAATCATTCCGCCACTTAGAAACCGCAAAGATGATATACCTCTTTTTGCAGACTTTTTTTTACTTAAAGCGATCGGTGAACTAAATAAAGATATTGAAGGATTTGAACCGGAGGTTGTTAAATTGTTTATGGAATATACCTGGCCCGGTAATCTCCGGGAATTTAGAAATGTTATCCGCCGTGCGGCTTTATTAACCACTTCTAAATTTATTTCGGCTAAGTCGTTGCCCTGGGAGATTACCAATGCATCTGTGCTGGTTGCTTCTGCCGATTCCGCTAACAATCCTTCACCGGCAATGGTTAATAAAGAGTCTGATTTAAGAAATGCCGCTTCCCTCGCTGAATATGAAACTATAATGAATGTTCTCAAGCAGGTAAACTTTAATAAAACAAAAGCAGCTGAAATATTAAAGATAGACCGGAAGACCTTATACAATAAGTTAAAGGGCCATGATCTATAAATTTTGTAGAAAAACTTCTACGTTAGTATTCTTGTCGTTATATAAACATTATAACCGGTTTAGAAAGCTTAAGGATTAATTACTTTTTAATTTAATATTGGAAAAGGGTAATCGGTATGCAATTAGCTAATACTATTTAATAACTTTAATATCTGAACTTTTAAAATTTAATTTATGGAAAAACCAGCAGAGATGACGACTTCCAGTACTGTTTTAGAAAAACTCCGCTTAAAGCGCCAGGATAATGAATTCATCATGACACCAGAAGGCTTCACCGCCGGCAAAGGGAAATTTTATAATTCTGAAGATCTGAAGATTATTAAAACGTTCCGTTTTGAAGGCGATTCGAATCCGGATGATTCATCTATAATTTATCTTATTGAAGCATCCGATGGATTAATTGGTTATAGTATGGATGCATATGGGGCTTACAGTAATCATGATGACGAAGGTAAATATGATGAATTTATAAAACAAGTGGTAAAGGAAGACAGAGATGTGCAAGCAATACTTGATTGATATTATGCTGCAATAAATGTTTAAAGCCATTGCTAGTCAATGGCTTTTTTATGGGCCATCGGAAAATAATTTAAACATTTATAGCCACAGCATTATTAACACAGTGGATGATTTTTTGTACGTTGGCAAAAATGATGTGATGCACAAGAACAACCACAAGGAAAGAATCAAAGTATATGATAAATTGATTTGCCGACAGAAAGCAAATATTTAAATAAATTTATGGTTGAAATGATATCAGTGTATAATGAAATTATTACCAGATGACTATGAACCCAAGTGAAGAAACTGCAGTATCCGGAATTATAACGTTGTCCAAAAGAAAGATAAGCAGTATTATTAAAGACCCTGTAAAAACTGCGGAAGCAGTTAACTTGGTATATGTAAACAATTCTGAACAGGGAATAATAAGACGCAAAAAAGGAGAGACTTTTGAATTTATATTAAATAACAAAAAGGTAAAAGATAAAAATACTTTACAAAGAATAAAAAGTCTTGTAATACCCCCGGCCTGGCAACAAGTCTGGATATGCACACTGGTTAACGGACATTTACAAACTACCGGCGTTGATGCAAAAAACCGCAAACAATACCGTTACCATCCATTGTGGAACGTGCTGCGAAATCAAACTAAATTTTTCAGATTGCTGGAATTCGGTAAGGTACTTCCTGCTATGAGGCGAGAGTTGGAAAAAGATATCAGCTTGCCGGGATTGCCCTTAGACAAAGTATTAGCTACTGTAGTAAGTCTTATGGAACGCACTAATATAAGAGTCGGGAATAATTTTTATGAAAAATTATATGGCTCTTTTGGACTTACGACTTTTAAAGATGATCATGTTACTATAAATGGACAGAAGCTACGGTTCTTCTTCAGGGGTAAGAAAGGTGTTAGCCATGACATCAATATAAAAAATAAAAAACTTGCCAGCATCGTTCAAAAATGTAAGGATATTCCCGGTGAAGAACTGTTTCAGTATTATACTGAAAGCGGGGAATGTAAAAGCATTGATTCAGGGATGGTGAATGACTATATTAAAAGAACAAGCGGTGGTGACTTTACAGCTAAAGATTTCCGCACCTGGGCAGGATCAGTGCAGGCTTTACTTGCTTTTAAAGACCTGGGTTTTAGTGAAACCAAAACTGAATCCAAAAAAATTATTGTTTCGGTATTAGACAGTGTAGCCGAACATCTGGGAAACACACGAACTGTTTGTAAAAAATATTACGTACACCCGGTGATCCTTTCATTATATGAAGATCAAAGCCTGAAAAAATACCTGGATCAGTTATACACAATTGAAGATGATGATAATAAATCGGATCTTACAGTAGAAGAAAAAATACTGATGAAGATATTGGAGAGCCAGTGAGGTGTGAGGTATTGAGGTGTGAGGTTTTCAGGTATGAGGAAAGAAGGAGGTTTGACAAGCTGTCTATTAACGAAATGGTTTATAGAAAGGAAAAGTAGCAAGCTTCAACATAGCTGTATCGCCGCCGGAATCTCCGTAGCACAATATTTCTTTGTAAAACTTGAGGTCATATTGTTGTTTTATCCGGCGAACCTTCTCTTCGCCAAAACAATTAATACCGTCGATGGTGCCTGTAAGTTTGTTATCTGCTTCCCTCAGCCTGGTACCTAGTAGTTTTAATCCATTGGCTGAAGTCCATTTTATTAACCAATTTTCTACTGAAGCCGATACAACAACGATCTCGGCACCGGCAGCTTTTAACTTTTCAATTTCTTTTAAAGCTTTAGGTCTTAATAGACCCGGTAACTTCGTATCAGAAAAAGCATCACATTTTTTTTGAAAGGTATCAATACTTTCTCCCTTGAAAAAAAAACCAAGTATCTTTTGCTTTGCAACATAATTTGGAATGATGTTAAGTTTATAACCCACCAGGAAAGGACTGTATAAAATAAAACCAAGATAAAAATTTACGGTACCACAATAAAATTTTATAAACTCAGGCAGCGTATCTTTTGTAGTGATCGTTCCATCGAAGTCGAAAAAAGCAATGCGTTGATTCATAATTTTAGTTTTTTAAAAACTGGTTCAGGAACAAGCTTAATTAAAAGCATTATCCATCTCCAGAACCAACGTACATAAATAATATTTTTCTTTTTAATTACCGCATTGTAAACAGCTATTCCAACCTCATCAGGATTAGCCGTTAGTATTTTTGGAAGGTTTAGCTCTTCCGTCATCCTCGTATATACAAAGCCCGGCAATACGGTAACCACATGAACTCCTTCTTTAAAAAGCCTGTTGCGCAAACCTGACAAGTATGCGGTAAAGCCGGCTTTGGCGCTGCCATACATATAATTACTTTGCCTGCCCCTGATACCCGCAACAGAACTGATACCGACTATTGTCCCTTGCTTTGACACCATGTAATTAGCGGCAACAATATTCAGAATAGATACTGCGCCCGTATAATTTGTTTGAATAATAGTTTCCGTTTCCAGCCATTCATTCATTGCTTTTTCATTTTCACCCAGGTAACCGAATACGCAGATGGTAACATCTGGTTTTGGCGCGAGCTGGTTATAAAATTCCATGTGTGTATCAAAAGTGGCTGCATCAAAATTATAAGTGATGCATTCTACATTATAACGTATAGATATATCCGATTGTAATGCCCTGATCTGCGATATATTTCTTGCCGCTAATTGAATAGTATAATTTTCTGAAGCAAATTTTTTAGCAATAGCCATTGCCATCTCCGATGTTGCACCCAATATTAAAACTGTAGGCATTAAATTATTTGTTGGTTAGCAATAACCGGTCTGATTGCAGGGAATGAATTTTTGCTGAAGGATTATATTTCTGCACGATCGTTTTAAATTCCGCCAGGTGAGGATAACCTGCTTCAAGAATATTCGGTTTCATCCTGGCGTCTTTTGACATGTATAACCTGCCTCCGTATTTCAATACTATCTTGTCCAGTTCATCGAGGAATTCAAAAAGACCTTTGCGTACCGGGAAGTCCAGGGCCAGTGTGTATCCTTCCATAGGAAAAGATATCAGGCTTTCCTGTTTACCAAACACTTTTAATACCGCTAGAAATGATCCAAGTCCTTCTGCGCTGATCTTTTGAAGTATTTCCACCAGCCCTTCTTTTGCTGTTAAGGATAGCACAAACTGATATTGAACGAATCCTTTCTTACCGTAACCGCGGTTCCAGTTCGCGATGGCATCCAGGGGATAGAAGAAAGGTTCATAAGGCACTATATTATCAATAACTCTTTTAAAATTCTTTCCGTAATATAAAAAATTAAAAGCCTTCACTGTAAAGGAATTTAAAACCCAGGACGGTAAATTAATTGGAAAAGGAATTTGTTTTTTCTTTGAAACAGCCAGCGGTGCTTTCTTTTGTTTTTCACTTAATTCATCCAGCCGGGCATGTTCACCTAATATCAATATGCTTCTGCCGAAATGAGTGCCTTTTTTAAGACAATCTATCCATGCGACAGAATAAGTATAATCCTTATATTCATCAAACAAACGAATAACCTCTTCCAGGTTTTCAGCTTTTATTTGTTTTTGTTTGATATAAGCTGTTTCAATTTTTTTCAGGTAAAATTTTACACGGGTGATAACTCCTGTCAGCCCCATTCCGCCGCAGGTCGCACGAAAGAGATCAGCATTTTTTGCTAAAGAACAGGTGATGGTTTCACCGCTTCCCAGCACCACATCCATTTCAAGAACATGCCGGGAGAAAGCACCATCCACATGATGGTTTTTTCCATGTACATCACTGGCTACCGCGCCGCCAACGGTTATAAATTTTGTTCCCGGAGTTACCGGCAGGAACCAGCCCCCGGGCACAGTAACTTCTAAAACATGATCCAGCGTAATACCGCTTTCACATTCAAAGATTCCTCTGATAAGATCGAAAGAAAGTATTTTGTCGAATTTTAAAGTAGAGATTGTTTTAGCTGCCAATGAACCATCACCATAACAACGGCCGTTACCGCGGGGTATAAAGTGATCGTTTTCCTTTATCAGCTTTTGCAACTGGTCATCAAATGAAAAAGTACGTTCATCCGATTCCATAACCGGGTAATTACCCCAGTTGGCGATTTGCTTTTTCATAAACTATTAAAGATTGTAACATTTTTTAAATAAAGAATAACATAGAAACTTGCCACCCAAAGCAGCAGGGTAACCTGTATAAATCTGTCTTTGTATAACACTTCGGTAGGGGAGCCAGCCTGGTTCTGCACCAGAATTATTTGCAGGTACCTCATCATTCCTGCAATTACAAAGATAGCGGTATAATACAGATGATAGTTCTGAAGGCGCTCGTAAGTCTTGGCGGAAAGGGTGTACATTATGTATGTTACGATAATAATGGCGCTTAACAAACCCAGCATAGTATTTAAGAATTCAAGATTATAACCTTTGATAGATTTTCTCATATCGGAACCTGTCTCCAGTTTAAGTAAAATGTCATCGCGCCTTTTCCCGATGGCCATAAATAAGGATAGCAGTAAAACCATCAGGGTAAGCCAGGGAGAAACATCTACACCGGCAATATAACCACCTGCTTTAATACGCAGTACAAACCCGGTGGCAATGATTATAATATCAAGCACTGAAACGTTTTTCAGACCCAGGGAATACCCTACATTCAGGGTAAAATAAAAAACCAATATAGAAAGAAATAAATAGTCGGGGTCGGCATAGAGAGCAATACTAAAACCCGTCACCAGTAAAACAGCGCCTGTAATTAGCGCGGCAATGGGTTTGATAGTCCCCGCGGCCAGCGGTCTTTTGCTTTTTACAGGATGTTTGCGGTCGTCTTCAATATCGCGGTAATCATTAAGTATGTACACTGCACTGGCAATAAAGCTGAAGGAAAAAAATCCTGCGATCAGATGTTCAAGTTTAGGTACGCTAAATAAATTTCCGGCGAAAAATACCGGTATAAAAAGAAATGTATTTTTTGCCCAGTCTTTAGGACGCAACAATTTTATATACTTATTCATTTATGCGTTTGGTAGCAAGCCGACAAGATACATATAAATCCTATCGGGGCAATTTTGCTGGATTAAAGTGGAATGTTTATTTTCATCCATCGGCTTTCAGCTTTAGCTATCAGGAGGAAGTATACCTCTCCTGGTTGTCAAACAGTTATGATTTATATTTAACGGATGTTGTAATAATAGCAACTGTAGATATTTTTTTAACGGTAATCAGCAAGCTGAGAACGGTTGCGCATCATTCTGATGATAACCGAATCATATGCTAAATTTTTCCTGGTTTTAAAAACACTTAAAT
>Ga0209724_1003887_pt1 | contig 11990 bp, 12 predicted proteins | sample grotaG_FD_184143 | JGI IMG/M metagenome (GOLD analysis project Ga0209724, IMG submission 184143) | Glacier valley bacterial and archeal communities from Borup Fiord, Nunavut, Canada, to study Microbial Dark Matter (Phase II) -... | ecosystem: Environmental > Aquatic > Freshwater > Ice > Glacier ... | reverse complement strand
CCACCGCATTGAGTTGCCGCTTACGCGCGAGCTCTTCGAGCGCTTTGTCAGCCCAGCTCTTGCGCTCCAACAACGGAAGGCGACCGATCTCGCTCTTCAGGTCAGCGATGCGAGCGGCGACGCGGATGCTCTCCGGATCAACGTATCCGCTGTGGACCGCGATCTGGGTCGCGACCGGGGCGAGCGCCGGAGACTCCTCGACAGTCGGCGCGCCGTCCTCGTTTCGAAGCAGCGTGCGGAGGTACGAGTAAGGATTGTCTATTGGCCTTAGCTTGCTGCTCGCCGCACGACGCTCGAGATTGATGAGCTGTTCGCGCACGAGCTCATCGCCGAACTCCCGCAGCAAGCCCTCGAGCTTTACCTCGCGAATGCCGAGTGACTCGGCTCTCAAAACAAGGGAGGCATCGACTGCCGTGGCGGTCGTCGCGTGGGCAGCACTCTTCTTGCGCCGAACCGAAAACTGCGCTTCAAACACCGCCCTGCCCTGCTTGTGTTCAATGAGCTCGATTTCGAGATCCGTCTCACGGTTGATCTCCTCGACGGCCTCCTTGATTCGCTCACTCTTAAACTTGCGCCACTCGCGTCGCTCCGCTCCGCCCGGCGTATGACTGAGTGCATCAGCCCACCAAGCCACCGGCTTGCGGCTGGTCAAACCGGACGGATTGTCTCTGTAGCGTGCACAGATTTCATACAGAGCCACAGCTGAATAGGTTCCGAGGCGTGCTAGCACGTCGAGATCGATCCGCGCCCATCGTGTGGGCTCCCGAAGCGCGCCGATGATCGATGGCGGGAACGACCAGGACACCCAGTTCTCGCCATTGCGAATCTCAAGCACCACTTCGGTGAGCATATGCAGGCCGCGCCACTTCACGCCGTCTCCCGGAGCCGTCGACTCCCAAGTGACCTTCAGGTCCTGCATTTCGGTCAGGTAGCGTTTCGCTGCCGTTCGATCTTCACCCGATGAACCGGTGGATCGCAGCAAGGCGTTCAAGGGCGAGTCGAAAAGGAAGTCCGCGAGTGGAACGGCGCCCAGTGCCTCCATGCGAGCCTGTGACACCTGCAGCAGCACGTTGTAGATCCGACGCCCTGTCAGGGTCACCCGCTTCGACTGCGGCACCATCACGATCATTTCGTGCGGCTTTCGCAGTTCGGCTGGGTCGACAGCGACGCGCAGCGCGCGTGGGGACGTCGTTGGCGTCGCGGAAGGCATGCCAATCAGTGTATGTCCACGACTGCTTGGACGCAACGGACGGTTCTGCTGGATTGCTGCCGGTTAAAGGCCGGACAGTTGGCAACGCATCGTGAAGCGACGAACCGGTTAAACGCTGGACAATTTCCACCGAGGCCAGTGTTACAGAGCGGTTAATAGCTGGACAGTTGCCTTTGATGCCCCTCGCAACGCTGTTTCAACCGTTCCGGTTAGCGTAAGGACCGTTCCGGGAATTGGTGGGACGTTTGCGGTTAAAGCTTGGACGCCTTCCGGGTAGACGGCGGACACGTGAGGAGCAGGATCGAACGCTAAGCTATTGATCTGCCAGCACCTTTCAAAGTTGTCCACAGCGCATAATCTCTTTAAGGCATTTAACCTTCTTAACTCGTCTGAGACCGTTGAAGAAGAAGCAAGCCAAGAGACTGCGCTGCTCCGGATTCCACCGCGACTTTCGTCATAATCTGACAGTCAACATCGGTGAGCCACACGTCATGGACTTGAAACAAAGCATTCGCAGGCAAACGCTCGCCGACATCGAGAACCAGGCCGCCAGGGTCGCAGCAATGATGGGTGCGATCCGTACTGCCATGCTGCCACCAACGTCGTCGAAAGTGGCGCCGTCGATGAGCGCCTCCGAAATGGCGCGCCTCGCAGGAGTGAGCTCCTCTCTCATCAAGTATCGGGCCGGCCGCGGCGGTTTGCCAGCTGGAACGATGCACGGGAACCGGCGCGAATGGCCGATGGACGAAGCGCAGGTTTGGCTCAGGGACTTGCGACCTGGCCAGTTGAGGCCAGAAGGCGCGGCCGGCGTGACCATTACAGTGGCCAACTTTAAGGGCGGCGTAGCCAAGACGACGTCGGCGGTGACGCTGGCTCAAGGGCTGTCGATGCGCGGGCACAAGGTTCTCCTTGTCGACCTCGATCCGCAAGGCTCAGCCACCACCCTCTTTGGCGTGTTGCCGGATGCCGAGGTCGAGCACGAGCACACAGCGATGCTTCTATTCTCCGGGGAGCACGAGGATCTGAGCTACGCCGTTCGCAAGAGCTATTGGCCAGGCATCGATCTTGTCTGCGCCGCGCCGCTCTTGTTCGGGGCAGAGTTCGCCCTTCCGGCCCGCCAAACGCGTGATCCGGGATTCGAGTTCTGGCGCGTGCTGGACCGCGGCCTGGACACTGCGCGCTCGACCTATGACGTCATCGTTATCGATACGCCGCCCGCTCTCTCTTACGTGACGATCAATGCGCTGATGGCCGCTGACGGGGTCATCATGCCTTTGCCGCCTAGTGCTTTGGACTTTGCGTCCTCGGCCCAATTCTGGGACTTGTTCTCCGACCTCTGCAACCAGCTTGTTCGCAGCCGCGGCCAAGACAAGAGCTTCGAGTTCATCGACGTTCTTCTATCTCGGGTGGAGGCCAGCGATGCGGCGAGCTCGGTTGTGCGTCAGTGGATCCTCGAGGCCTACGGCGACAAAGTTCTGCCCATCGAGATTCCGAAGACCGCTGTCGCGGCGACCGCCAGCGCCGAGTTCGGAACGGTCTATGACATGCCACGCGGCTCGATGAACGCTCGAACCTTCAGTCGGGCACGGGATGCCTATGACCGGATGTGCGAACTGGTCGAGCAGCAGGTGTGCGCCGTCTGGGCGAGCCAGATCATCAAGTTGGAGACGACATGAGCCTCAAAGACAAGGCCTCGAAGGTCAATTTTTCGATGCTGCCTTTGGTCGGACCAGGGAATGACGGGGAGGGCGCTGCGCGGCCAAAGACGGCGCCGGGCGCCATGATGGCATTCGCCAACGATCAGCGATCCGATCTTCTCCGCCAGAACGAAGCCCTTCAGGAGCAAGCGGCTCGCGCGGGGGACCTGCAGACCAAGCTTGACGAATCTTTGGCCGATCTGAAGCAGTGGGACGGCGCGAAGGCCACCAGAAAGATCGATCCTTCGGATATCCGGCCTAGCCGTTTTGCCAATCGGCATGCAAGCAGCTTCGCGACCCCCGAGTTCGACGCTCTCAAAGCCGAACTGAAGGAGGCGGGCGGCAATGTTCAGCCTGTGAAGGTCAGACAAATTTCGGATGCGGGCGGAGAAGGGAAGTACGAGCTGATATACGGTCATCGGCGGTGGGAGGCGTGCCGGCAGCTCGGACTGCCGGTCTTCGCCGTTATCGACAACATCGACGACCGCGAACTCTTCGCCGAGATGGATCGTGAGAACAGGTCCCGCAAGGATCTGGCTCCTTGGGAGCAGGGCGTTATGTACCGCCGTGCGCTGGACGAAGGGCTTTTTCCGTCGAATCGGAAGCTGGCCGACGCATTGGGCGTCGATCTCGGTGCGGTTGGCCGATCGCTCGTCCTAGCAGACCTTCCGCGCGAAGTCGTCGAGGCGTTTCCATCGCCACTGGCGCTGCAGTTTCGCTGGGCCAAGCTTTTAAACGACGCGATCAAAACCGATGCCAAAGGCGTGAGATCGCGGGCAAAGGAGGTGACCGCACGTTCGCCGCGACCTGGCGCGAAAGAGACGCTCGCCATATTGATCGGAGGGAAGGGCAGGGGGGTTGAACCGTTCAACCCCCCACCAGTGATTTTTACTATTGGCGGCAAAAGAGCGACGTTGAACCCGACAAGTGATGGGGGTGGCTCCGTCGTATTTGAGCCGGGCACCCTTACCGAGGAGCTGCAGGAAGAGCTGACGAAACTGCTGTTGTCCTTCGCCAAGCCCCCAAACAAAGTGTCCGCGAATTAACCGGCACGTCGGCGGGCAAAGGTGGCTCCCCAATGAAGACCGTGGTGGTAACGAACAACAAGGGTGGGGTCGGCAAGACAGCGATCTCGGTTCACCTAGCGCAATACCTGGAGGAAAAAGGCAAGTCAGTCCTTGTCATCGACCTGGACGGCCAAGGCAACACCAGCAAGACGCTCTCGGCGCACGCCTCCGGCGTCAAGACGATGCAGCTGTTCGTCGGCTCGACGCCGAAGATCGTTGCTAATCCGGGTATCACGCTGATCGAAGCGGACACACACGTGTCTGAGCTGGAACAGGCTCCCAAAGAGCAGGTTCTTTCTGCGCTCCGGAGGGTCCTTCCGATCATCGGCAAGGACTTCGACTACTGCGTGATCGATACCCCGCCAGGTGCGGGCCTTCGGGTGATTTCGGCGCTGATGGCAGCCCAGTACGCGCTCGCGCCGATTGAGCTCGACAGCTATTCGATCGACGGCATCACGCAGATGCTTCAAACCCTGGTCGGCATCGAGCGGCAATACAACCCGGGCCTGGTGTTCGTGGGCATGCTGGCCAACAGACTGAACTCGAACTCGGCTTCTCAGAAGGCGGCGCTGGACGAGCTGCTCGCCCACTACGCCAGGTACATGGTGCCGGCGAAGATCGGCAATCGGTCGAGCATTCCCGAAGCGTTGCGTGAGGGTGTCCCCGTGTGGCGCTTGAAGAAGACTGCGGCGCGAGAAGCCGGGGTAGAGATGTTGGAAGCCTTCAAGATCATCGGAAAGAGGATCGGACTGTGAGCACCACAACCACCAAGAAGAAAGCGGCGCCGGCCGTCTCGAAGATCGACCTGTCGGGCCTGAGCAAGTTTTCCCTGCAGGAGACGATGGAGGGCGGTCTGCGTGCGGCTGGTGGGCGGCCGTTGGATATCCCGATCGACGAAATCGAGGAAGACGCGCAGCAGGCGCGAGGCAACGACAACCCGGGCTTCAGTGAAGAGAGCCTGGCCGAACTTGCCGCGAGCATCAGCGAGGGTCGAGGGGTAAAGACGCCAATCTCGGTGCGATCGAAGAACGCCGAAGGCAAGCACGTCATCAATCACGGCGCCAGACGGTATCGAGCCTCGAAGCTGGCGGGCATGACCACCATCCACGCTTTCATCGATGACTCGCACGACGACTATGACCAGGCGGTGGAGAACATCCAGCGCGAAGCATTCACGCCGATGGAGATCGCCCTTTTCATCCAGAAGCGCGAGAAGGCGGGCGACTCCAGGTCGGCGATCGCTAAGAGGATTGGCAAGGACAAGTCTTTCGTAACCCGCCATGCTGCGCTCGTCGAGTTGGTGCCGGAGCTACGCGCGTTGTATGACTCGGGTCGGACTCGGGACTATCAGATGCTCTACAGCCTGGCGATTCTTTTCAAGGAGCATCCCGATGCGGTGCTACGCCTCGTTGAAGGCGATGAAGAGATCACAAGGTCGACGGTCGAATCGCTGCGAGCAACTCTGAAAGAGCCGCAACAGCCAATTCGAGACGATTCATCTGCCAGCAAGGAAGCGAGCCCTGCCCTGCTCTCGCCGTCGACGACGTCATCTGAGAATGCGTCTTGGCAGGATGACTCATCGGGCGGTTCGAAGGCAGAGGCAGGTACAACCACTGGAACCCAAGCGAAGCGCCAAGGCCAAGAAGTAGAGGTTGCTGTCCGAACGAAAAAGCCGGTGGTGATGGTCAGCTGCAAGAAATCGCTTTTCGTGCTGCGCGTTGATCTGGCACCCTCGGCACTTCATCTCGGATGGGTGGAAGACCCCGCCACGGGCAAGAAGTCTGAAGTCGAGCTCGCGGACCTTCGGATCGATTCGATCGTCTCGCGATGAATCATGGAGGCGGATGTCGTCACCGTGGATCAACTGCAGCGTGCCCTGGCACGTTGCATGGAAGCCCATCCGCCTGAAGGACTTGAACGATCGCTCCATCGTGATGCGAATCGGCTGGCAGGACTGTGGGGACTGATGACCTATGAGAGAACTCCGGCTATCGCCATCACCGAGATCGAGCCTGCGGTGCTGGAGGTGTACCGGCGTTGGATGGACTCCGCTACAGTGAAATCTTGAGGTGACTGCCATGAACCACGAATCCGACTTCTACATTGCCGAGCGGCCGCGAAGCAGGGGTCGAGCGTTCGCCGGTGGCATCTGGCGCGTCCTTCGGTACGTGCTTTACATGGTCCTCATGCTGCTGCGGGTTCCCGTTCAGATCCTTGGCCACATCCTTTTTCTGCCCCTCGTGGGACTAGGCGTCGTCTGGGGCTTCGTGGCGGGGTGGCACAGCCCGGCCTGTCTCTGGATGGTCGGCAGCGGCATTGGTCTCTACGTGCTCGGCTTTCTCTTCGACACCCTCCTCCTCTGGGTCTCGCCTGAGCAGCTGTACCTCGAAACCTAGCGCCGCCCTCGCCTGCGGGGCTCACGTTGAGACGGACCCGTCCGATACTGGCTGCATGAACGCGGCCTGCCAGAAGCTGTCGACCAAGGAACGCTGGGTCCTTTACTTCGTGCTCAGTGGTCTGCCCGGTCTGTGGATCAGCGTGGCCTTCGGCTTTGGGTGGTCCCTGCTCTTTGAGGTCTTCGCCTGGATTCCGCAGCAGCGCCTATTCGACAACCTCGAGCTGGCCAAGACCTTGCCCTTCCAGGATGGTCGGGACGGGTAGCCCGTGAAGCCGAAGGAGATGCGCAAGCTCGAAAAGTCAATCGTTGCAGGCAAGCAGCGAGGCTGGCAGGCCGACGTGATCGAACGATTCGAAGAATTGCTCCGTCGGGCTAGGGCTAAGGCTGAACAGCGCGGTCTTGATACCTTGGTACAACATGCTTCGACGGATACGAAGGGGCGAGAGACCACGATCTGACGTGATCCAGCCGGGTCACCAGGGGCGGAGCCCCTAAGTCAGCGAAGCGACCGTCCCTCGGATTAGCCAGCGGCAGCGATCGTCGCCGGGCTTTTCATTCCTTCGCGAGCTCTGTCCTTCAAAGAGCTCCGCCTTCCCTGACGCGTCCATCAAAACCGGCTGTTCTGTCGATCGAAGGATCGAGGCCAAGGCGTTGTCCATCAAGTCCACGGCACAACCCGTAAGGGCGCGAAGCGCCACGCGGCCGAAGGACCAACAAGTCCGAGAGGCCGCGTGGTTAGGCCGTGGGCTTGTGGGCAACGAAGCGATTCCGTAATGGCTGGGGGGCTTGAATCGGTGTTGGTCGGAGTTGTTCGTGATCAACTGTTGCCGTGGATTAGGAACTATGGCAGGATAGGGTTACCGCGCGTTTGTATCCGATTCTGGGTGCGCGCGCTGCTCAGCACCCCTCCCGATGCCCTCTGCTGCCTTCCTGAAGACGCCCGTCGACCCGACCACGCTGGGTGGCTTTTGGGTCTTCTGCAAACGCAACAACCTCACCCCCTCGGTCGGCCTCCGTCTGGTGGCGCACCACGCGATGGGCCGCGCCGGCTTCGTGGTCGACGACTACGACCCGAACACCGAGCGTCGAGGCGACTACAACCTCTGGGACCGGCGCCGGAAAAAGACGATCCAGGAGGACGGCGTTCAGCCGGTCCTGATCGCTCGGGTCACCCCCGGCTTCAAGGATGCCTTCACCCGCTATGCCAGCGACGCCGGCGTTTCTGCGCCGGCGGCGCTCAAGTCCATCGTCGGCCAGGTCGTGCAGGCGACGCGGGTCGAGCCAGAAGAGCTTGAGATCCCGAAGGCGCCCGAGATCCGCTCCGAGCGCGTCACGGTCCGCTTCTCGAAGGAGGAGATGGCCGAGATCACACCGCGCGCCCAGGACTACGGCAGTGCCCGCGACTGGCTTGTGGCGCTGGCAAGGGCACAGATCGCGCCCGACGTGCCGCAGTTCAGCCCGGAAGCCCTGCAGACCCTCTACGAGTCGAACCGGGAGCTCAGCGCCATCGGCCGCAACGTCAACCAGATCGCCCACGCGGTCAACCTCGACCTGCAGCAGGCCGGGGAATTGCGGGGGAGCAGGGCGCTCGTCGACGAGCTGGCCAGCCTGAAGGGCTTGATCGCTGTCCACACCGACCGCGTCACTGCCCTCTGTGCCGCCTCTGCTGCCCGCTGGAGCCCGCGATGAGCTTGCCGAGCATCAACCCCCTGCGCGTGCCCCAGCTGGGCCTGGCGCTTGAAGGACCGGTCCGGCCGAAGCGGGGCCGTCCTCGCGCCATCCGCACCTACGCCGGCAAGCTGAGCCGGATCGCCAAAAAGGCGCCCGAGGTCCTGGTCAAGGTGTCGGGCAGCGGCAAGAGCCGCGAGCACAGCCTGGCGCACCTGACCTACATCACCCGCAACGGGAAGCTCAAGGCCGAGAACGAGCGCGGCGAGAAGATCGAGGGGCTCGAGGAGGTCAAGGAAGTCTTTAAGGAGTGGGGCTTCCAGACGCCCGGCGACAGCGAGCGGAAGAGGGCGCAGACCGTCAACATCGTCCTGTCGATGCCCGAGGGCACCGACGAGCTGGCGGTGCTCAATGCCGCCCGGGGCTTCGCCAAGGAAGCCTTCGCCGACAACCACCAGTACCTGCTCGCCCTGCACACCGACACCAAGCAGCCGCACGTGCATTTGGCCGTCAAGGCGCAGGGGTTCGACCTGACCTGGCTGAAACGGACCAAGGCCGATCTGCAGGAGTGGCGGGAGAGCTTCGCGGAGAAGCTGCGGGACCAGGGCGTGGAGGCCGAGGCGACGCCGCGGCGGGCGAGGGGAGTGGTCCAGAAGCCGCAGACCCAGGCCATGCGGCACCTGGTCAAGGAGAAGCGCTCGACCGTCCTCAAGGCCAAGGTCGAGGAGGCGCTGCGCGACATGACGGCGCCGCAGAAGCAGACGGCCACCCCGTGGGAGGTCGCCATCCGGGAGCGCCAGAAGACCGTCCGCCGGGCCTACGTCGAGGTGGCGGGCGAGATGGCCAAGGCGCGCGACGAGACGTCTCGCGCGGCCGCCGCCCAACTGCAGCAGTTCCTGAAGAACCTGCCGCCGCTGGAGACGGAACGGCATCGCCTCAAGCGCGAGCTCGTGCCGTTGCTCGAAGGGCAGGGGAGGGCGGTGACGCCGGCAGAACCCCAACAACCCTCCAGAGATCGCGATCCGGACGAACCGCAGCGGGTACGTTGAAGGCTTGATTGAGGAGGTCCGTCATGACATTCGGTCCAACGCAAGAGAGTGGCGCGCGAGCAAGGAGAGTCGACGTCGCGACTGAAGACATGGCGGTCGACGTGCATCTGCAGGTGCTCGCCGAGTTCTACACAGCCTTGCTAGAAGGAATCCAGACGACAGCCGAGGCACTCGGCTATTACTTCGTAGAGGCTGTTGCGGGCGAAGGCGACCAGCCATTGCCGGAGGCACTCGAAAAAGCGCTGGCCTGGGGGCTCGCGAATGCCAGGCGCCAAGACCTTTACGGGCTGGCGACGGTCGAGCAGCTCGATGACGACGTCGAATCAGGTTACGCGCCTCGGTTCGTTCGCAGTATCTTGAAGGCGCTTCGCGTTCGAGGGCTGATTCTTCTAGCCGAGCCTGGGGCTGCGGAAAAGTTGAAGGCTCCGGAGCGGATCACTCCTGACGAGATGCTCCGCCTGACTGATGCATTCGTGCAAGCGCTCAAGCCTTGAACCATGGCACTCGAGCCGATCAAGCGCCTCGTGTTCTCGGACCCCGACAAGATGCGGGTCCAGAGCGAGGCGATCGCTTCGGCCGAGACATGGACGGAGCGGCACCTGAGCCGCTACCGCGGCCTGGACGGCGCATTCGGCGGCAAATACATCGCCGCCGACCTGTTCAAGGAGACGTTCGCGGACTACGCGGCCAGCCGGGAGGGGAGGGCGAAGTACAACGTTGCCGTCCACAACGCCTCGGCCGTGCTGTCGGCGGAGCAGTTTCGGCGTGTCCTGGGCGAGGAGGACGGCCGCACCCGGGCGATGTTCCTAACCGGCATCCCGGGGGCAGGCAAGACCACCAGCGTGCTCGTTCAGGGCGGTCTGGCACCGGACACCCGGCTCGTCTTCGAGGGGCAGATGTGGCGACCGGAGAGCACGTTCCCGAAGCTGCAGCAGGCACTCGACGCCGGGCTCGAGCCGGTGCTCGTCGTCGTCCACCCCAAGCCCGAATACGCCCTTCGGAATACGTTCAAGCGCTTCAGCGAGCTGGGGCGCGGCGCCAGCATCGACGTCATGGCCAACATCCAGGGCAGGCTACCCGACGGCCTGGCGGCGGTTCACGAGCGCTTTGGCAGTACCGTTCAACTCGTCGTGCAGGACGCCCGGGAACCGGACTCCCGGGCCATGCTCTTCGGGTGGCAAAATCTCCCCCTACTGAGATCGGAAGGCAATCGTGAGCGAATCCACCAACGTCTTGCCGCGGAGCTCGAGCGCGCCGAGCGCGAAGGCGCCATCGGAGTCGCACACCGACAGCAAGCCCTCGGCCACACCCCAGACCTTGGAGCAGTGGCTCCAGGACTCGGTGCCGAAGCTAGAGGAGCTGGGCCACAACGAGACGCTCAGGCGCGAGATCGCGCGCAAGCTTTCCTGACGCTAAAGCCGGAGGAGGGCGTCAAGGCCTTCCCGGAGTTAGCCAACGCGTACGCCGCCATGCGCGCGGCTGAGCTTCTCGCAGAGAAGATCTCCCGTCCAGCCGACCAAGTGGTCTTCGTTCAGCGGGTTCGACAGCAGCTCGGGCAGCGGATCGAGGCTGGGGAACGGATACCCGACCCACGACGGCTCAAAGAAGAGCCGGGCAGGGAGCGTGGTGATTGAGTCGACCCAGCTTTGATGCCGGGCTGTGACGTCGCCCAAGTACATCGAGCTGGATCGTTAGCGCGGGGCGTCATCCGGCGAAGGAACGTGGGTTTTGGAAGCCTGGTGGATGAGCGCGGCTGCTCGGACGTACATCGCCTTGGCGTGAGCCAGGCGGACCCGAGTGATGATCGTGCTGTGCAGCCGATCGGCCGCCTCAGCCGTCTCCACGAGCTGCCTGATGCCCGCAAGCAGTCGGTCGTCGGATTCCTTGCCTTGTCGGACCAGGGCATCGTTTCGAAACGGCAGGGCCGCCCGAGCGAGACGTGCCGACTTCAGGCGCCCGCTCGAAGAGCCGCGCGCGCCAGCGCCAGACCGAGCTCGACCGTGCGCTCGATGGCGCCGCGATCCAGCGGCGCGTGCACGGGTCGCACCACAATGCGAGGCCCGAGGTCGGCGACGACGGTCGGTCTGGGCCAGTCCTTCAGCGACTGCAGCACCTCGGGCGTGAAAAGCCTTGCCGCCAGGCCCGCATCGGTCGTGACGACGGCGAAGCGGGTCGCCAGACCGGGGTCGCCAAGCGACCACTCCTGGCCGTCGTCGTAGAGCTTTTTCAGCGGCAGCGGGGACGCCCCCGGTTTCACGTGCCGATACAGCTGGTCGGCGAGCGCGAGAGCGGCGCTGCCCTGCAGCCGGCCGTGGGCCGCACGGGGCTGCAAGGCGAGAAATGGCGCTGGCCACTGCACGCGATCGGTCGACCACGACGCCGAGGGCGTGTCGGAGTCGGTGCCCGACGCTGACGAGGGCTCTCTCCTCAGCTGCCAGGCGATGCCGTCGGAAGCGACACCCGACAGCAGGAATCCGGCGGTCTGGCATGGCAGTCGCTGCAGACGCCAGTCATGGGTCGCCGACACGGCGGAGAGTGCTGCCTGCTCCTCGGCCAGCAGACGCCGGCCGTGACGGACCACGTGGACTAGGAACAGGATCGCTGCAAGGAAGAGCGCGACGAAGGCGGCGACACCGAGCGTAGAGCTCATGGAGCGAAAACGGCTCGGACTGGATTCATGGCCAGCGAGTAGAGCGCGGCGCAGGGCACGGAGTCAAACCGGTCGCGTGCATCGCGCGAATGCCGGGCGTGGGACCTACGGACCGTTCAAGAGCAGGAGACTAGACTGCTTTGACACCACGATTCGTGACGGATGATAATAAACATAATCATCCATCACTTCTTGCTCTGATGCATAGGCGGCCCATAGCTTTGCAAGCCAGCTAACTGAACAAGATCAAG
>Ga0209724_1003881_pt1 | contig 12003 bp, 7 predicted proteins | sample grotaG_FD_184143 | JGI IMG/M metagenome (GOLD analysis project Ga0209724, IMG submission 184143) | Glacier valley bacterial and archeal communities from Borup Fiord, Nunavut, Canada, to study Microbial Dark Matter (Phase II) -... | ecosystem: Environmental > Aquatic > Freshwater > Ice > Glacier ... | reverse complement strand
CGAACCTCGAGCGCGCTGTATTGCACGTCTCCCTTTCTGCGGCGCCGGGAGAAAAACTCACCGACGCCCAATGGGCCGACATTGGCCGGCGCTACCTGGTCGGCATGGAGTTCCTCGACAACCAATATCTGGTGACTCGCCACACCGACACCGAGCACGAGCACATCCATATCCTCGCCAACCGCATCACCCATGCCGGCGAGGTCGTCAGTGATTCCAAGGACTACGAGCGCCAGGAACTCCTCATGCGCGCGATCGAGCGCGAGTTCAATCTGAAGCAGCTTGCGCCGAGCATCGAGTCCGACCGTCGTGCCCCCACCCGTGGCGAGATAGAAAAGCACCTGCGGACCTCCGAGGCCTCCATCCGGATCCAGCTCCAGCAGCTCGCCGATGCTGCCGCTAAGGGGGCCAGGACCTACACCGAGTACCAGCGCCGCCTCGAGGCCTCCGGCGTGGCTCTCATCCCCGTCCTGCAGCAGGGCGGCGCCAAGCTCTCCGGCCTGATGTACCGCCTCGACGGCACGATCATGAAAGGCAGCGACCTCGGCAAGGGCTACAGCCCTGCGGGATTGGCCAAACGGGGGGTGAGCTATGAGCAAGACCGAGACGCTGAGGCAATCCGCAGAAGCCGCGAACGCGAAGCGGCTCGAGGGACTGAGCCTGGACGAGAAAGCGAAGGCCGTCAGCCAGGCCAGGAGCGTGGACGAGCTGGCGACGGCGATCGAGCCGTTGGCCAAGGCCTTGGCGACGCTCAGCAGCGAAGCCAACCAGACCCTGACCGAGATCGAGCAGAAGACAAAAGCGGCGAGCGTCGACTTCCAACGCCAGATCAGCGCGGCGAGCGACAACCTCGGGCTGGTAATCCGGGCGACCAAGCAGGCAACCCACGAACTGAACCGGGCAGCGAACCGGCTCGACTGGACCCACTTCGGCCTGGTGATCGCGACGGGGCTGCTGAGCGCAATGCTCGTGAGCGGATTGTGGGTCTGGTTCGGTCCGCAGACGCCGCCGGATCCGAAAGCGGTGGCCGAATACCTGAAGCCGGCGGTGATCGAGGCGATCAAGACCGCCAAAGAGCCGGCCAAGCCCGCCAAGACCAAGTAGCCGCAGCCAACCTCGCCTGGGCAGCTGAGCTCGCCCGCCTCGAGCGCGAGCGCGGGGAGCGGTTGCGGCGGGTGCTGACCCGGGCCGAGCAGCGCCAAGCCCGGCGCGCGCAAGCCCTGCAACAGCTCGTCCAAACGCGACCCGAAGCGCCGCAGGGCTTCGCGGCCACCTTGCAGCGCAAAGCGCACCAGCAGGCGTTGCTGGCCTGGGAGATGGCCAAGGAGGCCGCGACGAAGCTGGTCGAGCAAGCCAAGCGGCTGGTCGTGAGGCTTCTCGAGGCGGCGAGGCCCGAGCGGCTGGTGGCCTGGGCGTACCTGAAGCGCGGACAACCCGCCAAGGAGGCGTCGAGCCGCGCGCCGGCGGCGCCCGCAAAGCAGGCGCAATTACCGCCACTGCTGTCACAACCGCTGCAACCGGCAAGACAGATCAAGCTGCCAGACGTTAGCCGGTCCTCGCTCGAGGACCAGTACCGGTTCTACAACCACATCATGGATCAGCTGCAGGCTGTCGGGCAGGAGAAGGTCCAGCGGGTGGCGGCCAAGGGGGCCAAGCGCCTCGAGCGACGTCAGGCCCAGGCCAGCCAGAGCGAGGGGGATCAGCCGCCCAGGCCGCAGGGGCTGCTGGCGGCCTTCAAGAAGAGCGAGTACGACCGCGCGGTCAAAGCGTACTGGCAGCGGCTGCGGCAGGGTCGCACACTGGTCGAGCAGGCGACCAAACTGCAGAAAAACGTCCTGGAAGCCACCCATCGCAGCGAGAACTGGGCGGTGCGCAAGTTACGCAGCCTGCAGCCGGAGTTTGTGGAACGGGTCAAGCACTACGTTGACAACAAGAACCTGCAGGTGCGAATGAAGGAGCTGGAAGCGAGGAGAAAGCTGCAGCAGGAGCGGGGGATCGACGGACCGAAAAAAAGCAGATGAGCCTCAGGACCCCACGATCTATTTCTGCGACATGGCCAGAGCCGCCAACGCCGGCGGAGTTGACGATGGCCGGTAACAGGAATGCTGGTGGCCCAGGCTACTTGGCGAGCCGATCTTTGTTGCTCCAGCTGGCTACGTTGTCTACATGCACAACTACCGACCATCCTCTCAGCCTATTGTTCGAGACCGAGCGCTGGTTGGCAGCCCAAAACCACAGGCAAACTGTCCGACGCAAGTTCATCGCTCTCGCGAGCGGTCCCGGTTTCATACAGAACAATTCACAGCGTGGAAGCCATGCGACAAGCCCTGCTCGACACTGCCCTCGGCCTGCTCTTCGACAGCAGTACGCGGCTCTTTCGCATCGAAGGCGAAGACGCGATTTCGCAAATGCTGGTGGAAGCCTGGAGCCTGAACGAGTCGCTCGACCAGCCGTGGACGCTCGAGCTCTGCACCTTGGCCACCGAGCAGGGCCTCGACCTGCAGGCGCTGCTGGCGAAGAAGGTCACGCTTCAGATGGCGCTGGCCGACGGCTCGCTGCACGCTCGCAGCGGCCTGGTCTTCGCCGCGCGCGCCGAGGAGTCCGACGGTGGCTTCGCGCGCTATCGGCTCACGCTGCGCCCCTGGATCGCACTGCTCGCGCACAGCCGCCGCAGCCAAGTGTGGCAGGAGCAGACCACGATCCAGATCGTCGAAAGCGTGTTCGCCCGTTATGCCGAGCACGCGCAATGGCGCTGGGCCGACGACGTGGCGCCGCACCTCGCGCAGAGCCCGTTCGCCGGCAGCGGCGAGCAGCGCAGCTACACCGTGCAGTACCGCGAGACCGACCTCGCCTTCGTCTCGCGGCTGCTTGCCGAAGAAGGGCTCGGCTGGCGCGTGGAAGAAGACGAGCAGGCGCCGAGCGGCCACAGCGTGGTGATCTTCGCCGACAGCGCGGCCGCGTCGAGCTGCCCGGAAGACGCCACCAGCGCCGCCGACCACGGCATCCGTTTTCACCGCGCCTCGGGTGTGGAAACGCGCGACGCGGTGCAGGCCTTCGGCAGCCTGCGAAGCCTGCAGGAGGCAAGCACCACGACGCTGGCATGGGACTACGCCTCCAAGCGCTCGGTGGCCGCCAGCGTGCCCACCAACCAGACGTTCGGCGGCGAGAACGCGCCGCGGCTGGAAGCCTATCGACCGGCCCGGGCCTATGCCTACGCCAATGCCGCGCAGGCCGAGCGCGCCGCCACGCTGCGCCAGGAAGCGGTGGAGGTTCGCAACAAGAGCTGGATCGGCCGATCGACCGTGCGCACACTGCAGCCGGGCCGCACCTTCACCCTCACCGACAGCCCGCTCGACGGGATGGGAGCCGCCGCGAACAGCAGCGGTGCCGATGCCGATCGCACGCGCTTTCTCGTGACCGGCGTGGTTCATGCCGGCATCAACAACCTGCCGAAGGAGTTGGGTTCGGCGATCGCGTCAGAGCGAAGTGGCGCGGCTCTGCTCCCAAGTTGGGTCGATGTCGAAGTGCGCGCGCAAGCCGTGGCCACCGGCTACGGCAACCGCCTCGAAGCCACGCGTGCCCACGTACCCTGGCGCCCTGCCCCCATCGATCGCCCCAAGGCCCCCGGCCCGCTGGTGGCCGAAGTCGTGGGTGCGAGCAACGGTGGCACCGGCAACGACGAGATCTACACCGACCGGCTCGGCCGCATCGCCATCCGCCACGACTTCCAGCCTGCAGGCGAAGGCTCGAGCTGGGTGCGTGTGGTGCAGCCGATGGCCGGCGCCGGCATGGGGTTGCAGTTCATTCCGCGCATCGGCCAGCAGGTGCTCGTCAACTTCTTCGACGACGACCTCGAGCGCCCGTACGTGCAGGGCGCGCTCTACACCGGCAAGGGCGAAGGCGGCGTGCCGGCCACGCCGGGCGGGGTGGCTTCCAAGGCCGACATTTCCGCCTTTGCCAAGTCGGCCGACCACGCACCGGGCGGCCAAGGCAACCTGGCCGGTGGCCACGCACCGGCCTGGCACGGTGCCAGCCCCGGCGAGATCGCCTCGGGCGGCCAGCGCAACGCGGCAGCCCTCTCGGGATGGAAGACCCAGGAGTTCGCCGGCAGCGGCTTCAACCAGCTGGTGTTCGACGACTCCAACGGCCAGCTGCGCACGCAGCTCGCGAGCACGCAGTTCGCCACGCAGCTCAACCTGGGCCACCTGATCCACCAGGCCGACAACCACCGCGGCAGCTTTAGAGGCCTGGGCTTCGAGCTGCGCACCGACGCCTACGGCAGCGTGCGCGGCGCACGCGGCGTGCTGCTGAGCACGTACGGCATCACCCCGGCCGAGCCCTCGGGCGACAACGCGGGTGGCATCGCGATGGCGGCACAGCTGAAGACCCTGGCCTCGACGCTGAGCCAGGCAGCGAAGACGCACGAGACGGTGCAGCTGGCGGCGAGCGTCGGCAGCAGCAAGGCAGCGCAGAGCAGCCTGAGCGAGAAGGAGTCGCACTCCCCGGCACTGCACACGGCGATGAAGGGCATGGTGGATGCCGGCAGCCTCGATGCGGCAGTGGGTGATGCGGGGGAGAAGAGCGTCACCCCCGGCGAGACGAAGGTGCCGCAGCTCACGGATCCGGTCGTGGCGATCGCGGCACGGGCGGGGCTGGCAATCGCAGCGGGGCAGGATGTGGCGATGCTGGCGGGCGAGAACGTGGTGCTGGCCACGGGGGCGGATGCGTCGTTTGCGTCAGGCGGGCAGGTGCGGGTGCACAGCGGTCAGGCGATCGGGGTGCTGGGTGGGGCGATCGGGCCGGGGGATGAAGGCGCGGGCAAGGGGCTGACGTTGATCGCAGGGCAAGGGGATGTGGAGCTGCAGGCGCAGGCCGACTCGATGCAGGTGGCCGCCAAGGGGGATGTGGCGATTCAGAGCAAGAGCGGTTACATCGATTGGGCGGCAGCGAAGAAGATCACGCTGGCCACGGCAGGCGGGGCGAGGATCGTGATCGAAGGCGGCAACATCACGGTGGAGTGCTCGGGGAAGATCACGGTGCGGGCGGGGACGAAGAGCTTTATCGGACCCGAACGGGTCCCCAGTGACCTGACGCGATTCACCAGTAAAGGTAACTACGATCGGTATTTCATTGTCGAAGATCAATCGACAGGAGAGCCACTCAGCAACCAGAAGTATCGAATCCGCAAAGAAAACGGTGAGGTTATAGAAGGTACGACCGATAGCGACGGTAAAACGAAGCTGGTTGCAGCTGACTATGTTGCAGAAAGCCTCGTCATAGAGATACTAGGTAAGTACCTTCTATGAGCGACAAAACACCAAATACCCTCGGATCCCAAAGCCTGACGCCCAACGGTAACGTTAAAGCGGCAGGTATTGCGACACCCCAAGCGGATAAAAGCGGGATTCGCGTATTAGTGCCCTCGCGCAAGGTTATTCCGATTGTATTTCTTCCGGGAATTATGGGGTCTAACCTTCGACTCTTGCCGGCCGCTCAACAAGGCATTCAGAAGAAAGACAATATTGCATGGCGACCGGACCGAAACGGTTTTCTCTGGGATATGTGGAACGCAAGCGCCGCTACTCGCCAGCGACTTTTAAATCCAGACAACGTCGAGGTTGATATTTATGAGCCAGCGAAAGATATCCCGAAAGTAGGCGAAGCCGCTGACGCTCGACATGACAACGTTAAGATCAGTTGTGCATCGCCGTGGCTTACTGACGACCCCAAGACGGTTCACAACGCACGTTCGGCAATCCAAAAAGCTCGGGCTAGGGGGTGGGGTGAGATAATGTTCGATAGTTACGGCGTCTTCCTTAACTATCTCGAAGATGCAATGCACAACGTGATCCGCGAAGGAAAACCGCAAGGGCGTTGGACTGAGCTAATTGGGGTTAAGCCCGCGCAATGGGGTACGCTTCGGGATTGCCCAGACGAACCTCTTACCATTGACCACCTAAAAAAGATTGCCAAGGCGTGGTTTCCCGTCCACGCAATGGGCTACAACTGGTTGAAGAGCAACGGCGAAGCTGGAAAGACATTGGCGGTTCGGATTGACGAGCTGATAGAGAAATATCGCAAACTAAACTTTGAATGCGAGAAAGTAATTATCGTAACGCACTCAATGGGTGGAATCGCTGCACGCGCACTGGTTCATTCGAGTTACGGCAATTTCTCTGACAAAGTGTTAGGCGTCGTTCATGGCGTAATGCCCACGATAGGTGCACCGGCCGGCTATAAGCGGCTCAAGGCCGGCTTCGAAGGTACTGAGGCGCATGTTCTTGGGAAAAACGGACTTGAGGTGACGGCTGTTCTCGCACATTCACCCGGGGGGCTTGAATTGCTTCCGTCTGCCCAGTACACCGCAGGCTGGCTAAGAATCGTGTCTAAGGGCGGAACAGTCGTCAAGACGCTGCCCGAGGGAAATGACCCGTATTCAGATATCTATCTGAAGTCGGGCTGTTGGTGGGCGCTCATAAATCCTGCGTGGATAAACCCAGCGGGTCTGCCTGTCGCTGGCCAACTAAGGCTGGTGTTCGAACGGATAGCGTACGTCAAGAAGTTTCACGAAGCAATTGCTGGTAAATTTCATACGCATACCTATGCCACCTTCGGAAACGACCGAGCACACTCGCCCTACGGAGTGGTGGAGTGGCAGATGTCAGCGGAAGGCTCAACGGCTGCAACAATCGACTCTCTTCCCGTACAGGAAGATAAAGGGGAAGGAAAAGTCCGGTTCTCTGCGGCTTATGATGGATACGAGCAAAACAGTAAGTCTTCAACTGTTTTTGCCGCGATTCAGGCCCCTACTGCGGCAGGTGATGGGACCGTGCCCGTAAGTTCGGCGAATGCTGTTGTCGGATGTGCCATACTTCAATCTGGTTACGAACACCAAAAGAGCTACCAAAATGTGATGGTACAACGCAGCACATTGCACTTCATCGTGCGCGCAGCCCTGACATGGGATTCTCTAGGAAAATGAAATGGGCGTTCGCGATATGCATCTTCATTTTACTGGTTGGTTGCGATCAGCCAGCCGAGACGGGAAGGTCGGGTATGCAAAAGCAGCCTGGTAGTGAACATCCTATATCTTCACCCGATCAGCTAAGACCAGTCTGTTTCGGTAGATTCTTGGTCGATGTTCCGTTTAATGTGATTCAAACGTTTGGACCGGCCGCAGCCGCTGGCACTGAGATATCTATTTCGAAGTGGCCCGTTTCTGAGGCGGATTCTGAGGTTGGAAGGTTGGCTGCAACGCTAAAAAACACCCCGCATGAAACAGAGAAGGGAGGGTTGTTAAGAGCCTTAAGTAAAGACGAGGCTACCGGGGCGACGGTGATCGTCAGCAGAGGTTCGCCTGCGGATATATGGGGCTATGATATTAGGATGTTTGTTCCCATCAAGCAAAGGGTATATGAGTTACATGGCGGTGTCGACGTTGGCGAGGGCTCATTCGAGCCGAAGGTCTCCAAGTTCTTTGAGATAGCCCGTCGGCTTCGGGCTAGGGAGGATTTTGAGATTCCTCAGGACGCTGGCTTTTGTTTTGAGTCGGCTTTCCTGGCAGATAAAGGCCCAGCCGATCAGGAGATCCTCACGATTGGAATGCGATTCCCTAAGCATCCGGATTTGAGATTTTCAATTGAGACTAACCGCGACGGTACTATCGGGGACGAACTGCTGCTGCAACGGATGTCAAAGATGGAGCATCCGAGCTCTGATATGCCGTCGCAACTGAGTGATCTAGTTAAGACCGTCCATGTTTTGCGCAAGGGAAAGCGCAAGGTTGGTGAATGGCAGGGGCAGGAATGGTTAGCTACGATGTCCGCCTTTCACTCTCATCAGTTTGTATTTGAGGGGGTCGGTGAGAAAGGCAACTCGTTGAAGCCGAATATTACTCTTGAACTGTTTACCGGGGTGAAGGGCAATGATCGCTGGAGTACCAGCCCCACTCTGACCGATCAAGAGGCCATAGCGCTCTTCGACAGTATTCTTATGTCGGTTCGCCCCAGACCGAACGCAATGCTTGCGCGGTAATGCCCTTCGGCGCCCAGAGGGGTAAGCCTGGAGCAGGGAGACTTTCAAACGCTTCTGACTCACGACACAGTCCAAAAGAGGCCAAGAAGAAGCGACTGCAGGACGTCGGCTTGGCAAGACTTCAGCAAGCCGCCCGTGGGCGCGGCGGTGAATGCCTGAGCAGCGAATGCCTTGGTCAGGCCGCCCGCTACTCGTTTCGCTGCGCGGCCGGCCATGCCTGGGAAGTCGCCGGCTCGGATGTGTTGCGCGGGGCTTGGTGTCGCCTGTGTGCCCATGAACAAAGAGGGAAGCAGCTGCTTTCTCCCGACGGCCTCGGCAGGTTGCAGCAGGCCGCAGCCGCCCGTGGCGGCGCTTGTCTGAGCGATGCCTACCTCGGTCAAGGCAAGACCTATCGGTTCCGTTGCATGCATGGGCACGAGTGGGAAACGCGCGGCAATCCCGTCTTACGCGGCGCGTGGTGCCCGGACTGCGCCTATGTCGAGAAGGGCAAGCGGATGGTGCGGCCCGATGGTCTTGCTCGACTGCAGGCAGTGGCGGTTGCCAAGGGCGGCGCTTGCCTAAGCACTAGAGCTGGCGCCGCAAAACTGAACAGTCCGATGAGGGTGGAAACTGCTCCTGAGGGCGAGGACATCGCCTGTGAGAACTGGAGCAAGCATGAGCAGAAGACCCCGCCGCACGCACTCGGCGGCATTCAAGGCCAAGGTGGCGCTGGCCGCCGTTCGAGGCGACAAGACTCTGGCCGAGCTGGCGCAGCAGCATGACGTGCACCCCAACCAGATCACTGACTGGAAGAACCAGTTGCTGGCCAAGGCCGCCGACGTGTTCGGCGGCGAGCCTCGACCGGATGAGCCGACGGTCGACCTCAAGGTGCTGCACGCCAAGATCGGGCAGCTGGCACTGGAGAATGATTTTTTAGAAGGTGCGCTCATCAAGGCCGGCATGCTGAGCGCAAAGCGATGATCGACCGCACCCACCCCCTGCCGATCACGCGCCAGGCCCAGATCGTCAACATCAGCCGCGGCTCGGTGTACTACGAGAGCGAGCCGATCAGCGACGGCGACCTCAAGCTGATGCGCCGCATCGACGAGTTGCATCTGGAGGTTCCGTTCGCCGGCGCGCGCATGTTGCGCGACCTGTTGCGAGCCGAGGGCTTCGCGGTGGGGCGCAAACACATGACCACGCTGATGCGCCGCATGGGAATCACGGCGCTGTATCGCAAGCCGAACACGAGCAAGCGAGCTCCCGGGCACACGATCTGGCCGTACCTGTTGCGCACGCTGCAGATCGCCAGAGCGAACCACGTCTGGGCGATGGACATCACGTACATCCCGATGGCACGAGGGTTCGTCTACCTGGCGGCCGTCATCGACTGGCACAGCCGCAAGGTGCTGGCGTGGCGGCTGTCGATCTCGATGGACACGGCGTTCTGCACCGAAGCGGTCGAGGAGGCGATCACCCGATATGGCAAGCCGGAGATCTTCAACACCGACCAAGGCAGCCAGTTCACCAGCAGCGCGTTCACCGGCTTGCTCCACGGGCACGGCATCCGCATCTCGATGGACGGCAAGGGCTGTTGGCGCGACAACGTGTTCATCGAGCGGGTATGGCGCTCGATCAAGTACGAGGAGGTCGTGTGCTACGGACGCAACCGTCCGCAAGTGGGACGGAAGCGGTGCTTTACCAGAGATGAGGGTCGGCCCCTCGAAGTCGGCTTGCAGGAGCAGGCTTCAAACCGCCTCAAGCTGCGTCGGTCAAGAGCCGTCGTGGTGAGCGTTGATGGAAAAGGCGGAGCAGGACTCCGTCAGGTGAGGATCGAGAAGACGAACGCGAGTGAACCGCTGATGACGTGTCGAAACGTACTAACCGAAGTCGAAACCGGGATCTGGACTTCTATCCCGCGCGCAAGGTTGGGGGCGAACCTGTCTACTGCCCAACTGGCTTCCGGCATGAAGGCGGCGTGATCTTGATCCAGGCTCTGGTGAGGAACGTAGGAACCTGTCGTCCCGATGCGAAGGGAGAAGCCCAAGCGGACAGCATCCGCGAGGGTCAGAGTACCGATGCGGGGCACAGGGGCGGAGACGCTCGTAGTAGGGTTGAAGGTCCTGTAATGGGACTGGACCGAAGGGGCGTCGTCGTTCAGCTTCGTCGCGCGCACAACCTGCAAGGGGATGAGGCGCGTGGCTGAAGCAAAGTCGTTTGATATCGCGAAGCGGGAAGTGTGGGAGGCGTACAAGCGCGTCAAGGCCAAGCGTGGTGCGGCTGGGGGCGACGGGGTGACGATCGCCATGTTCGAGCAGGATCTGAGCAAGAACCTGTATCGGATCTGGAATCGCATGGCCTCGGGCAGCTACTTGCCGCCGCCGGTCAAGCGCGTTGACATACCGAAGGGTGATGGCAGGACACGGCCGCTGGGCATCCCGACGGTGGCGGACCGAATTGCACAGATGGTTGTCCAGCGACGGCTAGAACCGTTGCTGGAGCCGGTGTTCCATGCGAGCTCGTATGGCTACCGGCCAGGGCGCTCGGCACACGATGCCTTGCGCGTTGCTCGCAACGAGTGCTGGCGCCACGACTGGGTGCTCGATCTCGACATCAAGGGGTTCTTCGACAACATCGATCACGACCTCCTGATGAAGGCTGTGCGCCGCCACACGGACTGCCGATGGGCGCTGCTGTACATCGAGCGCTGGCTAAAGGCAGACGTGCTGATGCCCGACGGGATGGTGATGAGGAGGGACAAGGGAACGCCACAAGGGGGTGTCATTAGCCCCGTGCTGGCTAACCTGTTCCTGCACTACGCCTTCGATCAATGGATGGTGCGGCACCACCCCAAGGTGCCGTTCGAGCGCTATGCGGATGACATCATCTGCCACTGCGACAGCCAGGCCGAGGCCGAGTCCTTGCGGATGGAGCTTCAAGAGCGTCTGGCTGCTTGTCAACTGGAGTTGCATCCCGAGAAGACCCGTGTCGTGTACTGCGCTGATGCCAATCGGCGTGGCGAGCATGACGTCCGACGGTTCGACTTCCTGGGCTATACCTTCAAGCCAAGGGCGGCGATGAGCCGGCGAGGGCGGCTGTTTACCAGCTTCTCGCCGGCCGTCGGAGATAAGGCGGGCAAGGCCATGCGCCACGAGATACGTGGCTGGGGCCTGCAGCTACTCAACCGCTACGACCTGGACGAACTGCTTGCGCGGATTCGGCCGGTGCTCGTGGGGTGGGTGCGCTACTACGGACTCTTCCATCCATCGAGCTTGCAACGTGCCCTCAAGCCACTGGACTACGATCTGGTGCGCTGGGCGCAGCGGAAGTACAAGAAGCTGCGTGGGCGCTACATGCGTGCGTGGGATTGGCTCCGTGCATTGCGTCACCGTGCACCGACGTTCTTCCCGCACTGGAGCGCGGCGATGATGACGATTGAACGATAGGAGCCGGATGAATCGAGAGGTTCACGTCCGGTTCTGGGAGAGCGCAGGGGTGCGATTCCACTGCGCCACTCACCTACCTCCATGCCTACGAGAGCGTGAGCGCTGCCCACGAAGGCATCGGCCGATACATCAACTTCTACAACTCGCGCCGGCCGCACTCAAGCCATCAAGCTCGAACTCCGGACGTGGTGTACTTCGCATCGCTGCCTCAGCCTTCGGCCGAAGCAGCCTGACCCCGCAGGGTCCACTTAAAAACTATCGGGATCTGTTCAGATCAACGGGGCCAGCTCTCACTGTGTATCTCGGCAACGCGCATCGCTATCAATTTTGTTGCTGGTGTGGGCACGAATGGGACGCGATCGCCGAGTCGGTCTGTCAGGGGGCGTGGTGCCAAGCCTGCGCGCGGAGGAAGAAGCGCCTGAGCATCGAGGACGCGCGCAAGGCCGCGCACGCGCGCGGCGGGCAGTGCCTGTCGACGGCCTATGTCAACAACTCCACCAAGATGAGCTGGCTGTGCGACCGCGGTCACGTCTGGCAAACCGCG
>Ga0209724_1003873_pt1 | contig 12019 bp, 20 predicted proteins | sample grotaG_FD_184143 | JGI IMG/M metagenome (GOLD analysis project Ga0209724, IMG submission 184143) | Glacier valley bacterial and archeal communities from Borup Fiord, Nunavut, Canada, to study Microbial Dark Matter (Phase II) -... | ecosystem: Environmental > Aquatic > Freshwater > Ice > Glacier ... | reverse complement strand
TAAAATAATTTCAACTGTCCCCTCCAGTGGGGTTTAATGGAATGGCATTCAACATAAGAATAGGCAATGTTGAATACTCCGACCACGCTCACTAACACCGAACTCATCGACCTTTGGCTGCACGGCAAAAGCAAAAACACCGTTGATGGCTACCGCCGCTATGCCGAGCGGTTTTTTTCTCATGTCAACAAGCCGCTCTCTGATTGCACCCTCATGGATTTTCAATTGTGGGTGATGACACTAAGTAGTTCTGACAATTCCAAGCGGGTAGCAGTGGGTGCAATTAAAAGCCTATTTTCCTTTGCTAAACAGTTGGGGGTGATATCGGCTAACTTGGGAATACTGGTTAAATCCCCCAAGGCAAAGAACCGATTGGCAGAAAGAATTTTAACTCAAGAGGAAGTACAATTACTGATAAATTCCACGACAAACGAGCGCGATCGCACTATCATCCGTTTACTTTATTTTGCAGGTTTGCGGGTAAGTGAATTATGTAGCCTCAAGTGGCGTGACCTCAAAGTGCGGGGTGACGGTGGGCAGATAACAGTATTTGGTAAGGGTGAGAAAACAAGAACTGTATTGGTGGGTGCTGGTATTTGGCGGGACATTAATGAGTTAAAGGGTAACGAAAGTAAAGATGACCCAGTGTTCGTTTCGCTTAAAGGTGGTCATCTGTGTAGGTCGATGGTTTTTCATATAGTGCGGAATGCTGCTAAACGCGCTCTTATTGAAGCTAATGTATCACCCCATTGGCTCAGGCATAGCCACGCTTCCCATAGTCTCGATAGAGGAGCGCCAATTCACTTGTTACAGAAAACGCTGGGTCATAGTTCGGTGGCGATTACTGAAATGTATCTGCACGCCAGACCGACTGATAGCAGTGGGTTGTATTTGCTCGATGATGATGATGAGTAAGTTAGACACCACATTATGTATTGTCCAATGGGTTTAGATTGTCGTCAAATGACAGGTGTTGACTATAAATGCCCGAATATCTCAGCTTGCCACGAGCATTCCCGCAAACCCTCAATGGTAAAGTTGGTATTTTATTTACTCAACCAGCAAATGTGTCAATTAGATGACATAAAAGTTGATGAAAAAACACTGGCTGAGTTATTGCATTCATCAAATCAGGACTTGGAATCTTTGTTAGCCAATTTGAATAATCTTGTCGTTACTCAACACACAAGGGACTAACACTCTAAAAGTGCGATCATCTTGCCCCGCCCGAAGCGATCGCGTAGCACTTGAGAAGCTATATATAAGTTATGTTGCAAATTTCTCACAAAATCATCATCCCCGACAGCGAAATCGAAATTAGTGCGATTCGCTCTCAAGGCGCTTTCTTGTCAAAACGTCAACAAGGTTTCTACTGCCATGCACGCTTCTAACTGACGAGTTTAATGTAAACCGCAAAAAATACCTCCACCCTTATGACTGTAAAAATCCAGACCGAAAAAGACCTTTTTACTGCAAGCACTAATATAAATACCAATCAAGAGACAGAAAACGAAAAAGTTTTATGTTCTCATTGTCAGCGCACAGCTACGAACGGTATTAAATGTAAGGGAATTTGTGTGGCTGACAATGACTATTAAGGTATGAATTTTAAACAGTTGTCTCAAAGCCCCACTTAAGCCACATTCTGCCACGGGGATTATACAATCAGCGATGCCCTTCTCTACGAGACGCTGCGCGTAGCAAGATCCCGAAGGGTACGGCGGGGTGCGCCTACGCTCTCTATCCTCTAAGAAAAATGAGGAGCGATCGCCCCGTGGTCGATTACCTACCTTAGTCATTTACCAAAAATTCATTTGTTTCTTTGTCAAAGACTAATCTTTGCCCTTTCTCCACTACATAAGGCTTGCAAATTCCATATTTATCATCCTCATCACTAAATATGATATTTACAGTTTCTTCTTCTTCTCTACCAGAGTTGCAGTATCTAAATTTAGCTGTTATGGTTCTAGTTTTCATTTTCATCTACCCAAATAATCAACCCGCGTTCATCAAGCTCATCTAAGCTCGTAAAAAGTTAGTCTAATTTAGAATTCCCTGTTTAATTTGGTAAATTCTCATCCAAAAATTGACTAGCCAAATCTGCCATATCCACAAGTCAAACCACTCGCGGGATTTTTTGAGTTTGATGTGAGATGATTTAAACTTTTTGTGCAACTTCCCCTCAACACGTTTCATGTCTTGCACATAGACAGTATTAAGAATGGCAATATCGCAGGGTGGTTGGCTACCTTCAAAACTGGCTATTTGCCTTACCCTTGCTTCAGGATTACGGCTTAATCCAATCTTGCATCGTTTCAGCAATAAGCCGGGAATGATGCCGTGATAGCCTTTGGCGATTAGGAGATACACATATCCTGCTTGATGATCATTACGTGGCTGATAAAAATTATATTGTGGAAACATCTTAAAACCCCAAACTCCTAAATTCTCTATACGCAGCACTCCACCCACTGCGGCTTTTCTGCACTTGCCACAGCTGCTCAACTATTTTGGTTTGGCTCATACCCTCAGACTGCATTTTGCTTACTGTGGCTATGATGTCAGTCTTAATAAGCTGTAATGGTGTATATCGTTTTTCCTGTGGTACAGGTGCGATCGCGTCTAGTAATACCTGCTCTGTGGGCTGTGGTTCAATCAGTTCAGGCTGTTCTACTACTTCTTCTAATTCAGGATGAATAACATCTTTATTGTCATCTCTAGAATTGGAAGACTGAACTAAGCTTTGCTCTAAAGTGATGAGAATGCGATCAAGATTTTGACGTAGTAATTCATCAGAACTTATGTCATTAGAAAGTGGGGAATGAGAAGTGGGGAGTAAATCAACTACTTCTGTTGAAATGAGCGAAGTTTCCACCTCAGTTTCATCATTTAATTGAATCTCTCGTTTCCAGCCAGAAAGATCAGGTGCGATCGCAGGAAACTTCCCAAATTCACACTCAATCCAAGCAGCCCGTTTACCGAGCGATCGCATAAACTCAACCACCTTACCCCAAGTAGCCCATTCCTCAGAATCCTTACTAAACTTACGTTGCATAGCCTCAGCTTCCTCCACCGCGAAGGAGCCAAGATAAACAGTGCAGAAGCATTCCAGGATATCGCTTTCTCCCTCAAGCCCCCAGGTTATTACCTGACGACCTTGAGCCATAGCAAAGATTCTAATCAGCGATTCACGGGAAAGGGTTAACTGTTCACCCATGATTTCTTTAGCACTGGGGTTAGTAATAAGTTTGGTTTCAGGGTCTTTGATAGCCTTTACGTTACGTGCGATCGCTTTCCACTCATCCACGATCGCAGAAAGCCGACCACGGTAAATCCCCTTTTCCATCAATCGGGTACGCTCGACCCGCTCATTCTGCAACCATTCCAGCTTCTCGCGGATAACAGCATAATTCTCTGGTACACCATAAACCTCTAATCCCGCCCACTGGTGAGGTTTCCGTTTAACGGTAATTACCATCCTTTCATCAGCTGGCACCACTTCCGCCAACCAATCACAAAGAGTAGTTTTACCCCCGTTTGTTGGTGCAATGATGCGGATGTGCGGCAAATCATCAGCACGGTTATTGAACCACTGCCAGTCCCAAAACTCAACGCCAAGCGCTGGAGATAAGGCAAGTTCTACACCAAAAAATAACTCTGGCTCAGGTTCTGGCTTAGATTCTAAAACTTTAGGATCTTCGACAGTATCAACTTTTACGGGTTCTGGCACTGGCTCAGGTTTGGGAAGATAATGTGCGATCGCTTCTGGGTTTCTCTCGAAAAACATTTCAGCAACCGATTCTTTCAACTCCTGCTCATGGACTTCTACCCTAGTTTGTGCAAGGTTCTCAAGGTTTTGCAGTTCAGTGTTAGCTTCCAGTTCTAACCGCTTAATCGCAAGTTGTTTGTCTAATTGCAACTGTGGCTCAATTTCTTCTTGTTCCTCTTCAGCCTTTGCGATCGCAAGCAACCCCCCACCAAAAAGTAGCACGGCGATTGCAGAAGCCACAGTACGCTGTAAGCCGTAGCCAGGAAGGTATTCAGCCCTTGTATTAACGGGCAAATCGTCGAAGCTGTTAACTTCTACCTTGGTGCATGGTTTAGTCCGGTTATCGCAGTAGGTAGCGCGTGGTGAATAACTGCCCACCAACCCTACACCAGCAGAGAAACTACCAGCGATCGCACATATAGCGCTGGTAGTAATCAGGTTGCGTCGTGCAGCATGACTTAATTTCTGTCCCTTGTGAATGACAGAATTCCAATCAACATCATTAAAGAGCCAATCCCATAAATTAGGCATTGCCACAGTGGGATTATCCAAAATCCTAGAAATATTGGCTGAAACAAGAATTGAATTAGAGCATCCCAGAAAGCGATCGCACTGATTGAAATTGCCAGGATTATCAGCTTTTGAGCATCAACCTCAGCTTTTAAAAGTGATAATCCAATTATTGAGATCATCCCCCCCGCATATATAGCCCCGCCGTAGGGGAATAATCTAGAGATATTAGCGATCGCTAATCCAATTCCAAAAAAAAGCCCGTAGACATTAATGCTCGACAACATTTGAATTGAGCGCAGTCTACGGGACGATGGCGCGAAAGTGTCCACGGGGATACTCCCCGGTGGCGCATTTCGCAAAAGCAGAGGGTTATTTTCCTGCTGTTCCATAGATAATTAGATTTTTGATGTGCTGCTTACGCCCTTGTACAAGTTGCCGCTCTTGGGCTTGAAGAGATGCAATTTCAGGGCGCTGCTCAATTTGTTCCAGGGATTTAGATAGTTTTAGTGCTGCAACTTGCAGAGAAGTTTGTAAACTAAAATCTCCCTGCAAGATAGCATTATCTCTTTCTGCCTCCATTTTGATGGTTTCGTTATCAGCTTTGCGCCCCAACTTCTCACGGTTGAGATGATAACCTTTGTGTTCTAAGAAAACCTGTAAAGTAGCCTCATCAATAGATTTCATCCCTGCTGCACCAGATTTAATGCAGTTGGCGAGAAACTTATCATGATTGACTTTAGCTGTAATATAATCCTTGATATGTTGCTCAATCGTTGGCAACATTTCATCAAAAAACTTGGCTTGATTTACCATATCGGTAAACTGACCCAACATTTCAGGGGTCATCATCGCAAAGTTGGCAGGGTCAAATCCAAAATAATTCTCAAATAATCCCCGCATTTCTGGGGCAGTATCAAATACTTTGGTTATAGCTAAACTTGGAGCTATACCATTTTTTAAATACTCAGTTTGGTTTGGTTGTGAATGCGTTTCTTGATTGGGTTGCAGTACTATCACTTTCGGCTTGGGTGCTAGTGCTGCCCCCATATACTTGATTAGATTTGCCACTAATTACCACCTTACTTACTACGCCGTAGATTATCAGAAATATTGGAGTGAAAATCAGCAGAAACAAAGTTAGTTTCTTCATTAGAGGTTCGTTTCTTTCTTCTACTTCCAACCTTTGATTTAATTCATCAATTGCTTTTTTAGCTGCGTCTAACGCCTCTTCTCTAGTAGCCCAACCTCTTGATTTTGGTGACATTTTGTTTTCATTGCTGTAACTGTCATTAACAAAAAGCTTAAGGTTGATAGAATTGCGATCGCCCAAATCGTACAATTTCTCTGAAGTCGGGCGATTCCTCTAAGAATTAAGAGGGTGTTGATTCGTTGCTCGAAGGCAGTAACGCCACTGGCTGATACCAAGTCTCTAGCTGTGCCGTCCAGTTCTCGAAAGGGCGAGTTACACCAGCGTGTAAGCTATTAAGCATTGATTGAGTTAATTGTCCTGTCTGACCATTACTCAGTTTTTCCCCCATAAGTCTTAAAGCTTCTGCAAATACGGCATCAGCCATCTTTTCAGCCATTGGTTCAGCAATCTGGGTAACAAGAGTGTTTTTGACACCTTGCCCTACACTCTCGGCTGACTGCTGAAAATGGTTTTGTTCTGGCTGTGGTTCAACTTGCTCGACTGCTTTCTTGAATGCCATAAAATCTCTCCATGTGTTGTTTTATTCGAGGTACAGCACCCTCATATTGAAACTTCTCTACAAGTTGCTTGAACTGATATAAAGCCTCAAGAGTACCCCTGCTCAAGTATTGATTTCCAGATATGTAATCAAAACCTTTTGGCTTAGTCACTAACAAACAAGTTAAGTATCTATAACAAGTTGTTGTCTTAATACCAAGTAGTTGCTCTGCTTGTTTTCTGCTTAGTTCTGTCTCGTCTCCAATCGAGAGCGATCGCGTTTTGGTCTGATTGAATTCTGCAATAGGCATGAATGAAATTTGGATGGATTCAAAAATCGTTCAGGAATCGTTCACACCCACATACTAAAAAACCTGCACGAAGCAGGCAATAACTAAAGTAAATTGGTAAATTAAAAAATTAAAGGTGGCGGTATCTCAATACCTGCAACCTTGAGAACATCTAATAACTGAATTACTCTGACAGCCAACTCTCTAGGTTGTGTCTTGTTCGTGTTCCACTGTGAGACAACCTTTGGACTTGTGCCAAGTGCGATCGCAGCTAATGCTTGAGTTGGGTAAGATGCGATCGCATTAAGCACGTATTCCCTTTTTTCCTGCTCTGGACTCATAATAATAATTGCCTCCAAGACTATTTGGCGGAACTGCCTACGGGTGGGAGCGATCGCGTCTTTGCCGGGGCGATCGCTTTAACTTTTTATATCACAACTATAAACCTTTAGGTTAAATTTGTGGCAGTTTAAGATAAACTTGTAGACAAACTACAAGCACGAGCAAGGAGATAATGGCTTATCAGTTTTCGCTTTCGTACTACTACATCACAGAGCAGCATGATAAGCAGCTTGATGCATTCAGTGAAGCATCAGGTGATTCCAGGCAGGATTTAGTCAATCAGTACGTGCGAGGGTGGTTAGGCCGTAACCGCTCATACTATGAAACTTTGGGGAGGCTGGATGTCAACAAGAGGGAAATCAGTATAGATGATTGGGTAGAAACAGTTGTTACTCAAGGCTTTGAGCCTTTACCTGATTACAAAAAGTCAATTTCAGATGGTGAAATTCCCGCGAATCCCTTGGGGCATATCATCTTACCTGCAAAAATGACTAAGAGAGATATCAACTACATTTTTCTGACCAAGCAGAACTATATATTACTGAGAACAGCCATTTATTACGATGGCTCAAAAATTGCTCAGTATCTTTCTAGGATTATTTACGAACATTTGCAGCGAAATTGGGAATTATTATATGCTCCTCAAGTCGCTGCTGAAACTTCTAACAATTGGTTAAAAGGAGATAAATAACAATGGTGCAAGCTGTACAACAAGAACTGACACTAGAAAAAGTTCAACAAGCTATTGACGCGATTCTTGATATTTTAGGAACCCCAGAAAATGATTTACACGCCGAGGCTTATAAAGCCTTTCGTCAGGGTGATTACCAAACTGTAAAGCGATTGGCTTCAACAAATTTATCTGATTATTATTCCAAAGCACTGGGCTATTTAGGCGGAGCGCTGAAGCTCACGCCAAACACTGACACAATTTTAGCTGAGTCCGCACGAGCGGCGGCTGACTTTAAACGCGAAAGAACATTACAACAGTTAGGCGCTGCGATCGCGGCTGCTCTTAACTAACAATTTACAAGCGATGGCTACGCCGGAACGATTCATCGTCCATCGCTAATACAGCCCGTTAGTTTACGGCTCTCCCCACTGAGAGCCAAACGAAAAAGCAGAGGATTTATGGCCACAAAAGGCATATATTTAATTACAAACAAACTAAACGGCAAAGTCTATGTTGGTGCTAGCCAAAACATAGAGTCCAGATGGAAAACGCATAAGCAAAACCTCAACAGAAACAAGCATCATTCAAAACTTTTGCAAGGCGCATGGAATAAACATGGTGAAGAAAACTTTGAATTTACAGTAATTCATAAGTGTGAGAACTTGCGGACAGCAGAACAGGAGTTATTGAACAAATATCAAAGTTTTGACCCAGAGCATGGGTACAACATGTCAAACATATCTTTGATTAGTCAAACAAAAACTTCTCGTCTTACAACCTGGAATACAAAGATGGGTTCCCAATTTTATGAACAAGAGGATGAAGACGAAGAAGACTGGATGTTTATGCTTTATGTAACTTATAACGATTCAGTCGCACTTTATAGATGGCTGGACATCCAGGAGCAGAAAGAAAAGGCTTAAGCTTTCGCTCTTAGTGGGCGAGTTTATTGATCGTGCTAAGTTACCATGAAACGCGCGGCTGCTCTCAACTAACAATTTTCTTAGAGGAAAAGGGCGATCGCTTCCTATACAAGCGATCGCCTTTATTCTTAGAGGATGATTTAATATCGCCAATCACTTATAATCCCTTTGTCGAAGTTGTCGCAGTTGTCGGGGTTAATGAATAAGCAAGAAGCAGCACAATTACTGAATTGCAGTGTACGAGCCATTGAGCGCTATGTACAGCAAGGTAAAATCAGCGTGGTTTACGAAAAAGGAAAGACGCGGACGGTGGCGACATTTAACGAAGTTGAATTAGAGAGATTCAAAGAAGAATTAGAGCGATCGCTTATCAAACCAGCTTTTGACGAACCCCGACAAACATCGCCAGAGTCTCAGTCAGAGTTAGTGATACTCAATGATGATGCTGGCGAGGTTGGCGAGGTTGGCGAAATTGGCGATATTGATAGGATGTCGTTAATCATTGAGATGCTTCTACACAGTCAATCTGTGAGAATAGCTGAGAAAATCTTGCTGACAATTTCTGAAGCCCAAGAACTGACGGGATTATCTAGAGAGATATTGAGGGATGCGATCGCATCTGGTTCTCTCAAGTCCAAGAAAATTGGCAAGCCTTGGCGCATCAAGCGGACAGACTTAGACGCTTTTGTTGAAAACTTATAGAAAAGTATGAATCAAAAAACTTTCCAGATAATGTACAACGCACTTCTTGAAATTGCTAGTGCAAAGACATTTTTTGATGGAGAAAAAAAGCTGACTGCGATCGCCAAAAAAGCACTAAGCGATATTGTCAATGAGACTCAGGACAATTCCAACGACAAACCATCACAGTAATTACCGCAATTATTACAACATTGATCTTATTACCGACAGTTCCTCATGGGGGAAACCCCCAAGATCGGACTGTCTCACCTTGTCAGGTGAAACTTCACAATACAAACCGTAGTTTTACCGTACAGTCTGCCAGCGTGTATGCCTGATAATAGAGTGAAAAGCTGGTATACATTTTTACTTTTATGGCAGACAATCAACCCGATAATATTGAAACTGATGTTGAAAATTTGAAAATTTCAATATTAGAATTACAAAAAAAATACGACATTGGACGCGATCCACTGTACGCCCGGATGCGCTGCTTACAGATTAAGACTTGGAAGGTGTCGGGTAAAGCTTACTTGTATGCTGATCAAGTAGCCCACATGGACGCACTACACGATCACATCAAAGCGACCGGACGCATGGAGGGCTACACAGTACCCGATCCTTCTGGCCCACAAGATGAACAGCCAGAAACAACAGCGATCGCTCTCCAACAACCCCAACAGTTAGAAGCAAAGCCAGATTACACCACAGGGCAACGCCAGCATCAAAGTTCTGAGATGGAAGCGATCGCTGCTCTTGTCCGTTCAGCGCAAGGTAAAGCGACAGGCTTTATCATCGCTGAAAATATGCTGACCAATCAATATATTCAGAATCCTGACTCGCTGCCAGAAGAGTTAAGGGAAAAAATCAAAGAGTCCGCGCAGGTTCCAGAAATTGACCCTTTCGCATACGCCACCACATTGACCAATTTCGTAAAAAGTTATGGGGCGGCGGCTTAAAATTCTTAGGGATGGTAGCAACTGGGGTAATTATTGCTATTAATGGGCTGAATCCCTTATCACTCATAGCTTTAGGAATGGCTGGGACAATAGCGATCGCTCATTCTGTCATTTCTAAAGTTTCCTCTAAGAATGGTGAGGCTGACAACCCACCACCAACAATAGAGATACCCACGACGGGGGAATTTAAAATCTACCGACAAGCCGAACTCAACCGCACCACAGCTTCACTGTTGGCTAATGGGGCAATTCTCATCGCTGGTGAAGATGGTAGTGGTAAGTCTGTACTAGCGATCGCAGTTGTAGAAAAGCTCCAAGCTGAAGGGTTCCTAGTCGCATTTGTCGAACCAACTACACCTAAACAAATGTTGCTGGAAATTGCCCACCAGTTTGATATTCCAGTTGAAAATCTGGAGGGAAAATCATTAACAGTTGATAAATTGAAAAGAGCGATCGCAGGATTCTTAGAGGAAAACACAGCTTTCCTCGTCCTCGATGACGCTCACTGTTGCGATGTTAAATTCCGAATGTGGTTGAAACAATTAAGGAAAAACCACGCTCCTATGCTGCTACTCGCCACTGACCCACCACGCAGCGACATTTTTATCAATATTCCCCGAATTGAACTCAAACCCTTGCCAGAGTATGCGATTCGGGAAATTATGGTGAATGCTGCGGGTGAGAGAGCGATCGCACTCAAACCCTCGGAATTATCCAAGCTCCAAGAACGCGCCGGGGGAAACCCGATGTTAGCAGCCCGTGCTGTGGATGAGGAATATCTAGGGTTAGATGTGGAGTCAGGCGACCATCGCCGCTACTTTGACATCACACCTTTAATACTGCTGATTGGGATTGGATTTGTGATTGTGCGGCTAATTGGTAGAGGAACGAATGACCAAGCACTGTACATTTTTGGAGGTATCGCGGCTGCTGTATTTATGGGCTTATCTCGCATTCTGTATAATTTGCCACGCGAAAATCAGAGGATACAGTAAGTGCTAGGAATTAGTCATCTATTAATTAGCGGCGCTGCTACCAGTTTATTGCTGGGAACTGCTAGCCCCACGATCATTGCAATGGGTGCGATCGCTGGCCTTCTCCCCGATATCGACATTTCCACATCACCCGCCGGACGTGTTCTACCCTGGATAAGCTCATTTTTTGAGAGCAGAATGCCACATCGTAGCTGCACTCATAGTTTAGTTGCCAGTGCTGCGATCGCAATTGCTGGATACAGCGTGGCGTTATTTAGTCCCAATCTCCTAAATCTCGCTCATGCCCTAAGTGTGGGCTACTTTTTCGGCTGGTTTGCGGATGTGTTTACTCGTGGCGGGGTAGAAATGTTTTGGCCGAGTCCTGTACGTTGCGTCTGTCCGGGAAATCGAAATTTGAGGTTACGAACTGGGAGTAATGCAGAATATTTTGTGCTGGTAATTTTAATTGCGATCGCTCTTGCAATTTTCAACATCAACAACTCAGGTGGAATTTTAACCCAGTTCAATCGCCTGATTGCTTCTCCATCAGGTGTACAGCATATTTTTAATGATTCAGGGTCAACACATCTGATTAAGGCAAATATCAAGGGGGTAAGAACGGGCGATCGCTCTAAAGTTAATGGGCAGTTTCTCATTATCCAAGTCCAAGGAACGGGCTTTTTAGTCCAAAGTGACGACGGGCGCATTTACAAGGCATCGACCGATCCTGATTCCCAGATTTTCTTAGAGGAAATCACAGCTGATGTAGGTCGCCCAGCCATTACTAATATTGAGGCGTTGACATTGGAGGATGAACCGATAGGACAAGCGATCGCAAAATTCAACCGCACTGGAGCGATGGTGTTTATCTCCGGTCAGTTAACAGTGGATGGGTTAGAAACCGCAGGTTTACCACGCGACCCATACCAATTTGCCAGCATTAAGGCGACTGATACCAGCATCACTTTAGAAGCTGCACCCCTTGCAATTGTTCAAAATAAGCTAGGTGAGGAGTTCGCCACAGGTCAGCTGCAAGTGAGGGTAATTAATAGCGCCAGTCAATAGCCCAATACCCAATACCCAATACCCAATACCCAATGCCCAATGCCCAATGTCTAACTCATAACTCATAAAAAGTGAAACCATTACCAGCAGCTACTTTAAAGCCTAATCAATCTACTAAAAAGACAACTCTAAATAATACTTCT
>Ga0209724_1003872_pt1 | contig 12019 bp, 8 predicted proteins | sample grotaG_FD_184143 | JGI IMG/M metagenome (GOLD analysis project Ga0209724, IMG submission 184143) | Glacier valley bacterial and archeal communities from Borup Fiord, Nunavut, Canada, to study Microbial Dark Matter (Phase II) -... | ecosystem: Environmental > Aquatic > Freshwater > Ice > Glacier ... | reverse complement strand
CGGAACGGTTCAGAAACGATTCGATCTTAACACCTTTCGGTAATGATTTCTGAATCGATTCGATGCGCGTTTTGACATTTTCGACCACTTCGTGCGCGTTCGATCCTTTGAGCATCATCACCACGCCGCCAACTGCTTCAGTCGTATCGACAACAAATGCCCCGTAACGCGTCGAACTGCCCAGCTGAACAGTCGCGATGTCCCTGATCAGGACAGGAATACCAGATGCATTCGACTTCACCACAATCTTTTCAATATCCTCCAGGGTCTTAACCCTTCCGATCCCACGAATAAAATAAGCGGTTGGTTTTTTGTCAATATAAGCACTTCCTGTATTTTCATTGTTTCGTTCGAGCGCCTGGAAAATATCGTTCAGCGTGAGGTTCATCCCACGGAGTCTTTCCGGATTCACCGCAATCTCGTATTGTTTAACGAACCCGCCATAACTATTTACATCGGCGACACCAGCTGTGCCAAGCATTTCGCGCCGGACCACCCAATCCTGGAGCGTCCGCAATTCCATGGGTGTATATTTTTTCTCGAGTCCTTTATCGACAGCAAGGCGGTACTGGTATATTTCGCCCAAACCCGACGAGATAGGTGCCAGTTCTATCGATGCAAGTCCCGGAGGAATCGCATCTTCGGCCCCTTTTAGACGTTCATTCAATTGCTGCCTGGCCCAGTAAAGATCAACATCTTCCTTAAACACCACTGTTATAACCGATAGCCCAAGACGGGATATCGACCGGAGCTCAACAATATCAGGAATATTGGCAATCGCAACTTCAATAGGAGCTGTAATAAAGCTTTCGACCTCCTGCGTGGCCAGCGATGGTGCCAATGCAATTATCTGCACCTGGTTGTTGGTAATATCGGGGATCGCGTCGATAGGTAACCGTGTCAGGGAATAGGTTCCCCAGCCGATCAATGCGACTACAAACAGCCCGACAATGAATTTGTTTTTAATCGAAAAATGGATAATGCGTTCTATCATAATTGAATTTGTAGATCGTTGTTTTTCAATGTTGAATTTAGCGAACAGTTTTATTCAGAGATAAGCACCTACGCGGCTGGCTGTTGGCGACTGGCAACTAGCTAATGCTTTTATTCGGATTAAGATGGCAGTAAAGCCAGAAATCTTTTATGAATAAAAAGCGGTAGACTAAACAAATGAAGGAGGAGCCCGGAAGGGAGCTAAACGGAGAAAATCGGTTTCTAACAGAGGTTTTGGGAAGTCCTTGATTTTAATTCCAGGTAAATCCAATGTGGAAATGGCCGAATCAAAGAAACTGACTGTGAAGAGATCACAAGCCGTAAATTCTTTGTAAACAGCAATCGTAACTGATGCTTTTTCAAAAGTCATGTCATTGAGTGCATGGCAGTGAATCGGGAAAGCCGGAGCCGTAGCAGGAAGTGTAGTATTACTGGCATGACATTCATTTTCCTCATTGAAAACAGAGCAGTCGGAATGATGATCGTGAGGGACCATCAGGTGAGCAATAATGACCAAACCTGCCAACCATAAAGAGAAAACTGCAATATTTTTTAAAGCTTTACTCACGCGATGAAATCATTTTCAAATTGGAATACGCAAATGTAGATATAATATTTTATTCTGCCTAAAACCCTTAAGATTGCAGCGATTCAGTGTTGAAATCCTTAAAAATAAAAAAACTCCATGATACTCCTTAAATCAAGCGTTTTATACCTGCTAAGAGTTTAGAAGTGAAAATTGATTGAAATTCGTAATAATCGCTTTGAAATTCGTTATAAAAACTTAGTTGGGTGAAGTTCTTTTGTATCGTAAAAATCTAAGTCAATCAGGACGATGCAAAAGAAATCAGGTTTATTGTTTGTAGTTTTTTTAATGCTTACTCAATTCGCTTTTTCGCAAAATACCGATAGTACAAAAATTGTCTCTCATTTTGGCGGCGCTGTTACTGTTACGAATAATGGAATTTCATTTGTCCCCACATTTTCATTGGGGAAACCTGCGGTAATATTCGATCTGTCGATGGGCAGAAGGCTTAGTTTCGATCCGCAATTCCGGTTCTCGCTCGAAGGGAAACCCTGGTCCTTCCTTTTCTGGGGAAGGTATAAATTACTAAAAACCAATAGGTTTTCGTTTAATGTTGGAAGTCATCTTGGCCTTTCTTTCAAAACCACCACAGCGCCAATAAATGGAATTACAACAGAAACTACAACTGTAAAACGTTACCTGGCTGGTGAATTGGTTCCAAATTATTTTCTTACAAAGGATATAAGCATTGGAATGTACTATCTCTATTCGCGGGGTATTGATGATGGAACAACGCGAAATACAAATTTTCTTACGCTGAATACCAGCTTTTCCGACATCCGGCTTTCCAAACAATTTTATATGAAGTTTATGCCTCAGGTTTATTACTTAAAAATGGATCAGCAGGATGGCGTATACTTTACCTCAGCACTGACATTGGCAAACCGGAAAATACCACTATCAATCTCTTCCGTAATTAATAAAATCATTCAGACCAATATAACGGCAAGTAAAAACTTTGTCTGGAATGTAAGCCTGGTTTACGCTTTCAATAAAAAATATGCCCGACAATAACAAAAGCATAAAATTTGTAAGTTTGTGGGAGATGAGTAAAGTTGAAACCATAGAAGAATTTTATCAGCGGAAATTCGATTGGATTCCTGATAATATCCGCAATGAGATCGGACATTTCAATGTGTTTCAGTATGAACCTATTGTGCCTGGAAAAACAAAGACACTTTCCTATAAAAGAAGGGACTTTTATAAAATAATGCTGGTGATTGGAAATATCAATATGAACTATGCCGATCGGGTTGTTACCGTAAAAAAACAGGCACTGATCTTCTCTAATCCCCAGATTCCTTATAATTGCGAAAACCTCGAAAAAATAGAGGACGGGTTTTATTGCATTTTCAATCAGCACTTTTTCCATAAATTTGGTGATTTGAATCAATATTCAGTATTCCAGTCTGCAGGAAATCATGTATTTGAATTGACGGATGATCAAGTGGAACAAATCACTGTCATTTATAAGAAGATGTTTGAAGAGATCAAATCAGATTATATTCACAAATACGATGTTTTACGCAACCTTGTCTTTGAACTGTTACATATTGCGATGAAAATGGAACCTGCTGCAAAAATTGACAAGCAGCCTATTAACGCATCCCAAAGAATTTCAACCCTGTTCCTTGAATTATTAGAACGTCAGTTCCCCATTGACGAAAACCATCAAACATTCAGTCTGCGTGGTGCCTCTGATTATGCAAATCAGCTAAATGTACATGTCAATCACCTGAACAGGGCGGTCAAAGATACAACCGAGAAAACAACTTCACAGATCATTGCCGAACGCATTTTACAGGAAGCAAAAATTCTGCTGAAACACAGTGTATGGACTGTGTCGGATATTGCATACGCGCTGGGTTTTACCGAGGTCACCCATTTTAATAACTTCTTCAAGAAGCATGCACAATTAAGTCCATTGAAATTCAGAAATATTTGATATGAAAAACAGAAAGATCTTTATTCCGGTGGTATTATTATTCGTTTGCATGGCGAATGTCTATGCGCAAGACTGGCCACAGTATCTTGGACCTCATGGAAATAGCAATTCGGACCAGAAAGGTATTTTACGGACCTGGCCTCAGAATGGACCTGAAGTTCTGTGGACTGTGAACATGGGCATCGGTTATGGAGGACCAGTTGTCAAAGACGGCAAGGTTTATTTACTCGACAGGGATGACAAGTTTGGAGACAACCTGAGGTGTTTTGAACTTTCGAGTGGCAAAGAACTCTGGAATTTTAGTTATGAAGCTCCCGGATCTGTTATGTTTCCCGGTTCCCGAAGTGTCCCAATCGTTGAAGGCAAACATGTTTATTCTTGCGGTCCGAACGGCGACCTGTATTGCATCGACATTAACACACACAAACCAGTCTGGAATAAAAATGTTTGGAAGGATTTCGGCGGTCAGGAAATTCCAAGGTGGGCAATTACCCAGTGCCCTATCATCTACGGTGATTTGCTGATTTTGGCGTCACAGGCTCCAGATGCGGGGGTTGTGGCTTATGAAAAGCTCACAGGTACTGTGAAGTGGAAAACACCAGTCATCGGCCCCGTTGGATATGTGAGTCCTGCTATTGTAAAAATTGCAGGGGAGAATCATGTGGTCATGATAAGTGCCACCGACAGAAAAACTTCCAGCGGAGGCAAAGTGGTTGGAATTGATCCGCTCACAGGAAAAATATTGTGGGAATATACGAACTGGCAATGTGGTATTCCAACCCCGGGTGCTTTTGATGCCGGCGAGGGTAAAATTCTGATTATCGGAGGATACCAGGCAGGTGCGGCCATGATAAAAGTTGAGAAGAAAACAGATGGCAGCTTTGGCGTTACCGAACTTTATAAAACCATTGAATTTGGCGAACATACTAAGCCGCCCGTATTGTTTAATGGATATTTCTACGCCCAGTACTCAAACAATGAGCGGCGCGACGGCCTTGTATGTATGAGTATGGATGGTAAGGTCATGTGGAAAACAAAACGGGAACCTGAATTTAATAAAGGGAGTATGATTCTTGCCGACGGACTGATCCTGGCTACCGACGGTGCCAAAAAATTGTACCTCATCGAACCTGATCCAACAGCTTTCAAACCGATTGCTTCTTCGGAATTACTTGCCGAACAAAAAACAGACGACCCGGGTGCAGCAAGGTTTGGAACTCAAAACTGGGCGCCCATAGCGCTTGCCGATGGTAAACTGTTAATCCGCGATCAAAACCGGTTAATGTGTATCAAAGTGGCCCAGTAAATCTTCTAAAGAAAAATAGAAATAATCTATTAATCAAATAAGCTGTAGAAACTAAAACAGGTTATACAACTTATTTGTATTTTTATGAGATCCTAAGATTGGAATTGTACTGATTACTTGCAAGATCAAATTGTGAAAAATGTAATTTTGATTGAACGATATTAAGAAACAGAAAGCATAAAAATATCGTACTTCTTGAAATGAAATTATAAATTTTATTACTTTACGATATAGGCGTCATTACAGGAAATTTTAGCGCGCAGAGTCGCTAAGAACGCAAAGAAGAAAATTATTTATATTGCACAAAATCAGTTATATAATTCAAAATGATTATTTTAATGGAATAAATTAATATAATTAAAACATTTTTTTCAATATGACTGAAAATGATATTTCCGGTATTCTTGTGAATATATTTTTTAAAGTTCACGCCACTTTGGGACCTGGTCTATTGGAGTCGGTTTATGAAGCGGTAATATGCTATGAATTAGATAAAGCTGGTTTAAAATACACTCGTCAGCAAGGAATTCAGGTTTGGTACGAAGAAATAAAAATGAATTTAGGATTTAGAGCAGATATAATTGTTGAGCAGAAAGTTATCATTGAAATAAAATCTGTTGAAGCAATAACACCCGTTTTTTTTAAGACCCTTCTTACTTATCATAAATTCACTAATAAGAAACTAGGATTATTGGTGAATTTTAATGTAGCATTGATAAAAGACGGTATCACACGTGTTGTAAATAACTTATAGATTCTTGGCGTTCTTGGCGTCTTTGCGCGATTTTTTCATTCTTCTATAAAAAGACGTATCGCAAAGCAAGAATTAGTTTTTTATTTTGATTTCAAAATACGACATCTATTCATTCTCATTACTAATATATTAACCAGACAAATTCATTTTTTATGCAAACAAAAATTATCGTGGTGTTGTTTGTCATTTTGTTGCAAGTCGCGAACATGAATGCCAGCAACTTACAAAAAAGAAAAGAGAATAATCCTCGCACCACCTCATTTGATGAAGGTTGGCGTTTTGTAAAGGATAACCCATCCGGCACAGAAGCCCCTTCTTTTGATGATTCGAAATGGCGAACGCTCGATCTTCCGCACGACTGGAGCATTGAAGATCTGCCCAATCAAATAAAAGATTCAATTATCGGCCCGTTCTCTAAAGCCTCAATCGGTAAAATGGGAACCGGTTATACAATCGGCGGAACCGCCTGGTACAGGAAGACCTTCACAATAAACAAGGAAGACCAGGATAAAACCGCTTACCTGATGTTCGATGGTGTGTATATGAATTCAGATGTATGGGTCAATGGAAAGCATGTCGGGAATCATCCTTATGGCTACACCTCTTTTTATTACGACATTACACCTTATCTCAATCCGACAGGACAAGACAATACGATTGCTGTTCAGGTTAAGAATGAAGGCAGAACAGCCCGCTGGTATTCCGGATCAGGAATTTACAGGCATACCTGGCTTACCCTTGTTAATCCGGTGCACATTGGTGTCTGGGGAGTAAACGTAAAAACTCCGGTGGTCAGCGAAAAATCGGCAGCGATAAATATTTTAACTACACTTGTTAATTCAGGAAAGGATAACAAGAATGTAATTGTTAAGGTTGAAATCATTGATCCTTCAGGAAAGGTCGTTGGAAATTCAGAAAGCAAAGCCGCGGTTTTGCCTAATGAAAAAGATGATATAGAACTCAATGTATCCGTCAACAATCCAATGCTTTGGTCAGTTGAAAATCCGAAACTGTATTCAGCCAATATTACAGTGGTTGATAACAATAACGAATCAGATTTCACCAGCACTTCTTTCGGAATCCGGACAGTTAAAGTTGATGCAACTAATGGTTTGACCATCAACGGAAATACCGTTAAACTCAAGGGTGGATGTTTCCACCACGATAACGGTCCGCTTGGAGCAGCATTGGTCAACCGCGCCGAGGAACGGAAAATGGAAATCTTTAAAAATGCCGGATACAATGCCATCCGATGCAGCCACAATCCCCCTTCGCCTTACCTGTTGCATGTATGCGATAGTCTTGGAATCCTTGTAATCGACGAAATCTTTGACAATTGGGAAAAACCCAAAGTTTCTCCGGACGATTATTCTAAATCGTTTAAGGAATGGTGGCAGAAGGATTTACAATCGATGGTGCTCCGTGACCGCAATCACCCTTCGGTTATTCTGTGGAGCATTGGCAATGAAATTTCGGAAGCTGCAGATAGTTCAGGATTAAGAATTGCCAAAAATCTCTCGGCAGAAGTTCGTAAACTGGACAATACCCGCGGAATTACTCAAGGATTGGTTGATTTAAGAAGTTTTACAACAGGCAAAAGCGGTTGGGATGATATGGCACCGCTTATGAAAGAACTTGATGTTGCCGGATATAACTATGCCTACAACAAATATGAGGAACATCATGCAAAATATCCTGAACGCGTATTTGTTGCAACAGAATTTATGCCGCTTTATGCACTTGATAACTGGAAGATGGTCGAAAAACTTCCTTATGTGATTGGCAATTTTGCCTGGGTCGTTATGGATTACCTGGGAGAAGCCGGTGTCGGACTTTCAAGACTCGTTCCGGATGTTCCTGCAAAAGAAAAACAGAAAGGAGATGGATTAAGCGCATTTTTCAACAGGGATTCATGGCCGATATTTAATGATTACCAGGGCGATATTGATTTGATCGGGAATATGAAACCCAGGTATTCTCATCAGCTTGTTGTATGGCGGAAAAGTCCGGTTGAAATGCTTGTCCATCGTCCGATTCCTGCCGGAATGAAAGAAATTGTAAGTCCATGGGGCTGGCCCGACGAATTGAAAAGTTGGAGCTGGCCGGGTCACGAAAAAGAAAAACTACAGGTACACGTCTATACCCGCAGCAAACTGGTGAAACTTGAATTAAATGGCAAAGTCATAGGAGAGCAGGAAGTTGACGGAGAGAATTCAATTACCGCCACATTTGAAGTACCTTACGAACCGGGTACACTTGTTGCGCACTGTTACGACAACGGCAAGGAGATCGCTTCGCAGACACTGAAAACTGTAGGTGCGCCCGTTGCTATCAGGTTAACTGCTGACAGAAGCGTGATCAGAGCCAGCCGAAATGACCTCGCATATATTAAAACAGAGGTGGTTGATGCCGATGGAAATGTAATTCCTTATGCAGATGATGTGAAGGTGAAATTCGAAATTTCCGGACAAGGTAAACTGGCCGGAGTTGGAAATGGAAGTCCGACAGATCTGGCCAGCTTTCAGCAACCCGAAAGAAAAACTTTTCAAGGCGTTTGCCTGGCAATTGTGCGTCCGGAAACGACTCCCGGAAAAATCAACATAAAAGCCACCGCAGAAGGATTAAAAGCGGGTAACCTGGAAGTTACGGTTAAATAACTGATAAGAGGCTGATTAATAAAATCATATACCCATGGCTTCCGGCAGATTTTAATTGGGAGTACTGATGGATTTATCTTTTTGTATAAATGAACTTATTTGTACAAATACTTGTTGCATAATACAATCAAGCAGTTTTGTTTTAAATAACTCTCAAAACTATGGCAATATTTAACTTAAAAATTAACGGCAAAGAATTTCAGGTAGATGTTGATCCATCGACTCCGATACTTTGGGTACTCAGAGATCATCTTAACCTTGTAGGAACCAAATTTGGTTGTGGTATGGCACAATGCGGTGCCTGCACCATTCTCGTTGACGGATTTGCAGTTCGTTCGTGTGTTACAATTGTAGATTCAGTAGGCGACAAAAAAATAACAACAATCGAAGGGCTTTCTGAGAATGGGGATCACCCGCTTCAACTGGCTTGGATTGAACATGATGTTCCGCAATGCGGCTATTGTCAGAGTGGACAAATAATGAACGCTGCGGCATTATTAAAAGCGAATCCACATCCAACCGATGTTGAAATTGAATTTGCAATGAATGGTAATATTTGCCGTTGTGGTACCTATACCCGTATCAAAGCAGCCATAAAAACTGCGGCTAATTCTTAACGGACTTTTCATTTTACGTCCGTTACAAATTTTCTTTGTTAACAGATGAGTGGCTTATCTAAAATCATAAAACATGACAATTGTAAAAACGGAATTCAATAGACGTTCCTTTATAAAAAGTTCTTTGTTAGCCGGTGGAGGTATGCTGATCGGGTTTAACTGGTTGGCAGCATCCTGCAGTACAGCCGTTACCAAAGGCCAGACTATTCCTGACGAATGGTTTAAAATCAACGGTTATCTAAAGATTGGCGAAAATGGTGTGGTAACCATCATGTCGCCTAACCCGGAAATCGGACAAAATGTAAAAACCTCGATGCCTATGATTGTGGCAGAAGAGCTGGATGTGGACTGGAAAAATGTGCTGGTTGAACAAGCCCCGTTGGATACTTCTATTTTTAACAGGCAGCTTGCAGGAGGAAGTGATTCGATAAAACAAAGCTGGCCCGGGCTTCGTTTGGCAGGGGCCTCAGCGCGAAGAATGCTGATAGAGGCTGCCGCAAAAAAATGGAATGTGCCGGTGGCAGAGATTACAACTGAGCTGGGCATTTTGTATCATAAAAAAAGCAGTAAGAAAGCCGGTTACGGCGAAGTTGCTTCCGCTGCTTCCCAAATACCCGTCCCCAAAAAGGTCGAATTAAAAGAGCTAAAGGATTTTAAAATTGTCGGGACTTCCAGAAAAAATGTGGATGGTTTTAAAATCGTAACTGGTCAGCCCTTATTTGGTCTCGATTATAAAAAAGACGAAATGCTAATTGCCATGATTGTCCATCCGCCGGCGTTTGGCATGAAACTTAAATCGTTCGATGCAACTGAAGCAAAAGCCAGGCCTGGAATCAAAGATATTTTTAGCATTAAAACCTATAATGATGACTATAAACAACAATGGTGCGATACATCTTCGTTCACAGAGCTGGTAGCTATTGTTGGTAACTCAACCTGGGAGGTAATGAGCGCCAGAGCGAATATAAAAATCGAATGGGAACCCTTTGCCGATTACAAAATTGCAGTGGCAGGCTTTAGAGGAGACCAGGTTGTCACTGTTCCTTCAGGACTGGAAAGTACCACCGACCACAACGCAAAAATGGTGGCAGCTGCTGCCAGGCCCGGTAAGATTGAACGAAAAGATGGCAAGCCGGAAGAAGCCTTTAAAAATGCAAAGAGGGTGATTGAACGAACCTATACTGCCCCATTCCTTGCGCACAACCCGATGGAGCCAATGAACTTTTTTGCCGATGTAACAGCGGACAATGCAATATTAGTTGGTCCTGTTCAATCCCCTGAATATATGGAAAAGACATTGTCTGCCCGGTTAGGTTTGCCTTTGGAGAAGATTGACATTCAGATGACGCGGATGGGAGGTGGCTTTGGACGACGTTTATACGGACACTATATGGTGGAAGCCGCATTGATCTCACAAAAAATGAAAGCACCCGTTAAACTGATTTATTCACGTGAAGATGAAATGACATGTGGCATTTATCGTCCGGCATACCATGCTTTGTATCGGGCAGCGCTTGATGCTAACAATAATCTCATTGGCTTTCACGTTAAGATGGGAGGTATTCCGGAGAATGCGCTCCATGCCAACCGTTTTCCTGCTGGCGCCATTGACAACTATTTGGCCGAAAGCTGGACAATTGAATCCAATATTAGCGTTGGTGCGATGAGAGCACCTGGCTCCAACTTCAATGCCGTCGCCGAACAGTCGTTCCTTGACGAAGTTGCAGAGGCGATGGGTAAAGATCCCATCCAGTTTCGCCTCGATCTTTTGAAACGGGCCAGGGAAAATCCGGTGGGAGAAAAAAACGATTACGATGCTGCCCGTTATGCCGGAGTTCTCGAACTGGTCCGCGAAAAATCAGGTTGGGATAAAAATTCAGCCGGAAAAAATCGCGGAGTTGCTGCCTATTTCTGTCATAGTTCGTATGTGGCAAATGTAGTGGATATCACAGGTGATAAGGATAAGCCTGTCATTCAGAAAGTTTATGCGGCAATCGATTGTGGCATTGTCGTGAACCCTGATGCTGCAATCAATATGACTGAAGGCGGCATTGTGGATGGAATTGGTCAGGCAATGTATGGCCAGCTCACATTTAGTAAAGGTCAACCCGATCAGGATAATTTCCATTCATATCGTATGATCACTCATGCGGAAGCCCCCAAAGAGATTGAAGTTCATTTTGTTGAAAATGAAATTAATCCAACAGGGCTTGGTGAACCACCTTATCCTCCAGTGATGGGGGCATTGGCAAATGCCTTATACAAAGCAACCGGCACCCGCTACTATCATCAGCCCTTTATTAACAACAGTTTCGAATAACATCTAATGATACACTAATTATAGTTATATCTATCAATACCGTTTAGTTAAGGTCTATGAAAATTAAAAATTTAAACGCAAAGAGCGCTGAGGAGGCGCAAAGAACCGCAGAGGTAGATATTTCCGAATTTCTTTGCGGTTCTCTGCGTAAAACTTTGCGATCTCTGCGGTAAAATATCAACTGATATTACTAGCTAAACGGCATTGTTATATCATTACCCAAGGTCATAAAAGTCATTCAATGGTAATTTGGTAGTCATTAAGTTGAAAGGGAATGACAACCGAATAACAATAAATGACCACAACTGACTGACAAAAATGCCAACCAGGAATGGAAGCGAAAAATCATAATAATTACTTATAATCCTGATTTGATTATGACTCATGAAATAAGATTATTGTTTCAAACATTAAAAAGCTGGCAGGAAATTGGCAAAAAAGCTGTTTTTATTTCGGTAGTTGTGCTTGAAGGTTCTTCCTATCGCCGTCCCGGAGTTTGTATGATTATGAGTCAGGAAGGTGAGATGGTCGGAGCTGTAAGCGGTGGTTGTGTCGAAACAGAAATTGAACGGCAGGCACAGCGTGTTTTCCAAACCGGTAAGGCCAAAGTAATTGTGTACGATGGCCGGTTCCGTATTGGTTGTGAGGGCATCATTCACATTTTGATTGAACCGGTATCTCTTTCGGATGAACTATACCAGGCATTTGAAAAGAAGGTAGAAAACAGGCAACCTTTCCGGATGGAAGCATGGTTTTACCGCGAAGTCGGGGAATATGAAAATGTGGGGACCATGGTGATTCTGAATGGAAAAAAATATCCGTTGAATCCTTCTTTTACGGT
>Ga0209724_1003870_pt1 | contig 12022 bp, 8 predicted proteins | sample grotaG_FD_184143 | JGI IMG/M metagenome (GOLD analysis project Ga0209724, IMG submission 184143) | Glacier valley bacterial and archeal communities from Borup Fiord, Nunavut, Canada, to study Microbial Dark Matter (Phase II) -... | ecosystem: Environmental > Aquatic > Freshwater > Ice > Glacier ... | reverse complement strand
GCGAAGTCCACCCCGAGCCGTTGATGAACGGGCTAGGCGACGAGTCAATAAATCGTTAACCATGTCAGCCATGCTATCGGCCGTTCCTCCTGAGCTTTTTATCGTCTCGTCGCGCTATGGCGACGAACTGCGGGCGGTATGCGCAGCTGCGGGCTGGACCGTCCGGCTGATCCGCAAACCTGAGGAGGCGGTGCGTTGCCATCACGCCGATACCGCGCCGGTGGTGCTGGTCGACGCGCGCGGCGCGTTGCTGCCGGGGATCGATGTTGCGCGGGATTTTGCCGACGCTGTCGAGATGCGGCGTGGGGCGCTGTTGATGCTCTTGTCGCGCAGCGACGACGGTGCGGTCGGCGCGGCTTATGACGCCGGGGCGACGCGCGTGCTGGTGAGCCCGTTTACGCACAGTCGGCTGATCGAGGCGGTGCGCTTTGCGCAGCGGACGACCGAGCGCCTTGCGGCGGCAGCGGCGGGTAAGGTCATCGTCGCCGAAGCCGTGCCCCGCCGCGATGTCCTGACGGGGCTGGCGACGGCGGCCTATGCGCAGGGGTGGGTCGAATTGCTGCTCGGCAAGCCGACCGGCGGCGCCCCGCCGGTGATCGTGCTGCAGATCGCGATCGGTCGGTTCGGTCAGTTCAACGCCGCTTATGGCAGTCAGGTCGCGGACGCGCTGCTGCAGGCCGTGGCTGCCCGGCTGAAGCGTGTCGCAGCCGCAGACCATGGCGAGATGCGGCTGGTGGCGCGACTCGCCGGCGCCGAATTTGCCGTGGTGCTTGCAGGGCCGGTGTCGCTGACCGAAGCGCAGCGCATTGCCCAACAACTTGCCGCCGCGTTCGAAGCGCCGTTTTCAGCCGGTGGCCGTCAGGTACATCTGGGTTGCCGCATCGGGATCGCGTTGGGAGAGGCATCACCGCACGACCCGGCCGCGGCAACCGCCACGGTATTTCAGCGCGCCAGTGCAGCGTTGGTCGCCGCGCGGGCCAGCGCCCCGGGGACGGTCGAGGTGTTCCAGGATGTCCCGGGACGTCCGCCGCTCGAACATATGGCCGACCTCGAGGCCGATTTGCGGACCACGCTCGATGCCGGCAAGTTCGACATTCTGTTTCAGCCGCAGATCGAGTTCGCGACCGAAACGATCGTCGGTGTCGAGGCGCTGGTGCGCTGGCAACACCCCGCACTCGGCCAACTTTCCGCCGAGACACTGCTCGAAGTGGCGGAAAGTGCGGAGGTTGCGATCCGGCTGGGCGGCCAGATTCAGCGGCAGGCGCTCGGCGCGGCTGCGAATTGGCCGGTACCGCTTCGCGGCCTGCGGCTGTCGGTCAATGTGACGGCGGCGGACCTCGCCTCGGCGGCGTTCCTCAACCGGCTCGATGATGCGCTGGTGCTGTCTGGATTTCCGGCGAACCAATTGACGCTTGAACTGACCGAAAGCGACCTGATCGAAAATCTTGCCGGGGCCGCCGCGGTGCTCGCTGCCGTCCGCGAGCGCGGCGTGCAGGTTGCGCTCGACGATTTCGGCACCGGCTATTCGAGCCTGGCCTATCTGCGGGCGTTGCCGCTCGATAGCCTGAAGATCGACAAGCGGTTGATCGCCGATCTGACCGGGCCACCGCGCGCCCGCGTCGTGGTCAAAGGCGTGATCGACATGGCGCGCGCGCTGGGGCTGTGTGTGGTCGCCGAGGGGATCGAGACCGACGTGCAGCGTGCCGCCGCCGCCGCCGCGGGCTGCGACTGGTATCAGGGCTTTTTGTGCGCGCCGCCGCTCACCACGCAGGAACTGATTACACTCATGCTCGGCGACGCGCGCCGCACCGGCTGACGTCAGCGCCGCCCGGATTTCTTCGACTGGAACACGCTTGGCCGGGGCGGCGCTGGCTTCGGCGCGACCTTGGGAACCGGCTTGTCAGCGGGCTTGACGCTGGCACCATTTGCCAGCCGCGACAGCCCCTTGGCGAGCGCGGTCGCGCCCTTCAGCCGCGCCTCGACGTTACCCCAGTCGGCGGCGACGAACAGCTTGTTGTCGGGCCGCAGCTTGGCACGCTCTCCCAGCCGCGTGACATAATCGATCAGCCCCGGCGGGTTGGGGAAATGGTCGTTCTGGAAGGTGACCAGCGCGCCTTTGGTGCCGGCATCGAGCTTGGCGATATTGGCGGCAGCGCAATAATGCTTGATCTCGATCACCTGCAGCAGGTTGCCGACTTCGCTCGGTAGCGGTCCGAAGCGGTCGATCATCTCGGCGGCAAAGCTGTCGATCGCGGCGCGGTCGCCAACCTCGTTCAAGCGACGATACAACGCCATGCGCAAATTGAGATCGGGGACGTAATCCTCCGGAATCAGGATCGGCGCATCGAGCGTGATCGCCGGTGAGAAGCCTTCCTCAGGCGGTTTGAGCCCGGCTGCACCGGCACGCGCTTCGACGATCGCATCCTCGAGCATCGACTGGTACAGTTCAAAGCCGATCTCGCGGATATGCCCGGACTGCTCGTCGCCGAGCAGATTGCCCGCGCCGCGAATGTCGAGGTCGTGGCTCGCCAGCTGGAACCCCGCCCCAAGGCTGTCGAGCGACGACAACACCTGCAGGCGCTTTTCCGCGGTTTCGGTGATCACCTGTTCGGCAGGCGTCGTCATATAGGCGTAGGCGCGGACCTTCGCGCGCCCGACGCGGCCGCGCAGCTGGTACAACTGCGCCAACCCGAACCGGTCGGCGCGGTGGATGATCATCGTGTTCGCGCTTGGGATGTCGAGCCCGCTTTCGACGATCGTCGTCGACAGCAGCACGTCGTAATTGCAGTCGTAGAAGGCGCTCATCCGCTCCTCGACCTCGGTTGGCGACATCTGGCCGTGCGCGGTGACATATTTCACCTCGGGCACGTTTTCGCGAAGGAACGCCTCGATATCGGGCAGGTCGGCGATCTTAGGGGTGACAAAGAAACTTTGCCCGCCGCGATAATGTTCACGCAGCAGCGCCTCGCGCAGCACGACCTCGTCCCACGGCATCACATAAGTGCGGACCGCGAGCCGGTCGACCGGCGGCGTCGCGATGATCGACAGTTCGCGCAAGCCCGTCAGCGCCATCTGCAGCGTGCGCGGGATCGGTGTAGCGGTCAGTGTCAGCACATGCACGTCGGCTTTGAGGTTCTTCAGCTTTTCCTTGTGCGTAACGCCGAAGCGCTGCTCTTCGTCGACGATCACGAGGCCGAGGCGCTTGAACTCGACCGATTTCGCCAGCAGCGCGTGCGTGCCGATGACGATATCGACGGTGCCGTCGGCAAGCCCCGCGCGCGCCTCGTTGGCCTGGTTCGCGGTCACGAGCCGCGACAGCTGGCGCAGTTCGATCGGCAGCCCGGCAAAGCGCGCGCTGAACCCGGCGAAATGCTGGCGCGCGAGCAAGGTCGTCGGGCAGACGACCGCCACCTGCATGCCACTGAGTGCGGCGGTGTACGCGGCGCGCAGCGCGACCTCGGTCTTGCCGAAGCCGACGTCGCCGCACACCAGCCGGTCCATCGGGCGGCCCGACGCCAGATCCTCGAGGACGTCGTCGATCGCCTTTTGCTGGTCCTCGGTCTCGCTATAGGGGAAGCGGTCGGCAAACTCGGCATAGCCTTGGGCATCGGGCACGGCGACATCGGCCTCGCGCAGCGCGCGCTGCGCCGCCGTTGCCATCAACTCACCCGCGATTTCGCGGATGCGCTGCTTCATCCGGGCCTTGCGCGCCTGCCACTGGACACCGCCCAGCTTGTCGAGGCCGACGCCGTCGCTTTCGGAGCCATAGCGCGACAGCACGTCGATATTCTCGACCGGCACGTACAGCTTGTCGCCGCCGTCATAGCTCAGCATCACGCAGTCGTGCGGTGCCTTGCCGATCGCTACCGCAACCAGCCCCTCATAGCGCCCGATGCCATGGTCCTTGTGCACCAGCAAGTCGCCCGGTGTCAGCATCGACAGCTCGGCGAGGAAGGCGTCCGCCTTTTTCGCCGACCGCCGTCGCCGCACCAACCGGTCACCGAGCATGTCCTGTTCGGTCAGCACGGCGAGCTTGGCTTGCGTGAAGCCGTGGTCGAGCGGAACGACCGTCAGCGCCACGCGATGCTTTGCCGCAGCCCCCAGCGTCTCCTGCCAGCTGTCGGCGAGCGCGATGTCGGTGACGCCATGATCAGCGAGCAATCCGCGCAGCCGCTCGCGCGATCCGTTCGAATAGCTGGCGAGAATGATGCGGGTTTTGGCCGCGGCGAGGTCGTCGATGTGCGTCTTGACCGCATCATAGACATTCGCCTGCGCGGTGCGTTCGGGAGTGAAATCGCGCGGCGCACTGACCTTGCAATCGATCGTGCGGCGGGTGCCGTCGGGGACGCCATAGGGCGACGTCAGGTGCGCGCGTGTCGCGGTCAACCGCTCGCGCCATTCATCGCGCGACAGATACAGCGTCTCGGGAGCCAGCGGGCGATAGCTGCCCTTCTTGGCGCTCAGCGCGGCTTTGCGGTTGTCGAAATAGTCGGCGACCGCTTCGAACCGCTGGTCCGCCGCGCCCTCGCTGCCCGCGTCGCGGACGACGACGGCACCCTCGCCGAAATAGTCGAAAAGTGTCGCCAGCCCGGGCTCGAACAGTGGCAGCCAATGCTCCATGCCGGCCATGCGGCGACCGTCGCTGAGCGCTTCATACAGCGGATCGCCGGTCGCGTTTGCGCCGAACGCTTCGAGATACCCGGCGCGGAACGACCGGATGCTGTCGTCATTGAGCAGAACTTCGTTGACCGGCAGCAGTGTAAAGCCGTCTGCCAGCCCGATGGTGCGCTGCGTCGCAGGATCGAAGCTGCGCACGCTTTCGATCTCGTCGCCGAAGAAGTCGAGCCGCAGCGCATGGTCGCTGCCGGCGGGAAACAGGTCGAGCAGGCCGCCGCGCACCGCATACTCGCCCGCTTCAATCACGGTGTCGGTGCGCACAAAGCCGTTTGCGCCGAGCATCGTGCTCAGCTTGTTGCGGTCGATGCGCGCGCCGGCCTTGATCTCCGCCGACAGCGCCGTCATGCGCGCCGGGGCAAGCGTCCGCTGGAGCATGGCATTGACCGTGGTGACGAGCAGTTGCGCCTTCGCCGTCGGTCGTGCCAGCGCGGCGAGCGCTGCCAGCCGGTCGCTGGCGACACGCAAGCTCGGCGAAGCGCGGTCATACGGCAGGCAGTCCCATGCCGGGAAATAGACGGTCTCAAGCTCGGGCGCGAAATAGGTGACGGCGTCGAGCACGCTGCGTGCGGCGGCATCGTCGGCGGCGATGAATACCGCGCGCTCCTTTGCAGCGCGGGCGATATCGGCGAGCAACCACGGCAGAAAACCCGCCGGGCAGCCCGCAAGCGTCAGCCCCTCGCGCGCGGCAACGAGGGCGTTGAGGTCGATCAACGCATCGCCTTGGCGATATAATCCAGCCGCTGCAACGCCGCCATCTGCGCCCCGGCAAAACGTGGCGGCGGCATCGCGGTACCGATTGCCCATGCCATGATATCGACGTCCTGCTCATCGAGCAGCGCTTCGAACCACGCGATCCCGGCGGCATCCCAGCTGCTGGCATAGCGTTCGGCAAAGCCCCCGATCATCAGATCGGCTTCGCGCGTGCCACGGTGCCATGCGCGGAAGGCGATACGGCGCTGGCGAAATTCGGTGTCGTCCATGGGTGTCTCCAACGCACGCGCCACCCCGCCGGTTGGAACCGGCGTGGACCTTGCGCTATGGCTCGTCATAGCCATGCGCCCGCCTAGTCTCAACCCGCTGTTCGCCGAGCTGACCGTCCTGAAGGGGGTGGGTGCGACACTGGCGCGCCAGCTGGGCCGACTGAAACTGACGCGCGCTGTCGATCTGTTGTTTCATCTCCCGGTGATGGCGCTCGAGCGGGTGCATGTCGCCGTGCTCGACGCTGCCGATGAGGGGCGGCTGATTGTCATCGAGCTGCAGGTCACCGGCTATGAAAGCGGCAGCGCGCGCGCCCCGTTCCGGGTGCGCTGTGTCGACGGGGCGGGGACGTTCATCGATCTGATCTATTTCGGGCAAGGCGGGGCCTATGCGCGCACGCTGCTGCCGGTCGGCGAGCGGCGTGTCGTCAGCGGCAAGCTCGATCTCTACGGCCAATGGCTGCAGATGGCGCATCCGGACTTTGTCGTTGCGCCGCTGGCAGCCGGCAGCATCCCGGCGCGCGAGCCGGTGTACGGATTGACCGAGGGCGTCACCAACCGCCGCATGGCGCAGCTGACGGCGATCGCGCTCGACCGGACGCCCGCGACGCCCGAGTGGATCGAGCCGAGCGTGCTGGCCGCGCGCGGCTGGCCGGGGTGGCGGCAGGCGCTGCACGATGCGCACGCGCTGCGCGACGAGGCGGCGGCGCGCGACCGGCTGGCTTATGACGAGCTGTTGGCGAATCAGCTCGCGCTGCTGCTGGTGCGCGCCGATACGCGGCAGCGGCGCGGGCGCGCGTTACCGGGCACGGGCGTATTGACGACGGCCTTGGTCAAAGAGCTGCCATGGGCGCTGACCGGCGCGCAGGCGCGTACCGGAGCCGAGATTGCCGGCGACATGGCACAAAGTGCGCCGATGCTGCGGCTGCTGCAGGGCGATGTCGGGGCGGGCAAGACGCTGGTCGCGCTGCTTGCCATGCTGACGGCGGTTGAAAGCGGGGCTCAGGCGGCGTTTCTGGCTCCGACGGAAATCCTGGCGCGCCAGCATTTTGCGAGCCTGACCGCGCAGCTCGGTGCGCTGCCGGTGCGGATCGCGATCCTGACCGGGCGCGACAAGGGGAGAGTGCGCGAGGATGTGCTGCACCGGCTGGCGACCGGCGAGATCGATATCCTGATCGGCACGCACGCAATCTTTCAGGAGGCGGTGGCGTACCGCGACCTTGGGCTGGTGGTGATCGACGAGCAGCATCGTTTCGGCGTGCACCAGCGCCTGATGCTCGCCGCCAAGGCCGAGACCCCCCCGCACCTACTGGTGATGACCGCGACGCCGATCCCACGCACGCTGGCGCTGACGGCATATGGCGAGATGGACGTGTCGCGGCTCGACGAATTGCCGCCGGGCCGCCAGCCGATCGATACGCGCGTCGTGGCGCTCGACCGCATTCACGATGTCACCGCCGGTCTTGCACGGCATCTCGCGAGCGGCGGGCAGGCCTATTGGGTGTGCCCACTCGTCGAGGGGACCGAGAGTGGCGATACCGCCGCCGCAGTGACGCGCGCGGCGGCGTTGCGCCAGCAATTCGGCGATGTCGTCGGACTGGTGCATGGCCGCCTCAAGCCCGCCGAAAAGGACGCCGTGATGGCCGATTTCTCATCCGGTAAGCTCCAGTTGCTCGTGGCCACCACGGTCATCGAAGTCGGCGTCGATGTGCCCAATGCGACGTTGATGATCGTCGAGGCTGCCGAGCGGTTCGGGCTGGCGCAACTGCATCAGCTCCGCGGGCGAGTCGGACGCGGCAGCGGCAAGTCGGTTTGCCTGCTGCTGCGCGACGCTATCGTTTCAGAAACCGCACGGTCGCGGCTGGCGCTGATGCGCGAAACCAATGACGGGTTCCGGATTGCCGAGGAGGATTTGCGCTTGCGCGGGGCGGGCGAAATGCTCGGGACCAAGCAGGCGGGCGAGCAGGAGTTCCGCCTTGCCGACCCCGAACGCACCGCCCGGCTGATCGAGACGGCGCGCGACGATGCGCGGCTGCTGCTCGACCGCGATGGCGGGCTGCAGGCACCGCGCGGGCAGGCGGCACGCCTGCTGCTGTATCTGTTCGAACGCGATGCCGCCGTCGGCCTGTTGCGGTCGGGCTGATCGCATCCTAAGCGGGTGGGATGAAGCACGTATTGATCGGCGCAGCGCTGCTGCTGGCGGCACCATGTGGCGCGACGCCGCCGCCTGCGACTGTGCTCGCCGCGGCACTGGCCGCGCACGATGCCGGGCGCTTTGCCGAGGCGCGGCATGGCTTCCGGGCGCTTGCCGATCAGGGCTCGGCGATCGGCGAGACCATGCTCGGAGTGATCTATGCGCACGGGCAGGGCGTGACGCCCGATCCGGCAACCGCAGTCAGCTATTGGTTCCGCGCCGCCAATCGCGGCTATGCCCCCGCGCAGCTGGCGCTGGCCCGGGCACTTGCCGCAGGCACCGGCGTTGCGCCCGATGCGACCGAGGCGTGGCTTTGGGCGAGCCTTGCGGCACGCGGCGGTGACGAGCCGATGGCATCGGCAGCGCGCACGCTTGCCACCGAACTGCGGCGCGGCATGGCACCCGGCGACGCCCGCTCGCTCGACCGCCGCCTTGCATCCTGGCGGCCATGGGCGTCGGCGGGCGAATAGCATTAGAGCCACGCGCGCAACGCCAGCCATTTATCGAGCTTCGCCGCCCAGGGCACGGCGTGTGCAGCGCTGCTGGATGGTAGCACCAACCGCGCTCGGGTGCCGGTGTCGAGTATGTGCCGTCGTGCCAGCGTTGCTGCCATCTGGCCGTTGAAAGCGACGGCGCCGATGCCGGGAAAGCCGCTGAGCAGCGCGCCGACATCGTTGGCATCGGCATTGCGGATCGCGCTGTCGAGGCTGCCGGGCCGGTCGGCGCTGGCAACCACGTCCCATAGTCCGATGCCGGCGGCGTTCAGCGCCGCAAGCCGCTCGGCATAGGGCAGCGCGGTCAGGTCGAGCCCGACGACAGCACCCGTCAACCGCCAGAAGCCGTTCTGTGGATGCGCGTAATATTCGCTGCGCTCGAGCGATCGTACGCCCGGCAGGCTGCCGAGGATCAGCACGCGGGTGCGCGCGTCGACGACCGGCTCGAACGAGTGCGAGCGGGTCAAGGCGGGGTCAGCACTCCGTGGCGCTTCTTGCCAGCCGACAGCCGTACCGGCGCCGCAACGGCGATGACATGATCGATGTCGCCGATAGCGGCACCGTCGATGCGCGCGCCGCCCTGCTGGACGAGCCGCTTGGCCTCGCCCTTCGATGCAGCAAGGCCAAGGGCGATGAGCGCATCGAGCACGCCGATCGACCCGGTGACGGCAAACGACGGCAGGTCATCGCCAGCCGCACCCTCGGCAAAGGTCGCGCGGGCAGTCGCCTCGGCCGCTACCGCTGCCTCGCGTCCGCGGCACAGCGCGGTCGCTTCGTTGGCGAGCACCACCTTCGCCGCGTTGATCTCCGCGCCGTCCAACGCCGCCAGCCGCATGCATTCGGATTCCGACAGATCTGTGAACAATCTCAAGAACTTACCGACATCGGCATCGTGCGTGTTGCGCCAGAATTGCCAATAGTCATAGCCTGGCAGCGAGTCCTCGTGCAGCCACACCGCGCCCGCCGCGGTCTTGCCCATCTTGGCCCCGTCGGCGGTGGTGATGAGCGGCGTGGTCAGCCCGAATGCCGCCTTGGCGTCGACGCGGCGGATCAGGTCGGTGCCGTTGACGATGTTGCCCCATTGGTCCGACCCGCCCATCTGGAGCGAGCAGCCGACGCGGCGTTCGAGCTCGAGAAAGTCATACGCCTGCAGGATCATGTAGTTGAATTCGAGGAAGCTCAGCGGCTGTTCGCGGTCGAGGCGCAACTTTACCGAGTCGAAGCCGAGCATGCGGTTGACGCTGAAATGGCGGCCGATGTCGCGCAGGAACGGGATGTATTCGAGCCGGTCGAGCCAATCGGCGTTGTTGACCATGACCGCATCGGTCGGCCCGTCGCCGAACACGAGGAAGCGTTCGAAGATGCGGCGGATGCTCGCCATATTGGCACCGATCCGCGCGTCGTCGAGCAGCTGGCGGCCCTCGTCCTTGCCCGACGGGTCGCCGACGCGCGTCGTGCCACCCCCAAGCAGTACGACCGGCTTGTGCCCCGAATGCTGCAGCACGCGCAGCATCATGATCGACACGAGATTGCCGATGTGCAGCGACGGCGCGGTGCAGTCATAGCCGACATAGGCGGTAACCGGGCCAGCGACGGCGGCGGCGTCGAGCGCGGCGGCGTCGGTGATCTGGTGAATGAAGCCGCGCTCGTCCAAGGTGCGCAGGAAGGTGGAGGCATAGGTCATGGGGTCGGTTAGCATGCGCGCTGGGGCGTCGGAAAGCCTGTTGGCAGTCGGGCTGATGTCGGGCACGTCGATGGACGGTATCGATGCCGCGCTGATCCGCACCGATGGGCTCGACCGGGTCGAGCGGCTGGCGTTCGTCGGCGTCGCATATGACGAAGCGTTCCGCGCTGATCTGCGCGCGGCGATGGCGGCGGCGCTAACGATGCGGCGGCCGGGTCCGCACGACCTGATCGACCGGGTGGCGCGCGAACTGACGCTGCGCCATGCGGCGGCGGTCAAGGCACTGCTGAAGGCGGCAAAGGTCGAGGCGGCGGCGGTGGCAGTCGTCGGCTTCCACGGCCAGACGGTCGCGCACCGGCCCGAACGCGGCTGGACATGGCAGGCCGGTGACGGCGCGCTGCTGGCGCAGGAGACCGGCATCGCGGTGGTCAGCGACTTTCGTTCGGCGGACGTTGCGGCGGGCGGGCAGGGCGCCCCGCTGGCGCCCGCATACCACCGGGCGCTGGTCGCGCCGCTGCTCGCCGAAGGGCCGGTCGCGGTGCTCAACCTTGGCGGCGTCGGCAACATCACCTGGTTCGGCGACGATGGTTGGGGCAGCTTCGATACCGGGCCCGCCAATGCACTGATCGACGACTGGGTGCGGGCCGAGGGCGGGTTGAGCCATGATGCCGGCGGCGCGCTCGCGGGGACGGGAAGCGTCCATGACGATGTGTTGACCAACATGCTCGACCTTGAATGGTTCGACCTTGCCCCGCCGAAGTCGCTCGACCGCGCCGACTTTTCGATCGGCGCGGTACGCGGCCTGAGCCTTGCCGATGGTGCGGCGACCTTGACTGCGTTCACCGCGGCGACCGTGGCGGAGGCGTTGCGGCACGTACCCGTGCGCCCCGGACGGTTGCTGGTCACCGGCGGTGGCCGCCACAATGCGACGTTGATGCGGATGCTGACCGCCCGCACCAATATCCCGGCGCTGTCGGTCGAGACGGTCGGCTGGGACGGCGACGCGCTCGAGGCGGAAGCGTTCGCCTATCTTGCGGTACGGACATTGAAGCGACTGCCGATCAGCTTTCCGCAGACCACCGGAGTCGCGGTGCCGATGCTCGGCGGGATGCTGAGCGCCGCGCCGGGCTGACGCGAGCTATGCAAAGTTGATGAAGTTAACGACACGTCGGGGGGCGCACCACCCCTCCGCACAGTGCTGAAGGTGCGCTGGGGGTCGATTGCGGCGTGGGCATTGTCGTGCACATGGCGGGGTCTCGCGACAGGCTGAATCCAGCACGATACCTATCCCAATTGGTACAATATGTCAAGTCGATTTCGCCGTTCCCTCAAATACGGGAACGGCGAAATGACTGCCTATAGTCCGAAGGTCTTTTGCCACCAGCCCTTGCGCTGGCCGCCGCCATTGGCGTCGTTGGCAGGCGCTGGCGGTGCCGGTTCGACTGCAACGGCGACGGGTTCGACGGCGACGGGTTCGACCACGACGGGTTCGACCACAACCGGCTCGACGGCGACCGGTGCCACGGCGACCGGCTCAACCACGACCGGCGCAACGGCGACCGGTTCGACCACCGGGGCTTCGGCCGCTTTCGCCTTGCGCGGCGTGGCGCGTCGGCGTGCTGGCTTGGCGGCTTCGGCTTCGGCTTCGGCTTCGGGTGCTGGCTCGACCGCTGGGGCTTCCGCGACCGGTGCGGCCTCGGCTGCAACCGGTTCCGCCTCGACGGCAGCGACGACCTTTTTGGGGCGACCGCGGCGCTTGGGAGCGACGGTTTCGACCGGCTCGGCAGCTTCGACCGGCTCGATGGTCGCGGGTACGACCTCGGACGCGGCCTCGATTGGCATCGCTTCGGCCGCAACCGCGTTTTCGTCGGCGATTTCGGCAGTGCCCTCGACGCCTTCACCGTCACGGCGGCGACCGCCACGACGGCCGCGGCGGCGGCGCTTGCGCTCGCCCTCCTCGGCGGTTTCGGCGGCAGCGGCGGGAACCACCTCGCCG
>Ga0209724_1003868_pt1 | contig 12026 bp, 11 predicted proteins | sample grotaG_FD_184143 | JGI IMG/M metagenome (GOLD analysis project Ga0209724, IMG submission 184143) | Glacier valley bacterial and archeal communities from Borup Fiord, Nunavut, Canada, to study Microbial Dark Matter (Phase II) -... | ecosystem: Environmental > Aquatic > Freshwater > Ice > Glacier ... | reverse complement strand
AGCACCGCACAAGCCGTGGCCAAGAAGGTATTCATGAACGCCAGCACGGCAGAATTATTGGCTTCCAGCGCCGAGCCCGCATTAAAGCCGAACCAGCCAAACCACAACAGCGACGCGCCGATCATGGTCATCGTAAGGTTGTGCGGGGTCATTGCCTCCTTGCCGAGGCCGATGCGCTTGCCCAGGAAATACGCGGCCACCAAGCCGGCCACACCGGCATTGATATGCACCACTGTACCGCCCGCAAAATCAAGCGCACCCCACTGCCATAGCAAGCCCGCTTTGGCGTTTTGTGCATCCACGACCGCCGCCGAAACATAAGCATCAGGGCCGGGCCAGAACCACACCATATGGGCGATGGGGATATAGCTGAAGGTAAACCACAGCGCCATAAACAAAATGACCGCACCGAATTTCATGCGTTCTGCCACAGACCCTAAAATCAGGCAGCAGGTAATTGCGGCAAAAGTCGCCTGATACGCGGCATACAACATCTCTGGCAGCACCACTCCTTTACTGAAAGTGGCTGCGGTGGAGAATTCACCTTTTACCAAATCGGCCATGCCTTTGAAGAACATCCGATCTGTTCCCCCTATGTAGGGGCTCAAGGCCCCACTGCCCTCGGTGAAAGCAAAGCTGTAACCGTAAACTACCCACAGCACGGTAATAAGCGAGAACGTCACAAACACCTGCATCAACACCGACAACATATTCTTTGAGCGGACTAATCCACCGTAGAACAAAGCCAGTGCCGGTACGCTCATCAACAAAACAAGCGCGGTGGAGGTAAGCATCCAAGCGACATCGCCTTTGTTTGGCGTAGGTGTGGCTGTGACTGCAGGTGCCGTTGCGGGCGTGGCTGTGGCTGGCGTGGCAGGTGCGGGTGCCGCTGTTTTGGTGTCCGGCGCTGCTACAGTTGTCGGCGTTGCGGCTGACGTTTCTGTCGATGGGACCGCTACGGGCACTGGTGACGGGGCCTGAGCCTGCGCCAGTGATGCGGCAAATCCAAAACTGAGGGCTCCACAAACGGCCCATATTGCTAAAAATTGTTTGTTCGGTTTCATGTTCAAATGCCCCCTAAATTAAAGCGCGTCCGCGCCGGTCTCACCGGTGCGAATGCGAACAACTTGTTCTAGATTGAACACAAAGATTTTTCCATCACCAATTTTGCCGGTGTTGGCTGATTTTTCAATCGCTTCGATCACCTGTTCGAGCAGGTCGTCTTTGACGGCTGCTTCGATTTTTACCTTAGGTAAAAAATCGACCACATATTCTGCGCCGCGATAGAGCTCGGTATGGCCTTTTTGTCGCCCAAAGCCTTTAACCTCTGTAACCGTGATCCCCTGAACGCCGATGGCAGAAAGGGCCTCACGGACTTCGTCAAGCTTGAACGGCTTGATGATGGCAGTGACCAATTTCATTTTTGTACTCCCGTGGTGTTGAAAATAGGCCGCCGCATAAGAGCAAATCGTGCAAATTATGCGGTGGCGCTGGCGATGAAAATACTAACGACGGCTTAAAACTATTTGATAGCGGCTTAATGAATATTTATGCGAATTAAAAAGTTTTAGAAACAAACGCAACCAGACGATTTTTGCTCCAGTCACGGCCTTTGAAGGTGTAGTTCTCTTTTTTCGCGTTGGTGCCTTTGTAATAGCCGCCGATATTCCAGCCATCGCCCAGGTCATACGATGGGCCGAATTTGTAGACCACGTAGGTAAGCTCTTTATCGTTGTTAAAACCGGCGAACGTGCCTTTGTACTTTTGCTGCGCAAGCTGGCCTGTCAGGGTTAGCTTAGGGGCGATTTCCTGCGAGTAATTCAGCTCAAGAAATGAGGTGCCTTTACTTTTGGGCGTGCCGAAGGTATCGCCTATTGAGTAAGAATATTTGACATTAAATACGCTATATGAGGCACCGATATAAACCTCGTCTGTATTGGGCTTTGGCAATCCCGGCAAGCCTTTAGCGCCCGGATATTCATAGTGCAAATAACCGAGATCGAGGGTTACATCTTTAACCACTTCGAATTTATAACCGCCGAACAGATCAATCTCAACCGAGGCAGATTTATCAACAAGGCCGAGCGATTTGTAATCTTTGAGCCAGGAAATATTGGAAATAAAGGTGCCCAGATAAAAACCGCTCGAATGCGCATAATCCAGATTAAATTGCACGGCGGGTTTTTCGGATGTTTGCGAAATGCCGCGATATTCATATTCGCTAAATAAAGAAACTTTGGGTGTAAATGTGTGTTCCGGTGTGGCGGCTGGCGCTGCGGGCGCTTCCGGTGCTGTTTGAGCGGCAGCATTTATGGCGACCAATGATATTGAGTACAGCGCAGCAACAACGCCTAGTCGTGCGAGTGGAGTCGTGTATGCAGTTTTTTTCATCTGAGGTTTTCCCTATTAAAAATGTTTAGCGCTTTAACATTTAGCAGATAGCGTGCCATCCGAAAATGAATTTCAACGCGTTGATTTGTATAGGCTTCTATTAACGGGCCGCGATTATTGCACCACAATGTTGCAAATTTCACCCTGCCCGCACAGGATTAGCGCATCGCACTGTTCGCATATGAGACGCCGTCTTTAACCTGCAAGAATGGCGGCGTGCGAGAGCGGGTCAGCTACAATGTGCAATCGTATAATTTTTAAAACTGTACTTGGCCGCACTTGGCCTGCAACCGAGCCATGACCACACCCAAACCCAAGCTGATGGAAACCCTGAGTCGCATTGTCAACAGTGCGGCAGCGCGTGCGGATGAGCTGATACAACAAACGCCCATCGCCGACCTGGATAAAAATGTGCGTCAGCATCTGGTTTCTCAATTGGCGAAACAAGGGCTGGTGACGCGTGAAGACTACGATATTCAAGTCGCTTTGCTTGCGAAGACCCGCGCAAAACTGCAGGACCTTGAGGCCAAACTGGCCGCGTTAGAAATCGCACAGTCAGATAAAAATTCCACTTATGAAAAATGATTTGCGCCTTGAATCAGGTCGCAACGCAGGCTGCGATCCATGCGGTGATTCACCCCTCTTGCCAATGACAGCCGCTGCTGTAACTGCGATGCCCACCATCACCATTCCGACTGTCGTGGAGCGCTACTGAATGTCACTGGCCGTGCTGTACAGCCGTGCGCTCGATGGCATGCAGGCGCCGCTGGTGACGGTGGAGGTGCATCTCGCCAACGGCTTGCCGGCCTTCACCATCGTCGGCCTGCCGGAAATGGAAGTGAAAGAAAGCAAAGATCGGGTGCGCGCCGCGTTGTTGAATGCGCGTTTCGAGTTTCCTGCCCGACGCATCACCGTCAATCTGGCGCCCGCTGATTTGCCCAAAGAAAGTGGCCGTTTTGATTTGCCGATCGCGCTCGGTATTTTGGTGGCGAGCGGGCAGATTCCGGGTGATAAATTAAAAAATTATGAATTCGCCGGTGAGCTGGCCTTGACCGGTGAGCTGCGGCGCATTCGTGGCGCGCTTGCCATGACTTATAAAGCCCACGGCGATGGCCGTGCGTTTTTGCTGCCGACCGCATCTGCAGAAGAAGCGGCGCTGGTCAAAGATGCGACAGTGCTGGCGGCCAAAAACTTATTGCAGGTATGCGCGCATTTAGCCGGGCGCGAAACGATTCCGCCGTTTGTAAGTAATGCACCCGCCGCGGTTTCCCATTATCCCGATATGGCCGATGTTAAAGGCCAGAATCACGCCAAACGTGCGCTGGAAGTCGCGGCAGCAGGCCGTCATAGTTTGCTCATGATGGGCCCGCCCGGTACCGGCAAAACCATGCTTGCATCGCGTTTTCCGGGCATTTTGCCGTCGATGACAGATGCCGAGGCGCTTGAATCTGCTGCAGTGCAAAGCCTCGCCACCGGCGGCTTCAAAACCGAAAACTGGAAAAAGCGGAATTATCGCAGCCCGCACCATACCGCGTCGGCGGTGGCGCTGGTCGGCGGCGGCGGCAACCCGAAGCCCGGCGAAATTTCATTGGCGCATCAAGGGGTGTTATTTCTCGATGAATTGCCTGAGTTTGATCGCGGTGTGCTGGAGGTATTACGCGAGCCTTTGGAGTCGGGCCGCATTACGATTTCACGGGCGGCGCGGCAGGCTGATTTTCCGGCCGAGTTCCAATTGCTTGCCGCGATGAACCCGTGCCCTTGTGGCTACCTGGGCCATTACATGAATAAATGTCGGTGCACGCCCGATCAGGTGTCGCGCTATCGCGGCAAAATTTCTGGGCCCTTATTAGATCGAATCGATTTGCAGATCGAAGTACCTGCCGTGCCGCAACTTGAATTGGTAAAAGCTGCAAAAGGTGAAGCAACCGCCGCCATTGCGGCGCGAGTGGAGCGCGCCTATCAAATTCAAATCGCGCGCCAGGGCAAGCCCAACGCGAAGCTTGAGCCCGCCGATATTGATGTGTTATGTGTGCCGAATGAGGCGGGTGAGACGCTGCTGAAAAACGCGATTCAGCGGCTGGGATTGTCCGCACGCGCCTATCATCGTGTGCTAAAAGTTGCGCGCACCATTGCAGATTTAGCGGGTGTGGAGAAAATTGAAACAGGCCACATTGCTGAAGCTATTCAATATCGGCGCATGGATAGGTCGGCACCATAATGCGTCGTATAAAATTAAAACTCAAGCACTGGTGCGGCTCACGAATCGATTTAGCTTCAAACGCCGCTCTGCAAGCCATTCTTGGTTTTGACGCTTATTTTAAGTTTGGCAATGCCACCTAAAAGCCACGCGCATCACGCCATGCCGCGCTGGGTATTCGCGTTGTTGCTGGCCGCACTCGCGATGCTCGGCCCCTTCGCCATTGATACGTACATCCCGGCGTTCACCGGCATGGGTCGCGATCTGGGTGCCAGCACACTACAAATGCAGCAAACACTATCGCTCTATCTAGCGGCGTTTGCATTCATGTTTTTATTTCACGGTGCACTGTCCGACAGCTTCGGCCGCAAGCCGGTTATCGTCGTGGGCCTCATCGGGTTTTTGATCGGCTCCATCGGCTGCGCGCTGTCGCCTAATATTGGCACGCTGTTAATTTTTCGGGTGGTACAGGGCTTATCGGTTGGCGCCGGCATGGTGGTTGGCCGCGCCATGATTCGCGATCTGTTCAACGATACCGACGCACAAAAATTAATGTCGATGGTCACACTCTGGTTCGGTATCGCGCCCGCGATCGCGCCGATTATTGGCGGCTATCTTTACATCTGGTTTGGCTGGCATGCCATCTTCTGGTTTTTAGCGATCATCACCGCGCTGCTCATCATTGTCATTGTGTTTTCCATTCACGAAACTTTGCCTGACGATAAGCGCCACGCCTTTCGCCCCAGCCCCTTGTTTGCGGGCTATCGGGAAGTCGGTGCCAATGTACCGTTCCTGCTGCTCTCGCTCGCGGTCGGGTTTAACTTCAATGCGTTCTTTTTATATTTCATGTCGGCCCCCGTGTATGTGCCGGAATCATTAAAGCTCGGGCCGCAGCAATTCGCGTGGCTGTTCATTCCCGGCATTACCGGCATCATGGCTGGCGCGTTTATTTCAGGCCGGGTGGCCGGGAAATTATCGCTCGCCAAAACCGTATCGTATTCATACCGGTTCATGGTGGTGGCCGCCAGCGTCAATCTCGTTTACGCATTCACCTTCGAGCCCTCAGTACCGTGGGCCATCATCCCGTTATTTTTCTACGCAATTGGCAGCGCCATGGCCATGCCCTCGCTGTCACTCATCGTGCTCGATATGTTCCCCACCCGGCGCGGCATGGCCGCGTCGCTGCAAGGCTTCGTCTCCGGCATCGTTAATGCGGTGGTTGCGGGTTTAGTGTCCCCCGCGGTCTCGCATTCACCGAAGTGGCTGGCGATCACGATGGTACTGCTAATGTCAGCGGGGCTGGTGTGCTGGCTGGCGTACCGTCGCCTGCAGCCGAAACCATTGATAATCGCCAATTAGCGCCGCGTTCGAATAATACGTCAAGCAATCTAATTGAGGCGCACCAACGCACGCCCCATTTGGCAAACCTTGTTAAACGGCCAACTTCACTTCGAACATCCCGCGGGCCTCACCCTTGCAAGCGGGTGCCAAAGACGAGTCGGGATCGCCTTCAACCAGTAACGTAAAGATACCTGGCGTATATTTGCCAATATATGGAAGAGGCATAACAAGCGGGCCTGAGCCGGCGGGCACATTCATGCCGCCGGAAATATTCCCGTTAATTTTCAACCGTGCTGCACAGGCGATCGCGCCAAGCTTGAATTGAGCCGTTGCGCTTACCGTTGTCTCGCTCGCGTATACCGGTTTGTCTGCGTGTATACCGGTGATCTGCCCAGGCGCTGCGGCGAGTTTGTTGCTGTTATCGACGGCACCCGGACGCGGCGCGCCGGTGGAACCTGATGCCGGGGTGGCCGCGATGGTTTGTCCGCTAATTGCGAACGCGGCAAGGACAAGCGCAAACTTTGATTTAGAAAACATATGCGATGAGGTGTTCATAAATTTCTGCTCCGTGGAATAATTGATTTGAAAAACAAGCGGAAATATTTTTCCGATGCGCATGAACTGTAAAGGTTGGTCGGCATCCACCAGCCCTTAATGCGTGAGTCGCGGCTTAATACGACACGGTTCAATTTATTGCGTCAAGCTTGATAGCGCTCCGCAGGTGGGCCTTTATTTTGCTCCAGTGTCGAAGCGCTTAATTTCAGGCAGAACGGGTACACGACAAACTATTGGTTGTGCAGCAGCTTCAAAAATATCCCGACGTTATATCGGGTTAAATCTCGTGAAAAGAGCCGCTTGCAAGGGTGGCTGATATAGCAAAACTGAAACGGCAGCGCGAATTATTGCTAACCATAACAACTAATGCTTACCCGCTGGAATGGTGGAATGCGCTTAGATTTAGTTAACTTTTTGGTGCAAAATACAGACTGATTTTAAAAGTAAAAAAAGCTATCATTTCGGTCAGCACCCACTTGAGAATCGAGACCAATAAATGCAACGACTGATTCAGATTATTTACATAAGCCGCTCAACCTTCGCGTCATCGGGGCTGGTGAGGGGCATTGAGCCGAACGTCGCGCGGATTCTGGCGAAATCGCGCATCAACAATCGGCGCGACGGCTTGGTCGGTGTTTTGTATTTTGGCGACGGTTGTTTTTTTCAGTGCTTGCAAGGCGAGGAAGCGGCTGTTGATGCGCTGTATGCGCGCTTGGAGTCAGACAACCGCCATAAGGACTTAAAACTTCTTTCGCGCAAGCAGATAAGCGCACTCTCTTTCGCTGATTGGTCGATGAAATATGTGCCGATTGAAAAGGATATGACACGTCTGTTGGTCAAGGGTGGATTTCAGAAATTTGATCCGTATCTATTTGATGATGCAATGATTCGGGATGTGATGTCATTATTGCAAAGCTCCGTCGATCCTGAAGCTGGCGTAAAAGTTGACGAAATGATTCAGCAATCGATTGCGCCATCGCCAGCCAAAAATTCAAAATCTCAATGGGGCTTGGTAGCCGCCATCGCCGTCGTCGTCATTATCGGCATCGTGGTTTTCATACTGAAAAAATAGCGATCATCGATGCCAAGAGCGCCATTTGGCGCGCTCTTTCAAGCAAAAATGCCGCGAACGGCAAGTGGGGCGGACAGTTTTAATGGGGCGCGGAATGGGGCCTTTAACGTTGCGCGCTGCGCGCTGCGGCGTGACTAGCTATCAGGCCAGGAAATCGTTGCGACTTCTCCGCAGGCTTCGAACAACGGTTTGCTGAACAAGAAGCCCTGCATCAAGCTGATATCGAGGTGTCTGAGCAATCGATATTCTTCAACGGTTTCGACGCCTTCAGCAATGATGCGGATACCAAGCTCGGTGCAGATCTGAACGACGCCGCGCGCAATCGCTTGCTTGACGGGCAACTTATCGATATCGCGTATCAGCTCCATGTCCAGCTTGATAATATTGGGTTGAAACTCGGCCAACAAATTTAAGCCCGCGAAGCCCGCGCCGAAGTCATCAATTGCCGTCAGAAAACCGATCCGCTGATATTCACGAAACACCTCAGCCAGCCATTTGCCGTCGCTAACATGTTCGCCCTCAACTGTCTCGAACATAATGCGCTCAAGCGGAAACCCGTAGATGCGTGCGGCTTCAAAAGTGGTGCGGATACACACCTCGGGCCGATAGATGGCGTTCGGCATAAAGTTGATCGACAAAATCGTCTGCATGTCTAATTGTGCGGCGATTTTGATTGCTTTGACGCGACAGGCTTGATCAAAACGATACCGGTTAGACTCGTTGATTTGCGACAGCACGCTAGCGGCTGTCTCGCCGTTAGGGCCGCGCACCAGCGCCTCATGCGCAAATATCTGATGCGTTGCGGCGTCAATAATCGGTTGAAAAGCGTAACTGAATTTGAACGGCAAGCGTTCGCTGCTGGCGCAGTTGCTGCAGTTGGCGTCGGGCAAGCCATCGTCGCCCAAGGTAAATTCTGTGGTGCGTAATTTTATATTTTTGATCATTTGAATAACTGCTGGTCAGTAGGGTGATGCTATCAATCCCAAGTCACTATTCTAATGCGTCAGCGGAATTGTTTTTAAGTCTTGTACCGTGTTCGAGTGAAAAAGTCAGCATTGAGCATGCCACGGATGAATTCATAACTGAGTCGTTCCGCTGCCTTCATGTTTTGCACTAACAGCAAAAGAACAAAGCGCACATGCTGAGTTATTGGGTAGTGTTGCATGCTGCATCAACAGCCTTGCGAGGCGCTGACGCTTTCTGACGGGGCGCTGGCGAGCCACAAAATGCCGAGGTCGATTAAAAAATTGACGCGGGTTTCGCCATTTGGGCAGTTCTTCCATGAAATGAGCGCCGTGCTCACATGGCAATCAATATCAGGGATCACCAATGCTGGAATATGGTCTGCGCTAACGGAATATGGTCTGCGCTAATATTGGGCTGAAGCAGTGCTAGCGGTCGATGCATCAAAACGCCATGGGGCCAATTGCTCTTGATGATCCCGCCGCCGAAACTCGCGGGGCGATACCCCCACGGTGCGTTTAAAAACCTTCGAGAAACTAAACGCATCTTGGTAACCGACTTCGGCTGCGACGGCTTCTAATGTTTTTTGTGTTTCGCCGAGAATGCGCATGGCGCGCTGAATGCGCACGGTGCGAAGGTAGCTTAACGGCGTGTCGCCCATGGCGTCGCGAAAGCGCGCAGCAAGTCCAGTTCGTGAGACGCCGACGACGGCGGCGAGCGCAGCCAGCGTCCACGCTCTTGCGCAATCGTCGTGCATGAGTTGAACTGCTTTGCGTACTTGCGTATCACGCACTGCAGTGGCCCAGTTGGCCTCGGCGGGCAACAGCGCATCGACCATGCGCCGCAATGCGTAAGTGAATATCGTATCCAGTAAACCGTGCACGATCATGTCGGCGCCGAGGTGCTGCGCCGACATCTCAGCTTCGAGTAGCTCAATGGTTTGCGCTAGCGGGTCAGGCTTTGCGATCATCTCGGCGCGCAGCACAAACCAAGGCGGCAACGCGGCGAAAAAGGGATGCACCGGTGTGTGCCATAGCTGGTACGCGCCGCTTACAACAACACTCGCGCGCGCGACACCAGCGATAAGCGGTGCGCCGACCGGCAGCGCGGGTGAAATGGCGATGCGCGGCATGTTCTCAATTGACGCACTGGTGCTGAGGAAATGTGTGCAGCCACGTGCCATAACCGCAACGTCACCCGCCGCCAATTTCATCGGCTGCTCACCCGGCGCGTGAATGTATGCGACACCTTCGGTAACGACGTGCAGGCCGATGCTTTTCTCACACGGAAATTGCAGGGCAATACCCGACGCCAGCGATCGCATATCGAGCAATCGGCGGCGCAGGCCCGCCTGCTGAAGAACATCGGTTAATAAATCCATATTTGTACGATTAGACATGAATACTGAATTTTTGTCCATTAGGCGTTCAGAAAATCTCTGCCAGAATGCATTTTTTTCATCAACCAAGGAGCAAGAAATGACCACCACCCTCGTTATTGGTGCCAACGGCACCGTCGGAACAGCGCTTGTTGAACAGCTAAATGCACGCGGAGAATTGGTGCGCAAAGCCACTAGCCGTGAAGCAATAACCGCCACTGACGTGCGGCTAAACGTCGTCACCGGCGAAGGAGTCGCGGGGGCATTCAATGGTATCGACCACGCATTTCTACTTGCCCCACCCGGCTTTATTAATCAAGACGAATTGCTGATCCCGTTAATCGATGAGGCGAAGCGCGAAAGTGTTAAAAAAGTGGTGCTAATGACCGCGATGGGTGCCAATCTCGACCCTAATGCGCCGCTCAGAAAAACGGAGATCCATTTGGAACAATCGGGGCTCGCGTTCAACATCATTCGTCCGAATTGGTTCATGCAGAACTTCAACACCTTTTGGATTCAAGGCATTTTGCATCAAGGCAAAATCTCGCTGCCGGTAGGGAACGCAAAAGGCAGCTTCATCGACGCGCGTGATATTGCTGCGGTGGCCGCTGAGTTGTTGCTGCGTCACGATGTTGATAATCGCGACTTCGACTTGACGGGAGCCGAAGCGCTCGATCACGATCAAGTGGCCGCGTTACTCTCAAAAGAAACCGGGCTTAAGATTGTGTTTGATGACATCACGCCCGAAGCATTGCGCCCTGGTTTGCTAGGGGCAGGATTGCCCGCAGCCTATGTAGATTTTTTGCTGATGATCTTGGGTTACTTTAAGGCGGGCTTCTCGGAGCGAACCACGGATGCAGTGCAATTTCTCACCGGAAAATCGCCTCGCGCGTTTCGTGAATATGCGAAAGACTATCGTGCGGCTTGGTTGCACTAAGCCGAAAAATATCTGCGGCCACCTTCGTCGGTGCGCCTCGCAAAATCGTTAAAACAGTCCGCGTTTCACGAGCAAGACAGCAACCATTAAAAGGTCCAACGAGCTTCCTCGTTGGACTCTCTTGTTGCGCCTAACGTAGATTAGAGCGCACAGGGTTCATGAACTTTTCATCCACCCGCATAAAAACATCGATCAAATTCGTTAACTGGCCTGCTTGCAATAAGTCTCTTGCGTAAAGCACAACAGCACCAACGCCAGCACGCTCCATAGCAGCATCATCGAAAAGCCTTGCTGGTACGAGGCTAAATCAAACACGCGTTTGCCGTTTACCAGCGCGCCTTGCCACGCACCTTGCCACCGTGCATCGAGGATCACGCCGATCAGGGGTTGCAGCACCATCGGCCCGATGATCACGCCCATGTTGGTTACGCCAGATACCGTACCGGCAAATTGATGCGGGACTGATTCTTTGGCGAAGGCGAAGGTGATGATGAAGCAGCCGGCAAAAAATCCGGTCACGGCCAGCAACGTGATCAATAGCGCATAGCCTTGATGCGGGCCGAAAATAAATATCGTCCATGACAACAATGCGCAGCTCATGCCGCCGATGTAGAGCGGTTTACGCCGTCCCATTCGGTCGGAAGCTGCACCAAAAGTCAGGCAACCGATTGACCACGCCACCATCATCGTAGAGCACAGTCCGGCGGCGTTGGTTTGCGTCAATCCGTAATGAGTGGTGAGGAACGGCACGCCCCAAAGACCCGCAAAGCTGAGGGTGATGCCGGTCATCGCGCCGGGAATAAAAAACAGCAGCACCACATTCCGGTAACGCAATACCGTTTTTAAGCCATCGAACACACGTGCGGCTAAAGCGGGATGTTCATGCGCCGCCGAATAGCTCGCATAACCGCGCGCGTTGGGGTCGTCGCGCACGATCAGCCACGTTACAGCGGCGAGTAACAGCGTCACCGCCGCGGTTGCCCACATCACATGGCGCCAGCCGAATGCATCAACTAGCAATCGTAGCGGCGCGCCTGCCGACACTGCACCAAACACACCCACGGCGAGCGCCACGCCGGAGGTCAGCGCAAACTGGCGTGCAGGCATCCAGTGGCTGGCCAGTTTCAGCATGCAGACAAACGCCATGCCGGATGATCCGCCAATCAGCAGACGTCCGATGTCTGCCCATGCG
>Ga0209724_1003864_pt1 | contig 12032 bp, 6 predicted proteins | sample grotaG_FD_184143 | JGI IMG/M metagenome (GOLD analysis project Ga0209724, IMG submission 184143) | Glacier valley bacterial and archeal communities from Borup Fiord, Nunavut, Canada, to study Microbial Dark Matter (Phase II) -... | ecosystem: Environmental > Aquatic > Freshwater > Ice > Glacier ... | reverse complement strand
GGCCACGTCCTCGGCGGAGGCGCGGAACTCCATCGCCGTCACGGCTTCGGCGATGAGGTCGGCGATGCGCGGGCCTATCATGTGGACGCCCAGGATTTCGTCGGTGGCCTGGTCGGCCAGCACCTTTACGAAGCCGTCGGTGTCGCCGCTGGCGCGGGCGCGGCCGCTGGCTTTGAAGGGGAAGGAACCCACTTTGTAGGCCTTGCCCTGCTCCTTGAGCTGCTCCTCGGTGTAGCCCACGCCGGCCACTTCGGGCCAGGTGTACACCACGCCGGGGATGAGCAGGTAGTTGATGTGGGGCTTCTGGCCCACGATGGTTTCGGCCACGAACACGCCTTCTTCCTCGGCCTTGTGGGCCAGCATGGCCCCGCGCACCACGTCGCCGATGGCGTAAATGCCGGGCACGTTGGTTTGCAGGTGCTCGTCGACCTTGATGCGGCCGCGCTCTTCCATTTCCACACCGGCGGCTGCCAGGTTGAGGCCGGCGGTGTAGGGCGCGCGGCCCACGGCCACCAGGCAGTAGTCGCCCTCAAATTTTACTTCCTCGCCTTTCGGGTTGGTGGCCGTTACGGTCACGGCGTCGCCGGTGCGGGTGGCGCCGGTCACCTTGTGGCTCATGAAAAACTCGATGCCGATTTTGCCCAGCACCCGCTTCAGCTCCTTGCCCAGGCCGCGGTCCATCGTCGGGATGAGGCTGTCGGTGAACTCCACGATGCTCACCTGGGTGCCCAGGCGGGCGTACACGGAGGCCAGCTCCAGGCCGATGACGCCGCCGCCCACCACCACCATGCGGCCGGGCACCTCGCGGAGGTTCAGGGCCTCGGTGCTGGTGATGATGCGCTCCTTGTCCTGGGCAATGAACGGCAGCACCGTGGGCTTGGAGCCGGTGGCGATGATGACGTTTTTGGTTTCGATGGTCTGGGCCGCGCCGCCGGCCGTGGGCGCGATGCTGACGTGGTTTTTATCGACGAACGAGCCGAGGCCTTGCAGCACGTCGATTTTGTTCTTCTTCATCAGGTAGGCGATGCCGTCCACGTTGGCCCGCACCACGCCCGTTTTGCGGTCCATCATCTGGGGCATGTTCACTTTCAGGTTTTCCAGGTCGATGCCGTGCTCCTTGAAGGTGGTGTGGGCGTTGTGGTAGTGCTCGCTGGAATCGAGCAGGGCCTTGCTGGGGATGCAGCCCACGTTGAGGCAGGTGCCGCCCAGGGTGGGGTATTTCTCGATGAGGGCGGTTTTTAGCCCCAGCTGCGCGCAGCGGATGGCGGCCACGTAGCCCCCCGGGCCGGAGCCGATGACGGTGACGTCGTATTGATTCATGAGGAAGAATTCGGTGATTGTACGCTCGTGCGAAGGTACGGCACAGCGGATGCGGACGGGGCGGTTTTAGCGGGCTGGACTGCGTGAAAAGAACGTCCTGCTCGTCTGGCGGCCTTTCATAACGGTTCCTAATCCACCAGCACGCCGATGTAGTAATTGAACGTGTCCACCTCCAGGCTCTCCTTCGTCGCACCGACCAGCTCCTTGATGGGCGCAAACTTGGTGGTCACGGAGACAAGCTGGTATTCGCCGCCCCGCAGCCGCAGCCGAACAGGCATTTCGAACTTCGGCACCTCCGATACCCAACGGGCCAGGGCTTTGCCGTCCTCAAAACGGAGCTCCAGCGTGGGAATGCTGGCGTGGCGCAGGTACTGGTCAAATATTTTGGTGAAGTCCCGGCCGCTTTCGCGGTTGAAGTAGTCGATGACTTGCTGGCCGGTCACGGTCTGGTGGTAGAAAGTTGAGGACAGGCCGCGCAGCAGCCGGCGCCACGCGGCGTCGTCGTTGAGCACGGTGCGGAGGGTGTTGAGCAGGTTGCTGCCCTTGTCGTACATGTCGCCCGAGCCCTCCTGGTTCACGCCGTAGGGGCCGATGATGGGCTGGTCGTTCTGGATGTTGCGGCGCTGGCCGTGGAGGTATTCCTGGCCCGCCGGCTTGCCGAACTGGCTTTCCACGAACAGGGCTTCGGAGTAGGTGGTGAAGCTTTCGTGCACCCACATGTCGGCAATGTCCCGGGTGGTGATGCTGTTGCCAAACCACTCGTGTCCGCTTTCGTGAACGACGATGAAGTCCCATTTTAGGCCCCAACCGGTGTTGCTGCGGTCCTTGCCCAAGTAGCCGTTCTGGTACTTGTTGCCGTAGGCCACGGCGCTCTGGTGCTCCATGCCCAGGTGCGGGGCGTCCACCAGCTTGTAGCCGTCCTGGTACCACGGGTACGGGCCGAACCAATGCTCCATCGATGCCAGCATGGGCTTCACGTTGGCGGCAAACTGAGTTTTGGCCTTGGCCAGGTTTTCCGGCAGCACCCAGTAGTCGAGCGTGAGCGGGCCCTTCTCGCCGGCGTAGCGGTCGGCAAAGTGCTGGTAGTCGCCCACATTCAGGGCCACGTCGTAGTTGTTGATGGGGTTGCGCACCGCCCAATCGAAGCGGGTGTAGCCGTCCTTACCCTTGGTGGTGCGGCGCAGCCGGCCGTTGGAAACGTCCTTCAGGCCGTTGGGCACGCTGATGCTGATGAGCATGGAATCCACTTCGTCGGCCTGCTGGTCCTTGGTGGGCCACCAGATGCTGGCGCCCGTGCCCTGGCAGGCGGTGGCCACCCAGGGCTTGCCGGCGGCGTCCTGGGTGAAAACCATGCCGCCGTCCCAGGGTGCTTTTTTGGCCACCGTGGGGTTGCCGGAATAGTAAACGGTGAACTCGCCGCGGCTGCCTTTTGGAATGGCTTTGGGGAAAGTGACGAACACGGCGTTGGCTTCGCGGGTGAAAGGCACTTCCCGGCCCCGATAAAGCACCTTTTCCACTTGCAAGTTGGCGAATAGGTCGAATTGCAGCCGGGTGAAATCCTGCGTGGCGGTGAAGCAAAACAGGTTCGAGCCGCTGATGAAGCGCCGGGCCGGGTCCAGCTTCACGTCGAGGTGGTAGTAGTTGAGGTCGTAGCAGGTGCGCAGCGGGGTCTGGCCGCCGCGCAACGAATCGGCGCGGGTGAAGGCGGGCTTGGGTTGCAGCAGCTGGGCCGCCGCCGGGCGCAGCGCACCAGCACCAGCCAACAGCAGCGCCAGCAGAAATTTATTTTTCATCGCACAAAGCAACAACGGGCAGCCCTGTTTGTCATCCTCACCTGGCGTCCGCGCAGCGAAGGACCTTCTCACCACTGAACATTTTGCAGTAATCAATTTACTGCTTCGGACGTGAGAAGGTCCTTCGCTGCGCGGACGCCAGATGAGGATGACAGGCACCGTATTTTTGCAGCTGTTCTGTTCCATTCTATGCCTTCTGTCTCCACTCCGGCCGCGCCTTCGCGGGCTGCGTTGCTCACCGCCTTTGCGCTGGTTTACCTTATTTGGGGGTCCACTTATTTGGTGATGAAGTTTGCGGTGGCCAGCATGCCGCCGCTGCTCATGGCCGGCACGCGCTACGGCATGGCGGGCGGGCTGCTCTACTTGGTCATGCGGCTGCGCGGCGAGCCGCGGCCAAGCTGGCGCGGGTGGGGCTTTGCGGCGCTCATCGGGGTGTGCTTGCTGGGGTTTGGCAACGGCGGCACCACGTTCGGGGTGCTGTACCTGCCCAGCGGCATCACGGCGCTGCTGGTGGCCACGGTGCCCATGTTCCTGGCGGTGCTGGGCTGGGCCAGCGGCATTTCGCCCCGGCCCACGAAGTGGGTTACGCTCGGTTTGTGCGCGGGCATGGTGGGCATGTACTTGCTGGCCGCGCACCCCACGGCCACGCCGGTGAAGCAGCCGGGCCACGCGGGCCTGGGCATTTTTATCGTGCTGCTGGCGTCGCTGGTGTGGTCCATCGGCTCGCTCTACGCCAAAAACCACCGCCCGGCACCCTCCCCGTTCATCTCGGGCGGCATGCAGATGCTGTGCGGCGGCGGGGCCATGCTGGCGGTGGGCTTGCTGCGGGGCGAAGCCACCGGCTTCGCCTTCGCGCAGGTCACGGCCAAGTCCTGGATGGCCTATGCGTACCTGGTCACGTTCGGCTCGGTGGTGGCCTTCACGGCCTACATCTGGCTGCTGCGCGTGGTGGAGCCGGCCTTGGCGGGCACCTACGCGTTTGTCAACCCCGTGGTGGCCGTGCTGCTGGGCTGGGCCTTCGCCGGCGAAGTGCTGAACCCCCAGATGCTGGGCGGCGCGGCGCTCATCGTGCTGGCCGTGGGGCTGGTGGTACTGGGCGGCCGCCGCAAAGCCGGAGCAGCCGCAGCCGCTCCGGAAGCGGTAACTGACGCCTGAGCAAACAGCCGCATGCCGGCATTTGCCGGGGCCCCGCGGTGTTATTCTGAGCAGCGCCCTGCCGCAGCGGTTTGCGTGAACAGCACGTTGTCAGCCCGATGTAGAGACGCCTACTGGCGTTTCTCTGCGCGCGCCGCCAAGCCAAATTTCGTCCAACGACAAGGCGCAAGTTGGCGTGTATACGCCGTTCCAAAAGTCTGAAAAATAATTCTTCTGGCCCGGTACCTTCCCTGTTCTTTGTGGCTAACGTCCTTTCTGACGTGCACACCGAAGCCAACATTGTTCGGCTAGTCGACACATTTTATGCCCGTGTGAACGAAGATGCCCTGTTGCGCCCCGTGTTCAATGACACTGCGCAAGCGAACCGGGACACGCACCTGCCCACCATGCACGGTTTCACGGCAGCGTGCTGCTGGGCACCAGCCGCCACAAGGGCCGGCCCTTCGCCAAGCACTTCCTGCTCCCATCCAAACCGAACATTTCCGGCGATGGCTCGCGCTGTTCAACGCCAGCCTCGATGGGTTGTTTGCCGGTCCCAAAGCCACCGATGCCAAGGCCCGCGCCCATAGCATCGGAGCCGTGTTCGGGCTCTGCATCACGCCCAGCCCCGTGTCCCTCCTGGATTAGTAGCCGCCCTACATGGGCCGCCACGCGCCGTGCGCCGGCTGCTGCCCGCGCAGCAAGGCCGCGCCGCCAGCCAGCACGAGGGCATCTTCGCCCACGCCCACCAGCGCCACCGGCACGCCCGACTTGTCGCTGATGCCCGTGCGCAACGCGTAGCTCACCACCGTGGACGCCACCGCCACCAGCCCACCCAGCACGCCACCGCCCAGCGCGCTGCCGTGGCGCGACCGGTACCAGGCCGCTCCCACCAACGCACCCGACAGCAGCCGCCCCAGCATCACCCCGGGTGCTATCCGATTGGGGGTTGAGGGCAGCTTATCGGCCACCATTTCCGCCGCCGCCACCACTTTGAGCACGGTGGCCGTGGCCGGCTTCTGCAAAAAGCGCAACGACGAACCCGCCAGGCCCGCGGCGGGCTGGCGCGCGAGGTAATGGCTCACGAACGCGGGCGCGCTCATGCTGCGCATCCCGGCCAGCGTGGCAAAGCCCATCACGGGCCAGAATTTTGCGGGGCGGCGGCTTTTTTTCGATTGTTTCATGGCGAGTGCGGATGAGGCCACTTTAACGCCAACCAGAAATTTTGGGTCACCTGAACGCACAAAAAAGCGGCCGGCATCCCGGCCAGCCGCTTTCACTTCGTGACGCCGAGGGGTGCCTAAACGCCCAGCAGCAGGCGCGTGGGGTCTTCCAGCAGCTCCTTCACCCGCACCAGGAAGCTCACCGACTCGCGCCCGTCGATGATGCGGTGGTCGTAGCTCAGGGCCAAGTACATCATGGGGCGAATCACGACCTGCCCGTTTTCGGCGATGGGGCGCGGCACGATGTTGTGCATGCCCAGGATGGCCGATTGCGGCGCGTTGATAATCGGGGTGCTCATCATCGAGCCAAACACGCCGCCGTTGGTGATGGTGAACGTGCCGCCCGTCATCTGTTCGATAGTCAGCTTATTGTCGCGGGCCAGCGTGGCCAGGCGCACCACTTCCTTCTCTATCCCGTCGAAAGAAAGCAGCTCGGCGTTGCGAATCACGGGCACCACCAGCCCTTTCGGGGCCGAAACGGCAATGCTGATGTCGCAGAAATCATTGAACACGATGTCGGTGCCGTCAATCTGGGCATTCACCGACGGCCACTCTTGCAGGGCCACGCACACGGCCTTGGTGAAGAAGGACATGAAGCCGAGGCCCACGCCGTTTTTTTCCTTGAATTTGTCTTTGAACTTGGTGCGCAGGTCCATGATGGGCTGCATGTTCACCTCGTTGAAGGTGGTGAGCATGGCCGTCTCGTTTTTCACCGACACCAGGCGGCGGGCCACCGTTTTGCGCAGGTTCGACATCCGCTCGCGGTGCTGGGTGCGGCCGCCGGCAGCGGCCGGGGCGCTGGCCGCGGGCGCTGCCGGGGCAGCCACAGTTGCCGGCGGCGCCACCGCCGGCGCCACCGCCGGCGCCGCCGGCCGGGCCTGCGCATTTTGCGCGTCTTCTTTGGTGATGCGGCCGTCGCGGCCGGTGCCGGCGACGTCAGCCGCGGCAATGCCTTTTTCGCTTAGAATCTTGCCCGCGGCGGGCGAGGGCGCGCCGGTGGCGTAAGTAGCCGCGCCGCCGCTGGCCGGCTGCGAAGCCAGCGCCGCCACCGGGGCTGCCTGCGGCGCGGAAGCAGCGGCCGGGGCCGGAGCAGTCCCGCCACCGCCGCCTTCAATCCGCGCAATCACGGTGCCGATGGCAATGGTTTCGCCCTCCTTCACGGCGTGCCGCAGGGTGCCGCTGCCCTCGGCGGGCAGCTCAAACGTGGCCTTGTCGGACTCCAGCTCGGCAATCACCTCGTCGCGGCTCACTTGGGCGCCGTCGGGCTTCAGCCATTTGGCCACCGTCACTTCCGTGATGGACTCGCCCACGGTCGGAATTTTCATTTCAATCGAGCCGCCGCCGGGCGCCGGCGCAGCAGGGGCCGCAGGGGCCGCGCCGCCCTCGGGCTTGCCCCCGTAGCCGGCTTGGTCGCTCGCCGCGGGGTTTTGCTCACCTTGGCTCACGGGGTCGGCCGAAGCAGCAGGCGCGGCGGGCGCGGCAGGAGCCGCCGCCGGAGCCGAGGCGGCGGGCGCAGCGGGGGCCGCGCCGTTGCCGGCCGCCCCGTTCAGGTCGGCGATGACGGTGCCGATGCCAATGGTTTCGCCCTCGGCCACGCGGATTTTCAGGACCCCGTCGGCCTCAGCGGGCAGTTCAAACGTGGCCTTATCCGATTCCAGCTCGGCAATCACCTCGTCGCGCTTCACGGCCTCGCCGTCCTTTTTGAGCCACTTCGCAATCGTGACTTCGGTGATGGATTCGCCTACGGCGGGAATTTTGATTTCAAGGGCCATGTGCAGGCGTTTTGGATGGTCAGTTAAGGGAAGAGAATCAGGCAGGAGGTTAGTCGGGCGTATCTTTTTTAGCCGTTTCGGCCACGGCTTTGATGTTGGCATCGGCCACCGCATCCTTGGGTTTGTCAAAGGCGCGGGCCACCAGCTCTTTCTGCTCCTTCACGTGGATTTTGTTGTAGCCCGTGGCGGGCGAAGCCGATGGCTTGCGCGACACCACGTCTTCCAGCTCGCGGCGCATGTAGCGCAGCATGAAGTTCCAGTAGCCCATGTTTTCGGGCTCCTCCTGCACCCAGTAGGTTTTGGCCTTGGGGTACTTGGCCAACTCCACATCGAGCTGCTTTTTCGGGAAGGGGTGCAACTGCTCTAGGCGCACAATGGCCACGTCCTTGCGGTCGGAGGCGCGCTGCTCTTCCAGCAAATCGAAGTAGACTTTGCCCGAGCACAGCAGCACGCGCTTCACCTTTTTGGCCTCGGCAAAGGCATCGCCCAACACCTCGCGAAAATGCCCGCTGGTGAACTCCTCCACCGGCGACACGCACAGCGGGTGGCGCAGCATCGACTTCGGCGACATCACCACCAGCGGCTTGCGGAAGCTCCACGCCAGCTGCCGGCGCAGGGCGTGGAAGAAATTGGCCGGCGTGGTCAGGTTGGCCACCACGATGTTGTGCTCGGCCGCCAGCTGCAGGAACCGCTCGGGGCGGGCGTTGCTGTGCTCGGGTCCCTGGCCCTCATAGCCGTGGGGCAGCAGCAGCACCAGGCCGTTCATGCGCTGCCACTTGCTTTCGCTGCTCACAATGAACTGGTCAATCACGGTCTGGGCGCCGTTGGCGAAGTCGCCGAACTGCGCCTCCCACACCACCAGGGCCGTGGGGTTGGCCATGGCGTAGCCGAATTCAAAGCCCAGCACCGCGTACTCACTCAGCAGGGAGTTGAAGATGCGCAGCTGCTCGTGCTCGCCCGCCACGAAGTTGAGCGAGTTGTAGGGCGCCGACGTTTCGGCGTCGTGCAGCACGGCGTGGCGGTGCGAAAACGTGCCGCGCTGGCAGTCCTGCCCGCTCACCCGCACGATGTGCTGCTCGGTGAGCAGCGAACCGTAGGCCAGCAGCTCGCCGGCGGCCCAGTTCAGCACGCGCGTTTCGTAGAACATCTTGCGGCGCTCCTTCAGCAGGTTGTCGATTTGCTTGAGGGGCTTGAAGCCTTCGGGAAGGGTCGTCAGGGCCTTGGCCACGCGCTCCACGGTTTCGGCCGAAACGCCGGTTTCGGGCGACTGCTCAAAGTCTTCCGGCGTGGAGCGGCGCAGGCTGCGCCACTCGTTTTCCAGCGCCTGGTACTTGTACGGCAGGGCCTTTTGCTTCACCAAGTCCAGGCGGGCCTGCAGGGTGTCGCGGAATTCCTTGTCCATGTGAGCCGCCAGTTCGGCGTCCACGTCGCCGCGGGCCACCAGCATGGCGTTGTACACCTCGCGCGGGTTCTGGTGCTTCGAAATGAGGTTGTAAAGCGTGGGCTGCGTGAACTTGGGCTCGTCCGACTCGTTGTGGCCGTGGCGGCGGTAGCACACCATGTCGATGAAGATGTCGGCGTGGAACTGCTGGCGGTACTCGGTGGCCAGCTGCACGGCAAACACCACGGCCTCGGGGTCGTCGCCGTTCACGTGCACCACCGGCGCGTCGATGATTTTGGCCAAATCGGTGCAGTAAATCGACGAGCGGGCGTCCTCAAAATCCGTCGTAAAGCCGACCTGGTTGTTAATCACAAAGTGGATGGTGCCGCCCGTTTTGTAGCCCTCCAGCAGCGACATTTGCGTCAGCTCGTACCCGATGCCCTGGCCCGCCAGCGCGGCGTCGCCGTGAATCAGAATGGGGAGAATCTGGTGGTAGTCGTCGCTGTACTGGTGCTCAATTTTGGCCCGCACGAAACCCTGCACCACCGGGTTCACCGCCTCCAGGTGCGAGGGGTTGGGCGCCAGCTTCAGGTTGACTTTCTGGCCGCCGCTGGCTTCCACCTCCGAGCTGTAGCCCATGTGGTACTTCACGTCGCCGTCGCCCATGGTCAGGTCGGGCACGGCGGTGCCTTCGAACTCCGAGAAAATCTGCTCGTAGGTCTTGCCCATGATGTTGGCCAGCACGTTCAGGCGGCCGCGGTGGGCCATGCCAATCATCACCTCCTTCACGCCCAGCTCCGCGCCCTTGCCAATGATGGCATCCAGGGCCGGAATGGTCGTTTCGCCGCCTTCGAGCGAAAACCGCTTCTGCCCCAAAAACTTGGTGTGCAGGAAGTTCTCGAACACCACGGCCTCGTTCAACTTCTTCAGGATGCGCTTCTTGTACTCCACGCCGGGGTTAAAGGCCAGCGAGTCTTTCTCCACCTTCTCGCGGAACCAGTCCAGCACCTGCGGGTCGCGGATGTACATGTACTCGAAGCCGATGGGCCCGGTGTAAATCTTCTCCAACGCCGCCACAATGTCGCGCAGCTGGGCCTGCGGGCCCAGCCCCAGCCCCTCGCCGTTCTTGAACACCGCATCCATGTCCGCCTCGCCCAGGCCAAAATCGGCGAGGTCGAGACGGGCGTGGCGGTCCTTGCGCTCGCGCACCGGGTTGGTTTTGGCGCGCAGGTGGCCGCGGCTGCGGAAGGCGTGAATGAGGTTGCGCACGGCCGTTTCCTTGTCGCCGGCTACTTCGCCGTTGGCAAAAGCGGGGGCGTTGTTGGTTGAAGCGGCCGTGTTGAGGACGCCGTAATCATCGGGCTGGGGCGCGGCCGTAGCACCGGTTTTGGCCGGTGCCGCCGCGGTGGCCGCGCCGTTGGCGGCTGGGACACTGCCAGCTCCAGCTCCGGCTCCGGGCACCACGGGCGCCCCCTCCGGAAACTGCTGCGAAAAGTCAAATCCTTCAAAAAATTTGCGCCAGCCAAAATCCACCGACTCCGGATTTTGCCGGTAGGCCTGGTACAGGGTTTCGATGGCCGCCGCGTCGGCATTGGCGATATACGAGTAGGCATCCATGAGATAAGCAACTTAGGTAAGGCTCCGTAAAAGTAAGAAGCTTATCAACCAGGCGAAAACTTACATTCGGATAAACAAATTCGTTTGTCTATCAGTGTGATAAAAAATAACCAGTTTTTGCCATGCCGGGCTGAGGCGCCAATTTATCATTTTTTGCGGTCCGGGTCCGTCGCTCTGTTACGCGCCGCCGAAAAAATGAGCCGGGCCCTGCAGGGCCCGCCACCCGGCAGGTAGGCCGGTTGCCCAAGCGAAGCACCTCGGCTTCGATATAAAATTTTGGCTATGTATTTACTCATACCGCCTTCCAAAGCCATTAGCAGTTGGACAATTTATTTTTAGCAAACTTATCCATCTCCTTAGGCGTTAACATTTTTCCCCAATCCAAAAAGGTTGGTTTTTGCCCATTCCGCCAGGCCAAAATGGCGGCCCGATGAATCAAGGATTGATGCATAATGCACGGTTATTTTTTGACGCGCTGCTAGCGCTTGCGGCGTTGAGTACGCCACTTTTTGCTACTGCGCCCGCGGGGCCCACGTTGGGAATGCGGGTGTTTCTTTCTCCGGCAGTGGCCAGCCGCCGTCCGGCCACGCTGCGCACCGCAAGGGCCAAATCATTTATTACCCGCAGCCTCACCTACACCGTCACGGCCACCATCTACGAGGCGGTGCCGGGCCAAACGGACAAAGAGCCGTTTGTGACGGCCGATAACTCCCGCATCAAGCCGCAATACGGGACCAAAAAACGCTGGATGGCGCTTTCGCGCGACCTGCTCCGGCCCTGGGGCGGCAAGTTTGAGTTCGGCGACAAAGTACGGGTGCGCGGCCTTTCCCCGGCCCTCGACGGCGTGTACACCGTGCACGACACCATGAACCGCCGGCACCGCCACTGCATGGACATCCTGGCGCATCCCAGCGAGAAGCTGGATATTTTTACCAAAGGAGTTAAAATTCAAAAAGTGGCCCTGCTCTGAAACCAGTAGCCTTTTTTCTCGTCTCACAAAAAACCCGCGTTGGCAACCAACGCGGGTTTTTTGTGAGACGAGGGCGCCAATTCGGTCTTGCGTTACTTGGGGAAAGCCATTTTGAAGATGCGGAAGGGCTGCCGGGGCTGGCCCACGCCTTTGTTCCAACTGGGTGTTTTGTGAATGGCCGAGTTGGCCACGTACAGGTTGCCATCGGCCGCGAAGCTGTAGGTGTCGGGCCATTGCAGGCGGGCGTCTTTGGCTACGGTTTCGATGCGGCCGGCGGGCGTGCGGCGCAGCAGCGCACTCTGCTCGAATGACGTGAGGTAGACGTTGTTGGCCGTGTCGATTTCGAGGCCGTCGGAAGCTGGAATTTCGCCCACTGTTTCCACTTGCTGGCCGATTTGGGCCTCGCTGAGGGCGGCATCGCGCAGGGCGGCGGTTTTGATGCGGTAGAGCGTGTGGCTGGTGAGCGGGCAGTAGTAGAGGTAGGCGTTATCAGTACTCAGGGCGATGCCGTCGGCGTTGAACTGCGCGGGTTTGCCCTGCGCGTCGAGCATGGCGTGGCCCTCGGCTTTGATAACCAAGCCTTTCACGGCCTTGGTGGAGGGGTGCTTGTCGAGCAGGCGGCGGGCCTTCAGGGTTTTCAAGTCGACCACCACCAGCGCCCCCAGGCCCGATTCGGTGAGGTAGGCGTAATTATGCTGCAGGTCGATGCGCACGTCGTTGAGGTACGAGTTAAGCGGCGCGATGTCGAGCGGGAAGGAGATATTCTGCAAAATGGCCCCGGTTTTGGGGTCGGTCTTGACCAGCTTCGGCCCGCCGGGCACG
>Ga0209724_1003862_pt1 | contig 12034 bp, 13 predicted proteins | sample grotaG_FD_184143 | JGI IMG/M metagenome (GOLD analysis project Ga0209724, IMG submission 184143) | Glacier valley bacterial and archeal communities from Borup Fiord, Nunavut, Canada, to study Microbial Dark Matter (Phase II) -... | ecosystem: Environmental > Aquatic > Freshwater > Ice > Glacier ... | reverse complement strand
AACTCGAACGGAAAAAATTGGTTGGCCCTACCGTTGTTGGCCACATTGATCTTCCTGTTGAAGAGAAAAAGAAATCCACCCGCATCGAAGACCATCAATCGCGCAATAAGAAAAAGAGAAAGCGCGTACCAAAGGATGTAAAAGAGCGTGTTGATTTACCTGAAAAGAAACTTGAAAAAGTAAAGGATAAGGTAGATAAACCAGAAAGCAAGCTTAAGAAGAAGATTTCGCTTGTTGTCAAAAAGAGATCCTCCTCACCTGTTAAAGCTGAGGTTAAAGATGAAGATGTTCAAAAGCAGATCAAAGAAACTTTGGCGCGTCTGACCACGAAAGGTCTAAAAACCAAAGGCTCGAAATACCGTCGCGACAAACGAATTGCTTTCAGTGAGAAATTGGCTGAGCAAAGTGCGCGTGATGAAAGAGACAAGAGTATTATCAAGGTAACTGAATTTGTTTCGGTCAATGAATTGGCCTCGATGATGGATGTTCCACCGACAAAGGTTATTGCAACCTGTATGTCACTTGGATTATTCGTATCTATCAACCAGCGTCTCGATGCCGAAACAATGGCAGTTGTTGCCGATGAATTCGGTTTCAAAGTTGAATTCATCTCTGTTGAAGTACAGGAAGCAATTGTTGAAGAAGAAGATCACGCAGATGATCTGATGACACGACCTCCGATTGTTACCGTAATGGGACATGTCGATCATGGTAAAACATCACTTCTCGATTATGTCCGTAAAGCAAATGTAATTGCCGGTGAAGCTGGTGGAATTACACAGCACATCGGTGCATACAATGTAACACTCGAAAGTGGCCGCAAGATAACTTTCCTTGATACTCCGGGTCATGAAGCGTTTACCGCTATGCGTGCTCGTGGTGCCCAGGTTACAGATATCGTTATTATTATTGTCGCTGCTGATGATGATATAATGCCTCAGACAATCGAGGCAATCAATCATGCTCAGGCAGCATCGGTTCCGATTATTTTTGCCATCAATAAGATAGACAAAAATGGAGCAGATCCTGAAAAAATAAAACAACAGCTCGCAACTATGAACTTCCTCGTCGAAGACTGGGGCGGTAAGTATCAGTCGCAGGATATATCTGCAAAAGGCGGTCAGGGTGTGCCGGAACTTCTCGAAAAAGTATTGCTCGAAGCCGATATGCTCGAACTGAAAGCAAATCCGAATAAACGTGCATTGGGTTCTGTAATTGAATCTTCGTTAGACAAGGGACGTGGTTATGTTGCTACAATTCTTGTTCAAAGCGGAACGTTAAATGTTGGTGATGTTATTCTTGCCGGACCACATTTTGGTCACATCAAGGCGATGTTTAACGAACGTAATCAACGTGTCGAAAGTGTGGGACCTGCTGAACCGGTATTAATTCTGGGATTAAATGGAGCGCCACAGGCTGGTGATAAGTTTAATGTCATGGAAAGTGAACGTGAAGCCCGACTGATTGCCAATAAACGAGAACAGTTACAGCGCGAACAGGGTCTGCGTACTCAAAAACATATTACACTTGACGAAATTGGCCGAAGAATTGCCATCGGAAACTTCCAGGAATTGAATATTATTGTGAAGGGTGACGTGGATGGATCAATTGAAGCACTTTCTGATACATTGATCAAACTTTCAGTTGGAGAGATTCAGGTGAATGTAATTCATAAAGCAGTTGGACAAATCACCGAATCGGATGTTATGCTTGCATCGGCATCCAATGCAATTATCGTTGGTTTCCAGGTACGACCTTCGTTAAGTGCAAGGAAACTTGCCGAGAAAGAAGGTATTGATATCCGACTTTATTCCATCATCTACGATGCGATCAACGAAGTTAAATCGGCTATGGAAGGAATGCTTGCTCCCGAAATCAAAGAAGAGATCAAAGGAACAGCTGAAATTCTTACCGTATTCAACATTACAAAAGTTGGTACGATTGCCGGTTGTATTGTCAGGGATGGAAAGATTTTTCGAAACTCGAAGGTGCGCCTGATCCGCGACGGTATCGTTGTATTCACAGGCGATCTCGAATCGTTGAAGCGATTTAAGGATGATGTGAAAGATGTTGCCAAGGGTTATGAATGTGGTTTGAATATCAGAGGATACAACGATCTGAAGGAAGGCGACTTTATCGAAGCTTTCGAACAGGTTGAAGTTGCAAAAACACTCGATTAATAACGGGTTATCGGTATTTGTAAAGCAATACTATAAAAACCTCATTCGAAGAAGGAGGTTTATTCAAAATATAAACTGATCAGCAATAATGTTGTTAATTCAATCTTTTGCTGATCAGTTTTTTTATGTACATTCGTTGAAATATAATCTTACGGATGATGGAATTGAAATTTCAAAACGATTGCACTGACATCGATTGGGAACTTGTTCCTCAAATATTAAAGGAAGCGGGGATGTCGTTTCACAATGCAGCTATTCACCGTCAGACATTTTCTGCGAGCGCTTCAGTTGTATTTGTTTTTGATGAGCTGCAACTAATTGGTTTTGGCAGGGCAATATCCGACGGTATCGTTCAGGCTGCAATTTATGATGTTGCCGTCTTGCCTTCCCGTCAGGGACAAGGAATCGGAAAGCAAATCATCCAAAAGATTGTCGCTTCACTTCCCGGATGCAATTTTATCCTGTATGCATCGCCCGGAAAAGAACCTTTTTATGAAAAATTAAATTTCCGGAGGATGAAAACCGGAATGGCTTTGTTTGTAAAGGCTGATATCATGACTAACAGGGGATTTACAGCGTAATTTTTAAATAGATACTCAACTATGAATGCAATTATTGAAAAATTTGTGAGCGATAAGAACATCGCATTGATCGGCGTTTCGGCGAACAAACAAAAGTTTGGAAATGCTTTGCTTCATGAATTAACGAAAAAGGGATATACTGTTTTTCCTGTCCATCCTTCGCTTACCGAAGTTGAAGGGGTTAAATGTTTTCCCGATGTTAAAACACTTCCTGAGAATGTGACGAACCTGGTAGTTGTTGTAAATCCATTGGCAACAGAACAACTTATTCCGCAATTAACAGGTTCTTCCATCAAACGTATATGGATGCACCGGGGTGTCGGAAAAGGATCCGGTTCAGCGGCAGCAATCGAATCGTGTAAAGAAAACGGAATTGAAGTGGTCTATGGTTTTTGTCCGATGATGTTTTTCAGCCCTTCAGGAATTCATAGCTTTCATTTTTGGATGCGGAAGAAATTCGGAAAAATCCCTGCTGAGTTCACCTTATGACCGGCTTCTTCAATTATTTGTATTCCTGAGCCGCAGATTTGCAACATTTTTTTGGGAATCGTTGTTATCAGACTAATATAGGGAATATAAAAATTCAGGAGACACCCATGATTCTGAACTTTGCAAACACTAATAATGATAATTGGGATGTTCCATGCCTCAATAAAAAACAATTTTAATACGCATGAAAGTATATTTGGTAAGCATGATGAATGCTTTTGTTTTAATGATTCTTGGTCTATGGAGTTTTTTAGGATCTGAAATACCGTCACCGATAGCGCTAATTCCGGTTTTTACCGGCGCACTTTTGCTCTCTTTAATCAAGGGCCTACGATATGGAAGTAAGTCGATGGCTCATATTTCGATGGCTGTAACTGTTCTGATATTAATTGCAATGGTCGTTCCGATTATAAGTGCTATACGATTAGGCGATAGCGCCTCCACTTACAGAATCGGGTTTATGATGATTTCATGCTCCGTTACGATTGGCTTTTTTGTCAGCAGGCTTATCCGGATCAGGAAGAAAAGAATGAAAATAAAGGGATAATGCTTAACGTTTTAATTCAGGCAATCTCCATTTATTTCCCTACATTGCATTATTAAAAAAGGTAAATGGACAAAAAAAAGTTGAAATTCCGATTGGGAATTATTCTTATTTCGGTTTCTGTAGCATTTTTCCTGATCATATTTGCAATCCCTTTCATTCCAATGAATTTAAAGGTTAAAGTTGCTTTGACAACGACGCTGGTTGTAGTGGGAGAGGTAAGTTTTTGGGTTGGAACACTGTTGATTGGTAAGGAGGTTTACAAGAAGTTTATGGCCAATCTTAAATCAGGTGAATGGCTTGAGAAAAAGAAAGAGAAGACTGATGACAGATTAAAGGATTAGTAACTTATTTTAAGTTGACCATTGTTCAACACTGAGTATTTTAAATATGTATGAACCTTTCTAACTTTGTCTCAATTGATGAAATGATTTGATCTGTAAATAACTAATCGCCTAAATTTTTAAATGATGTCAGACAATCTCTCATTTGCATTGCTCTGTTTTACCTCCTTTTTCACATTGCTTAATCCCCTTGGCGTTATGCCATTGTTTATGACCATGACAAAAGACTTTGAAGTGGTTTACCGGCGGAAAACAGCATTAAAAGCAACCATTGTTTCTTTCTTTACGATCATGAGTTTTGCAATGACGGGCCAGTTGTTGTTCCGGTTTTTCGGGATTTCGGTTGATAGTTTGCGCATTGTAGGAGGAGTCATCTTCTTTATCATGGGACAGGATATGTTGCAGGCGCGGCTTGGCAATACTAAGATTACAGAATCGGAAATGGAAAAGCACATCACTGATATTTCAATTACACCATTGGCCATTCCAATGATCTGCGGACCGGGCGCGATAACGAATGCAATAGTGTTAATGCAGGATGCTGTTAATGTGGAAATGAAACTGATTCTGATTATTACGATTTTTGTTATTTGTGTGATCACTTACCTTGTGTTAATTGCAGCATCACCGATTATGAAGGTTTTGGGCGAGACCGGAAATAAAATCATGCTCCGACTGATGGGTTTGATAGTGATGGTCATTGGTGTTGAATTTTTCTTCGCAGGTTTAAAACCTTTTGTGAAGGAAATGATGAAGTAATTTGACAATTAGCTGCGCTGAACTTCGTTTCGATGATTTGATAATTTTAAAATGACAATGTGCGAATTGGTCAGAAGTAAAATATTGATTCCTTTTTTACCCTGAAAGGGTTTAATGTCAATAACCCCGGGTAAGGAGGAACAACGAAACCCTGGGTAAAGAACTGCAAGACTAACAATGGCGCATCTGGAAAGGTAAATTAAAATTCAAATGCTGTATGCGCCGCAAAATGAAACATTTGGTATTTAATATTAACTTCCTTATTATAAACGGATATAATTTCAAAAAACGATGGTTATCATCACTTCAAATTTTTATTCCCGGTTTCGTTTCTTTTTCTTCATCGGAATTATTGCCCTCAATTTGATGATGAGTTACACTGTTGCAGGACAGGAGCAGTTCGATCGGGTAACAAGTATATTGGAATCGAAGAAGCGGGTGCTTGGTGGAAATGTATGCATGTTGATTTTTAAAGATAACCGACTTATCTACAACAAAAATATTGGGAATTATACGCGTAAAACACCTGAAATGATTGCAAGTTGCAGTAAATGGCTGACGGCTGCGCTGGCGGCAACATTTATTGACGAGGGAAAGATCGCTGCCAAAGATACAATTGGGAAGTATTTACCCGTTTTTACGCGATATGGGAAAGGAAGTATTACTATCGGTCAGTGCCTAAGTCATACTTCGGGAATTGAAAGCGGTCAGATTACATTCCGTACGCTTTTGGAGCGGCGAAAGATTGCCTCGCTCGATGAGGAGATAAATCTATTTGCTGCAAAAAAAATGTCGGGCAAACCAGGTGAAGTGTTCAGCTATGGAAATGTAGGTTTAAATATAGTTGGCCGTATTCTTGAAGTTATCTCTCACAAAGATTTTGAAACACTTTTTCAGGAGCGGATTGCAAAACCGCTTTCAATGAAAAGCACCACATTTACGAAAGGTAAAGCTGTCAATCCATCAGGAGGTGCAACTTCAACAACGGCTGATTATATGAATTTTCTCCAAATGATTCTTCAGAAAGGAATTTTTAACGGGAAGCAAATTATTAGTGAAAAAACCGTTGAACTGATGCAGATAAGCCGGACAGTTCGTGCCAAGGTTGTTTATATTCCGGCAGAAGCAGTTGGTTTTGAATATGGATGGGGCGAATGGATTTTGGAAAAGGATGAGATTGGTAATAGTACCGTCGTTTGCAGTCCCGGATTGTTTGGAACTTATCCGTGGGTGGATCTCAAACGAAATTATGCTGCTATTATTTTTGTGAAGAATATTCAGGTGAAAGACCGGCAAAAGAACTACCAGGAGATAAGGGATGCTGTAAATTTGTCCATACTCAAGTAGTCCAAATTGGCACTTTCCAAGTTCCTAAATCATCAATCTCAAATTAATTTACGCCTTCCCAAAATCACAAACCATCAAACCATAATCGATTTGTGTCATCCATAAATCATTAAACACATAATCGATCTCAGATACCATGTTTTGCATTCCCTCTATTTAGAACCAGTCTCAAATGCGACGTTTGTAATTCGCGGAGCTTAGAATCATTCTCAAATGCGACGTTTTAGATTCACTTTATTTAGAACCAGTCTCAAATGCGACGTTTGTAATTCGCGGAGCTTAGAATCATTCTCAAATGCGTCGTTTTAGATTCACTTTATTTAGAACCAGTCTCAAATGCGTCGTTTGAGAATCTCAAAACACACAATTTGCCTCGGTTTATGCCCAAACCGATTTCAAAAAGCACTCATTAGGACGTGATGATGCCTAAGCCGATTTACAAAAGCATCCATTGGCACCCGTTTATGTCCAAACTGATTTACAAAAGCATCCATTGGTACCCAATTATGCCCAAACCGATTTACAAAAGCAACGAACTGGTCATAGTTATGACCAACGCGTAATTTAAAGTTTGTTATCCTTCAAATTTTCTGATTTTAAATCAAATCATTTTAAAGATTGAATCTTGTTTGTATTCGAAATCAATTTATCTTTAATCCTTCTAAAAATGTATTATTAAGAGAAATTCTAAATGAGCCAAATCATTGAAGAAATCCGCAGGGAACTGATTGCAAACAGTGATGAACAGCTTCGGAAAAGTAGTCAGCATTTTTTTAAGGAGGAAATCCGTTGTTATGGAATAAAAAGTGCCACTGTTGTTAATATTGGCAAAGAACATTTTAAAGCAATAAAGAACCTGCCCAAAGCAGCGATCTTTGATCTATGCAATGAATTATGGCAGTCGGGTATCATCGAAGAATCGTTTGTTGCTTGTCATTGGTCATATGCTGTCTGTAAAAAATATATGAAGGAAGATTTACCTGTATTTGAAAAGTGGATCAACACTTATGTCGATAATTGGGCGTCGTGCGATACATTGTGTAATCATACGGTTGGGGAATTTGTGGAAATGTATCCTGAAACTATTTCCGAATTAAAGCGATGGGCCACCTCAACCAACAGATGGATGAAACGTGCTTCGGCAGTATCATTAATTATTCCTGCACGTCATGGACTGTTTTTGAAAGATACCATTGAGATTGCGGATATCCTGCTGATGGATAATGATGATATGGTTCAGAAAGGGTATGGCTGGATGCTAAAAGCTGCAAGCCAGGCACACGAAAGGGAAATATTTGAATATGTAATGTCGAAGAAGGCTATTATGCCACGCACAGCATTGCGATATGCAATTGAAAAGATGCCGGCCGAATTAAAGGCTAAAGCAATGGAGAAATCAACTAAGTAAATCCGCTATTATGCAAGAACGAATCAGAGAAAATATTTCTCAGCCTGAAGAGCTTGAAAGAATCTATCGTGCCGATAAAAAGTCTTTTGAATCGGATTTTGAGATTGTTTATCCCGAAATTCGGGAAACTGAGATCGGCAGATTCTGGAAAATAAGATTGGAATACGATAAGCCTGTTGAAACCTCAAATGATTTGCATCGGTTAGATGTCATTGTGTTGATCATCGCCTGCACAATCACCGGATTTCTGATCAAACTTCCGGAGATCTTTAACCTGGATTTGAAAGAACCTTTTTATTATCTGAAAAATGCCGGAATAATTGTCTTTTTTGGGCTGTCGCTTTATGCCATCTGGACAAACAGAATATTAGAAAGGAAGAAACTGAATATTATATTGGTCGGATTTCTAATCCCGGTCGTCTATATCAATTTATTACCGTCAACGCACGATAGCAATTCGATCAATTTGGCTTATATGCACCTGCCTTTATTGATGTGGTGCGTTTACGGATTCATTTTTATCAATTTTGACACGGTCGATAAAATAAAACGGATTGATTACATCAAATACAATGGTGATCTGGCCATTTTAGGTGCCATCATATTGATTTCCGGAGGAATTCTGACCGGAATTACAATTGGTTTGTTCTCTGCAATTAAGGTTCACATTGAAAGCTTTTATATGCAGTGGGTTGCAATTTCGGGGTTGGTATCTGCACCAATCGTTGCGACCTATATTATTCGCAATTATCCGACTTTAACAAATAAGATCGCTCCGATTATTGCCAATATCTTTAGCCCTTTGGTATTGATTACGTTGATCATTTTCCTGATTAATATACCTGTTTCAGGCATCGACTTATTCAATGACCGGGAATTCCTTCTGATCTTCAATGCGATGTTACTTGGTGTAATGGGAATCATTGTGTTTTCAATTTCCGAAACTTCGATTCATAAAAAGCAAAAATTCAGTGAGATGGTCTTATTCGTGTTGACTTTGGTTACGCTTGTCATTGATTTATTTGCATTGTCGGCTATATTCTATCGGTTATCTGCCTTTGGAATAACACCCAACCGGATGGCTGTGGTAGGTTCTAATCTCCTTATATTTGGAAATATTGTCTTCATCATGATTGATTTGTATAAAGTGAATTTCAAAAATGCGGATATCAAAATCGTGGAGTTTACTATTTCGAAATATTTACCGGTTTATATGCTTTGGACATTGATTGTCGTTTTTGGATTTCCATTTATCTTTGGAATGAAATGAAAAACAGGTTTTATACATTCGAAAAATTAACTGCTAAAACTGATCTTCAATGATAAAAGAGCGGCTGGAATATGAATTACCTGAATCAATAGAGCAATGGGGATGGAAATATCATCATTTAGGAATTCCTACCGATCGGGTAATGCCAGATGAAAGGTACCTTCCCCAATTCAAACTTTACGTCTCTGGTTTTAATAATAGTCCTTTCGGAATTGAATGGATGCGGTTTGAAAAAGATAGTTCAATTGATCAACTGATTCAGACAGTTCCTCATCTGGCATTTGAAGTCGCTGATATCGATTTTGAAATTACAATCCATCATCTAAAAGTGCTAACAGCGCCAAATTATCCGGGCGAAGGGATCAGGGTGGCGATGATCGAGCACAATGGAGCTCCTATTGAGCTGATTGAATTTTCAAAAATGAAATCTTACATTGATGAGCCGTAAATCATTCCCGTAATCATTGGAATCAGCCATATAATCCAGACAATAAGACTGAACTTATGAAAATGCACTATCTTTTTTTCATCCTTTTTATACAGGACAATGGATGCCCATGAAGAATGAAAGAGCATCAGTAAGATGGCTGCCATTCCTGTTATGCCATGGAAGTTAAACTGAAAGATTGAACCTGCCATTATTCCCATGGCTCCTGTTCCTATTGTATCGAAGAAAAATCCCAACCAAAACACCAGTAAATGCCAGGCTTTTAACCGCCCTTGAAGTTTCTCGCTCCAAACGCCTATCGTATATAAGATGCAGGCTATAAATATGAAATTCATTGCAACGATCAACATGTTGTCCTGATTAAAATTATTTTTTAAAAATAGTGAAAAAGATGCTTGCAATCTAAAATATTGAGAATTTGTAGGCCGGAATCCGGATCGCAGAGAAATGATGGTTCGGTTATAGTCAAGGTCTTTTGGTTTATATTTGCAGACTATTTTCACAAACAACCAACTGATGAGTCCGCTACTGTTATTCACAATTATTCTCGCGTATTTTTCAATTTTAATGTTGATTTCGCATGTAGCTTCACGGCATGTGCACGATACCACTTTCTTTGACGGTGACCGCAAATCACCATGGTTCCTGGTCGCGTTTGGAATGATCGGTTCTGGCATTTCAGCGGTTTCATTGGTTTCAATTCCGGGTAATGTGGGGAATAACAACCTTTTTTATTTCCAGTTTATACTTGGAACCATTGTTGGTTACCTTTTTATTGCATTTGTATTAACACCGATCTATTACAAGCTGAAACTTGTTTCGATTTATACGTATCTGAACATCCGCTTCGGTAATGTGACTTATAAAACGGGCTCTTTATTTTTCCTTATATCACAATCATTTGGAGCAGCACTTCGGTTGCTTTTGTCGATAAAGATTTTGCAGTATGCCTTCTTCGATGCGCTGCATATTCCATATTTTGTGACGATTATCGTTGTCTTAATTCTGATATGGCTTTACACCAATAAATCGGGGATTAAAACCATTGTATGGACAGATGCTTTGCAATCGCTGTTCCTGATAACTGTTATTATCATCTCAATATTTGCAATTAAAAACTCTTTAGGATTATCTGTTACTGAAATGGTAACAACAATTGTGCATCATCCTTATGCGAAAGTGTTCGATTGGGACTGGCATTCCGGATCGAATTTCTTCAAACAGTTTATTTCAGGTTTATTAATCACGGTTGCTTTGGTGGGCCTCGACCAGAGTATGATGCAAAAAACACTCACGGTTAAAAATGCAAGGGATGCAAAAAAAAATGTATTAACCTTTAGCTTCTTTATTGCATTTGCACAAACAATGTTTTTAGGACTTGGTGTGTTGATTTATATCTATGCCGAACGGAACGGGATTAAACTCGCGACTCAGGATGGGAAATTCCTGAATACCGACGGCCTTTTCCCATTGCTGACGTTGAATTATCTGGGTCAGATCGGTGCCATTGCTTTTCTGATCGGCGTTATTGCCTCCACTTTTGCAAGTATTGATTCGTGCATCGCCGCATTAACAACGGCTTTCAGTTATGATTTTCTCGACATCGAAAACCGGCCGCAAGCTGCAATAAAGCGACTTAAGAACCGCGTATTGCTGGGTGTTAATATTGTGATGTTTTTGATTGTAATGGCTTTTTGGAACAGTCAGGGCGCAATAATCAACACGATTTTCAAAATTGCAGGTTATACTTACGGACCAATCTTGGGATTATACCTGATGGGATTGTTTTCTATGATTAAATTTAAAGAGAAATGGGTTCCTGCGGCATGTGTTGCTGCTGCGTTGGCAACATTCTTATTGAATGAATATTTCATACAGGAATTCCAGTTTGATTTTGGGTTTATGAATATCTTTGTAAATGCCGTATTGACAATATTGTTTCTCATCATTATCAAAAAGAAAGCATAATGGAACCGAAAATGGAATTTATTAATCTTCCCTTGACAGATAAACAACCTATTGCAGTCTGTGCAATGATGATGGCAAAATCTGATCCCTGGATTACAATGGGAATCGGTTATGATCAGTGTTTGAAAGCATTTGAAGGTTCTTCTAAAGAAATCTGGGTGGTCGAAATAGACAAAGAGATTGCCGGTTTTGTGATTCTTCAGCTCGGAGGAACTTTCAAAGGATATATTCAGACCATTTGCATCGATGCGGCATACCGGAGTCGGGGAATTGGAACAAAACTGTTGCAGTTTTGCGAAGAGCGGATACTGAAAATCTCTCCTAATATTTTTATTTGTGTTTCATCATTTAATAATGGAGCAATCAGGCTCTATAAGGAATTTGGTTTTAAACTCATTGGTGAACTCGACAACTTTGTGAAGGATGGATTTACTGAATTGTTGTTTCGGAAAACGGTTGGACCTATGATGTGATATCCGATTAATAAACGAAAATATTTTGATGCGAAAGTGACGCATAATACTGATTGTTTTTTTGTTATTTACTGTTTCTTTGCCAACCAAGTCAGTTGACGAATATTCGTGACCCTTTATTTTGATGATTATCAAAAACAACAATTGTAGTTACTTGTTTATGTAGAATCATTCTTAACAAGTAGAAAACATGAAACGGGGAAAATTTATTTTGACTGCTCTT
>Ga0209724_1003851_pt1 | contig 12054 bp, 12 predicted proteins | sample grotaG_FD_184143 | JGI IMG/M metagenome (GOLD analysis project Ga0209724, IMG submission 184143) | Glacier valley bacterial and archeal communities from Borup Fiord, Nunavut, Canada, to study Microbial Dark Matter (Phase II) -... | ecosystem: Environmental > Aquatic > Freshwater > Ice > Glacier ... | reverse complement strand
GTGCTGCAGACCGACCTGGACAAGTTCTACCGCCCCGACCTGAGCGATGCCTACTGGCTGCCGTCGACCTTGCCCGAGGCGACGCTGAAGGACAGCTTCAAGCGCTGAGCCGACTTGACGATGTCTGACGACGGCGCGGCGCGCCTGCCGCGCAGCGAGCGGCCGCCGCCGATCGAGTTGCGCAGCATGTGCAAGGCCTTCGGCCCGGTGGTCGCGCTACGCGACGTCAGCCTAGTCGGCCAGGCCGGTTCGGTGCATGCGATCACCGGCGAGAACGGCGCCGGCAAGTCCACGCTGATGAAGCTGCTGGCAGGCGTGCACGCGCCTGACGCCGGCGAACTGCGCATCGACGGGCGGGTGGTGCACCTGCATAGCCCGGCGGCGGCGCGGCGCGCGGGGATCTCGACGGTGTTCCAGGAACTGACCGTGCTGCCCAACTTGACGGTGGCCGAGAATCTGCTGCTCGGCCGCGAGCCGACGCACTTGGGCTGGCTCGGCCGCGGTGCGATGCAGGCCGAGGCGCGCGCCGTACTGGCGCGCATCGGCATCGAGCTGGACCCGCAGCGCGCCTGCGGCGCGCTGAGCATCGGTGAGCAGCAGATGGTGGAGATCGCCAAGGGCGTGTCCACCGACGCTTCTGTGTTTATCTTCGACGAACCAACCGCGCCGCTGAACCGTGCCGAGGTCGACAAGCTGGAGGCGCTGATCGGCGCGCTGAAGGCGCAGGGCAAGCTGATCTTCTACATCAGCCACCGGCTCGACGAGATCTTCCGCCTGTGCGACACGGTGACGGTCCTGAAGGACGGCGAATGGGTAGCGACCGAGCCGGTGTCCGCGCTCAGCGCGGACACGCTGATCACGCTGATGGTCGGCCGACCGCTGCAGGCACTGTTCCCACCGCGCGCCGCCACGCCGCCAGGCGAAGCGGCGCTGGACGTGCGCCGGCTGACGCCGGTGGCCGGCGACGCCAGCGCCAGTCTGCTGCTGCGCCGTGGCGAGATCGTTGGCCTGGGCGGCCTGGAAGGCCAGGGCCAGCGCGAGATCATGCGTGCGCTGGCCGGCGTGCTGAAGGCGGCCGACTGCGACATCGTGCGCAGCGCACGTGATGCCCGCAGCGCACCTTTCGATCCGCGCGAGGGCGCAGTGCGCGTCGTGCAGCAGGGCATCGGCCTGATCCCCGAGGACCGCAAGCTCGAAGGCCTGTACATGGATCTGTCGATCGCCGACAACATCGGCCTGGGCGTGCTGCGCGGCCTGGGGCTGATGCGCCGCGCGCGGCGCGACCGTGCGTTGCTCGAGCGCATCGCCGCGCAGCTGCAACTGCGCGCACGCGACCTATCACAGGACGCCGGCGAACTGTCGGGCGGCAACCAGCAGAAGGTGATGGTCGGCCGCTGGCTGGCGGCCGGCGTCGACACGCTGCTGATCGAGCAGCCCACCCGCGGCGTCGACGTCGGCGCCAAGGCCGAGATCTACGGTCTGCTGCGCGAGTTCGTCGCGCAGGGCGGCGCGGTGCTGGTGCTGTCGTCCGATCTGCTCGAGCTGATCGGCCTGTGCGACCGCATCCTGATGGTGCGCGGCGGCCGCATCGTCGGCGACGTGCCGGCCGCGAGCGCCAGCGAAGAAGCGTTGCTTGCGCTGGCGCTGGCCGACGAGCCGGTGGCGGCGAAGGCAGCCGCGATATGAGGTCGATCCGCTCGGGCATCAGCGTCTACACGCTCGGCCTGCCGGTGCTGCTGGTGGTCGTGCTGGGGCTGGCGATCCCGAGCTTCCTGGCACCGCAGAACTTGGCCAACGTCAGCGGGCAGATCACCGCGTTGCTGATCGTCACGCTCGGCCAGATGGTGGTCGCGCTGGTCGCCGGCATAGACCTGTCGGTGGGCAGCGTCATCAGCCTGGCCAGCTGCCTGGTGGCGACGCAGGCCGACCCTCTGACCGGCGTCGCGCTGGCGCTGCTGCTCGGCCTGGCGGTCGGGCTGGTCAACGGCGCCGGCGTGGCGCTGGCTGGCATCCACCCGCTGATCATGACGCTGAGCACGATGACCTTCCTGCAGGGGCTGGCCTTCCTGATCCTGCCGATCCCGGGCGGGCAGATTCCGCCGAGCCTGCGCGAGCTGGCCAACGGCACGCTGTGGGGCCTGCCGCAACCGCTGCTGTGGTGCGCGCTGTGCGCCGGCGCGGTGGCGCTGCTGCTGCACCGCACTCGGCTCGGGCTGCACCTGTTCGCCGTGGGCGCCAATGCCCACAGCGCGCAGCTCAACGGCGTACGCACCGCCGGCGTCGTCATCGCCGCCTACGCCGTGTGCAGCCTGCTGGCTGTGGTCTCGGGCATCTACCTGGCGGCGCGTGTGGCCGCGGGCGACCCGAGCATGGGCGCGGCCTTCGGCCTGGAGTCGGTGACCGCGGTGGCGCTGGGCGGCGTGCAGCTGACCGGCGGCGTGGGCAGCATCGTCGGCGCCATCACCGGTGCCTTGAGCCTCGGCCTGATCACGAACGGCATCAACCTGTTCGGCGTCTCGCCCTTCCTGCGCGGCGCCTTCACCGGCGCGCTGCTGCTGGTGGCGGTGTGCGTGCAGCGGCGTCGATCGGTGGGCCTGTGACGACAAACCCGCCGCCCGCTGCCGCGCCGGCGCCATCGGCCGCGCGCCGCGCGCTGCGCTGGTTGTTCGCGCTGCCGCCGGCCTACCTGGGCACCGCGGTGCTGCTGCTGCTGGCGGCCATGCTTCGGCCGCAGCTGCTGTCGATGTTCCTGCTGCCGCTGATCGCGCGCCAGGCGGCGCCGCTGGGGCTGGCAGTGATCGGCCAGTCGCTGGTGATGCGCGCGCGTTCGATCGACCTGTCGTCAGGCGGCGTCATCGTCGCGGTGTCGTACATCCTGACCAGTGGCTACTTTCCGGTGTCGGACGCGGTCGCGATGGCGATGTGCGTCGGCCTCGGCCTGTGCGTCGGCGTGCTCAATGGCGTTCTCATCGTCAAGGCGCGAGCCTCGTCGATGATCGTCACGCTGGCGGTGGCGATGATCCTGCTGGGCATCGTCATCGCGCTGTCCCAGTTCCGCGCGCCTGGCGATGCGCCGGAGTTCCTGCGCGCGTTCGCGCGCCAGCGCTGGTGGGGCGTGCCCTTGCCGGTGCTGCTGTGGCTGGCGGTGCTGGTGCCGGTGGCGCTGCTGCTGCGCAGCACCGTATTCGGCCGCTACCTCGACGCGGTCGGCGCCAACCCGCAGGCCGCTGCGCTGTCCGGCATACCCTACCTGCGCGTCATCTTCGTCGGCCACGTCGCGTCGGCGCTGGTGTCGGTGATCTGCGGCTTCATCCTCGTCGGCTTCGTCGGCAAAGGCAGTATCACGCTGGGGCAGGACCTGGCGCTGAACTCGCTGGCCGCGGCCATCCTGGGTGGCGTCAACTTCGGCAACGGCAAGGGCGGCATGGCGGGCCCGGCGGTGGCGGCGTTCATGCTGACCTTCCTGTTCAACTTTCTCACCAGCCTCGGGCTGGGCGAGCCCGGGCGCCTGATGCTGCAAGGCGCCATCATCGCGGCGGCGGCACTGGCCTGGAGCCTGAACCGCGGACGCACCTCCTGACCCGACGAAAGAACCCCCATGAGCGAAGACAAGATCCTGCCCGGCGCCGAGCCCTTCTTCCACAAGGGCAATGACATCGGTGTGCTGGTGTGCCACGGCTTTACCGGCACGACGCAGAGCATGCGGCCGCTGGGCGAGGCGCTGCACCAGCGCGGCTACACCGTGATCGGCCCGCGCCTGGCGGGCCACGGCATCTCGCCGCAGGCGATGGCGCGCACCACCGCCAGCGACTGGATTGCCTCGGTCGACGAGGCGCTGGCAACATTGCGCCAGAGCTGCTCGCAGATCTTCATCACCGGACTGTCAATGGGCGGCACACTGACGCTGTACGCTGCGGCCAAGCACGCCGAAGCGATTAAGGGCGCGATCCCTATCAACGGCACGGTGCAGATCGACAACCCCGACCTGGCCGGCTTGGCGCTGGACCCGACGATGCCGGCGACGGTGCCGGGCATCGGCTCGGACATCAAGGCGCCGGGCGTGACCGAACTGGCCTATGCCGAAGTGCCGGTGCCGGCCATCCGGCAGGTCTACGCGCTGGCCGCGGTGACACGCGACCTGCTGCCGCGCGTCAAGTGCCCGGTGCTGGTGATCCAGTCGCGCGAGGACCATGTGGTGAACCCGCGCAACGGCCCGCGCATCGTGCGCCTGCTTGGTGCCAGCCGCGTCGAACTGCTGTGGCTGGACAACTCGTACCACGTCGCCACGCTGGACAACGACAAGGACCTGATTGCGCAGCGCACGGCGGCGTTCATCGATTCGATTGCCGGCGCCTGAAGGGCCGCAGCGGGCGGGCGGGTCTAGAGTTTGCCGACACTACTGGTGCACTTGCCATCTGAGCGCGCGCTTTGCAGTGCGGTCAGTCGCGGCGGGCCTTCGAATTCACGGTCACCGACACATTGCGGCCGTTCGGGCGCGAGTGAAGCCTCTCCACCATCGGCTGGTACCAAGGTACAGCTGACATCGCTGGTGGCCAGGGCGGCGTCCCGAGGCTCGCACCCACCGACCGATAGAAAACATCGCCCGTGTCCGATCGAATAACTGCTCCACTTCGACTCGACGGGTCGAGGCCGACCCCAACCGGTCGTACCTGTCCTCGAATTCATCAGCGCAAAGCCGTCACTGGCATCCGCTTGCGGATTGATTGCTTGAAAAAATATCGGGTTGATTTGTCGATTTCGCGCCTGCTGTCGCGTCATTGCAATGTCCCGAGTCTTTCGGGTCACCACCATCGAGAGGAAAGCCATGTCGATAGCCACCCCAATTGTCGCGGCAGCCTACGCTGCATTCCTAGGCCTGCTCGCCGTTGCATTGACCGTGCGTGTGATCCTGTGCCGCGTCAAAACCGGCGTACAGGCCGGCGATGGCGGCAATGCACAACTCGCCCAAAGAATCAGGGCACATGCGAACTTCTCGGAGCAGGTGCCGTTGGCGCTACTCCTGATCGTTCTCGCTGAAATGGTCGGTGCACGAATAGGCCTGATCCATACGCTCGGTTCGGTGCTGGTGATTGCGAGGCTTGCCAGCGCCTGGGGCTTGAGCCATTCATTGGGCCCCACGATGCCTCGCCAAGCCGGTGCTGGTGCCACAGCGCTGGTGGTCGCGGGAGCGTCGCTCTTGATCGCGTATGGTCTGTTCACGGGAAGTTGATCAGACGCGATGCCGCGCAGGCAACTCCCCACAGCAGCGGTAAGGGATACACAGGTACTGACCGGCGTCGCCGAAAGCGACGGTCAGCTTTGCGGCGCCACAGAAGCGACTGACAGATTCGTAGCGCCGAGTTCGAGCAACTGGCGGGCGCAGTTCGACCCTTACCAGACCGCCGCAGTCCGAATCGTGGCGCCGCATAGCGGACTTTCGGTGCGGTCAAAGAGCGCGAGCCGGAACTGGGCAAAGTCGCGTCGGCGCCTCGTCCGCGACAGCGAACCCTCACGCGCATCGCCACCTGCCTGAAAGACCCGAGCGCGTCAGACGCGCGGCGCTGATGCACACTTGGGCCATGGGTGCCGAGATCCCTGTTCCGCAAACACAGTACGCCGAATCTGACGATCTGAGCATCGCGTACCAAGTATTCGGGCAAGGCACTGTCGACCTGGTGTTCGTTCCGGGCATCGTCTCGCACATCGAGCTGAACTGGGAAATCCCGAGCTACGCGCGGATGCTGCGCGAGCTCGGCTCGCACTTTCGCGTGGTCATGTTCGACAAGCGCGGCCAGGGCTTGTCCGACCGCTTTGAGGGTGCGCCGACGTTGGAGGAACGCATGGACGATGTGCGCGACGTGATGCGTGCCGTCGGCTCGACGCGCGCAGTGCTGCTGGCCTATTCGGAAGGCGGCCCGATGGGCGCGCTGTTCACGGCGACCTATCCCGAAATGGTGGAGCGACTAATCCTGCTCAGTTCGATGGCCCGCTTCTCGTGGGCGCCAGACTATCCGCACAGCCCGACGATCGAGCAGATCCATCAGCACACTGCTGCCACCTGGGGCAAGCCGGAAGCGGTGCGTCTGTTTGCGCCCAGCCGCGCCGGTGACGCCGACTTTGGCGAAGCGATGGCGCGCTACCAGCGGCAGAGCATCTCACCCAGCGCGATCAAGCGGCTGCATATCGCCAACGACCAGATCGACGTGCGTGCCGTCCTGCCGCAGGTGCGTCGACCGACCTTTATCGTTCACCGGCGTCGCGATCGCGCGGTCAACGTAGCCAACGGGCGCTACCTGGCCGATCATCTGCCCGAAGCGGAATACTTGGAACTGCCAGGTGGCGACCACTTCCCCTTCGCGGGCGACGTCGATCGGCTGGTCGAAGCCATCGTGCGATTCGGCACCTCCAGATCCGCGCTCCCCGAAGCGCCCACGGACGAGCGCTGGCTGGCCACGGTGCTCTTTACCGATATCGTCGGCTCCACCGAATTAGCCGTGCGACTGGGGGACAGCGCCTGGCGCGACCTGCAGCAGCGTTTCCATGCCATCGGCCGGAGTGAACTCGAAGCGCATCGCGGGCGAGAGATCGACACCGCAGGTGACGGCCTTTTCGCCACATTCGACGGCCCAGCGCGGGCGGTGCGCTGCGCCGCGGCGATGGTGCGCGGGGTCAAGGACATCGGCCTGGACCTGCGCGCCGGCTTGCACACCGGCGAGGTGGAGAACGCCGGCTCCAAGGTCAGCGGCATGGCCGTGCACGTGGGCGCGCGCATCTCGGCCCATGCTGGTGCTGGCGAGATTCTGGTGTCGACGACCGTGAAGGATCTGGTGGCAGGCTCCGGCCTTCGCTTCGAAGAGCGCGGCATCAAGTCTTTGAAGGGTGTGCCGGGAGATTGGCCGCTTTTTCGGGCCATTGCGGACATAGCCTGAATCGGCCCACGCGGCGCGCGGACGACACGAAGCAGCGGCCCGCGTCCTCCATGGACAACCTGTTGAAGCCGCGAGGTTCAAGCTCCGCCGCGCTCCCTTCGAGTCGTCACCCCTGCATCTGCAAGAGGATCGTTCGCTCAAGGCCCGCATAGCGATGGATCAGCGCCTCGCGATACGTGGCGTTGGCCATCATCGCAAGGAAGTGTAGGCGGCTCGGATAGCGGACCAGCAGGCACTTGTCCCAGTCCTGGCTGGCATCGCCGATGAAGGGTCTGTCGACCTTCCCTTCCCACACCACCTCGGCGCGGCTGACGTCACCCACCGTTTCCACGAATGCCGTCTGGTACCTGCGGTAGGCTTCCGCACCCGAGCAGGGCGCGTGGGGCGACCCTGAGGGGTAGTTCGCTCGCTCGCGGAACTTCAGAAGATTGAGCATCACCAACGGGCCGTCCGGACCGGCATCACGCAATGCGCGCACCTGATCGGCCGTGGGGTCGATGGACGGATCGAAATTGGCGGGAGGGAAGGTCATGGAGGTCGACCCTTTCTGATGCCGCGCGGTACATGCGCGAACCGCATTGTCGGCGCTGGCAGGATCGCAGCGATGTTATTGGCCTGCCGGTAACCGGCCGGACGCGAACGGCGGCAGATGGCCGACAGGGTGAGTTCGACCCGGGGTAAAGCTGACGCTTGTCCCGTCCTCGCCGCAAGCAGCTTGCGACTACGTACGCGAACCGATGAGCCGACCCAAGGCTTGGCAGTCGATGGGCTTTTGCAGGAAGCGGTCGAAGGGCCAGTTCAAGCCGGCCGACCGGTTCTCAGCCGCGCTGATGAGGATCAACATCGACGTGCTGTTGAGTCCACCACCGCGTCGGATCTCGGTGGCCAATGCCAGACCGTCCTTGTCGGGCATCTCCAGGTCGATCAGCACCGTGTCGAAGCGGGTGCGGGCCAGCAGGCTGTGAGCCTCGGCGGCTGAGCTCGCCGCGTTGCACGAGTGACCCAGCCGGCGGGTCACATCGCTGAGCGACTTCAGAACGTCCGGCCGATCGTCCACGATCAGGATGTTCAACGGATCGGTGTTTTCGCCAGTCCCTTCCTGCGCGGTTAAGTCCTGGGCCAGCGTCGCGGGGATGCTTACCGTGAAGGTCGTGCCATGCCCTTCGGCGTTCTGCAAGTCGGCGCTTTTCACATCGATCTGCCCACCCAATTGCTGCAGCACGTCGCGGATCACGAAGAGGCCGATGCCGCTGCCGTCGCTGCTGGATTCGAACGGCACCGTCGCGCCTTGCAGTCGTTTCGACGCCTGCGGTGGCAGGCCTGGCCCGGTGTCGTGGACGGAAAACCGGACCCATCCTGCCATCGGCGGTGTGTCGGCTGTCGGACTGTCACTCGGCGACGAACCGCCGCCGTCGAAGGGCTCGAGTCGGACCTCGATGCGGCCGGCGTTCGTGTAGCGGACGGCGTTCTCGACCAGGTTTCTCAGCACCTGCGAAATCCGGATCGGATCGGCGTTGACCGTCACCGGAGCTTCGGGAATCTCAACATCAAATGCGAGCCCCTTCGCGTGAGCAGTTTCTTCAAGCTCCGAGCAGACATCCCCGACCAACTCGCCGAACTCGAAGGTCTCCACCTGCATGGCCCACTGGCCCGCATCGTCTCTGGCGATCGTGAGCAGGTCGCGCAGCTGCGCCTGCAGCACGGACACGGCGTGTCGAATACGGCGGATCGCGGCGACGCTTTCCGGCCGGCTGACCTTCATGGCCAGCAGCTCCGCAGAGGCGACGATGTTTTGCAATGGCGAACGCACCTCGTGGCTCACCATGCTCAAGAACTTGCGCTTCGCGACGATGGCGCGCTCCATCGCGTCGACCGCCCTTTGCCGGTCGCGCGCCGCAGCTCTGTAGCGGCGCCGCGAACGCACCGCGTAAAGCAACCACAGTGCGAGCGCGAGCCAGCACAGCGCAAAGCCACCCCAGATCCATGCGATGCGCCGAGTCAGGCTACGCATCATCTCGTCTTTGGCGCTGATCTCGGCCAGGCGCACGTCGTTGCCAAGCCGACTCAGTAGCTCGTCGTCGTTCATCGCCTTGAACTCAGCCAATACGCTGGTCGCATCAGCCTGTGTAAACACTTCCTTCTCAAGCTTCGCACCGACTCGTTGTTGAAGTTCGGCGACGCGGTGCGTGGCCTCGGCGAAGCCTGGAACCCCGTTCAGGAGGCTGTTCACCTCCGACGGCTCCGTGAGGATGCTTGCCTTAGACGCGAACACCACTGCACGTCGGCCGAGTTCTTCCGTGTTGGTCGGCTCGCCGGCGGCGATTGCTCGCAACTCCTGCTTCAGTCGATGGTGCGCGATCTGGTACTGCGCAACGGCCCAGTAGAAGCCTTCATCGGGGCCTGAGCTCGTCGCACGCGTAACTGTCAGCTGCTGGCTCACCAGTGCCATCGTGGCCACCGCTACGCTCAAAAGCACCAGTACCAGCAAGGGCAGCCAATCTCGCTCAGCAGCTGCGGGCGCGTCGGACGACCGGCGGCCGCCTCGCATAGGCTCGACGGACGCTTGTGCCGGATTGCGGCGTTCGGTTGTGCCGCTCAGCTCTTGACCTCGATCCTGTTGACTTGCCAGATGAACCTCGATTCCGCGATCGGCCCTTTGAGCGCGACCGGGTTTTGGTCGCGCGGGTAGATTGTCCACAACGGTCCCCAGCGCTTGTTGTTCAAGCGCTTGCCGTCTTGGCTGTGCGCCAGGATCACTCCATAGCGTACAAGGTCTTCCCAAGGGATCGGGGCGGAGTAGTCGTCCAGCGTCTTAAAGGTCAACGTACCTGACGTGACGCCGGCGGCCTGCATCACATCGAGCAGCAACGGCCCGACAAAAACCGATGTCGGCGTCCACGACGTGCCGGTCGTGATGCTCGACTGGGTCAGCTTGAGAAAGTCCGACTCGGTGAAGTCGTAGGTGTTCGTCGTTTCGTTGTTGACCCGGCCGATGCGTCCGCTCACGGTGAGGAGCGCCTTGGGCTGCAACGTCGAGGCAATACTGGGCAAGGTTGCCAAGGCCATCGACCCAAGCATCAATCTGCGTTTCATTGTTCTCCCTTGTGCAGACGAGGTCTGCTCATCCGTTCTAACCCACGAAGTCGAACAAAGCTGCCGAATGGCGTAACTGTTTGCGGCCTGTTACTCGGCATTCTGGGCACTCGCAAATCGAGCGGCGCCCTGCCCGATCCTTCAGTGGTCGGTGAACTCCGCACCGTGGCTTCGTCCGCATTGAAGTGCGCCGCGCTGCGGCGACTGATCGCTCACCTGGTGGGTTCGCGCGTGTCGTCGGTGGTGCGGGGAGACGGTCTGTGCGCTCGATGGCTTGGGGTGGTTGAGCTGCTCGTCGGATCGCCTCTTTCCGACGCATAGCGCCTGCCATTCATGCCTCAAGGGTGAAGGCTGCGCCCACGTCCTCACCCGGTCTCTGCGCTGCGCTTCGAGCTGCGGCTTGTGGGCGTGCCCTTGTGTCCAGCCTGGCTGTCGCTGCTCATGCGTCGAGGCGAAACCGACGGGCAGATTTCTTTCAACCACCACAACGAGGGCATCCACATGGGCGAGCAGACCACCCACACCACCAACGACACCGTTGATCCGCAGTTCCTCCGCCCCGAGGCTGGCCAACAGGCAGGGGGTAAAGGGCAAGGTGTCAGCGAACTGGATGCCAACGGCTTGGAGCTGCACCGCTACTTTTGTGTCGCGCGTGGCGCCCTGATCTCGGTTCGGTCCAACGGCGTCACCTTGTGCCGTCAGGTCGACGACGACTGGAAGATGCTGTCTCGAAAGAAGGCGGAATGCTCGCTCGCGCAATGGGTGGCCAACAAGAAGGCGTCGCTCAGCTCGCTGCACCGCTGGCAGCTGGAAGTCGAAGAGCTGCCCAGCCTGCAGGAGTTGATGGCATGGAACGAGGACGGTATCTGCGAAACACCGACCGGCCACCGTGTAGAGCCGGACGGTACCGGGCCCGATGGCGTGCCTTCCTGGCTTCGTGCGCTGCACTTGATCTGACCCACCTGGCCACCATGAGCACGACCATGATCGACACACCCTGCCTTGCCTTCGGTCGCCGGTTTGTCGTCGAGGCCAGCAACAGCCATCCGGCCGCCCGCCATGGCCACGAGCGCGACAACCTGGCGGACTGCGAGATTCACGTGACCCGTACAGATGCCAACCAACGCGCACGCTTCTTCCTACGGCGCGGACATTGGGTCGAGGTCTACGACGACGACACCAAGGAATTGCTGGCCGGGCCTTTCGACCCCGACCAGGCCGCTCCCGCATACATCGTCTGAGACGACCAAACCAACGAAGGGCTTCGGCGCGCGATCGCGTCGCCGTACCTTGAAGGAGAACCATGACCGACATCCTCTATCCGAGCAAGAGCCGGCGCTTCATGTCCGAGGTGGCGGGCGTGCGCAGGTATCACCGCAACTCAGGGCGCGCGGCGGCTGCTGCACCCGGTGGCGTGTTGTGGGTTGCCGTGTGCAAGGGCTCCCGAGTTCGACACCCAACACCGAATCCGTACAGATTTTTGGTGGCGTAATCAATGAAATCAATGACTTGGCGGTAACGATGGAAATTGTTGTAGTGGCAAGTATTGGATGCCTGAGTGCTGGCAATGTGTCAGCAATCCGATACACTCGCAGCCATGTTCCTCAAGCCCACCAAGTCTGGCGGCCACACCTACTTGCAATTGGTTGAGTCCTACCGCAATGAGGCAGGCCAACCGCGCCAGCGCACGGTGGCATCTCTGGGCCGACTCGATGAGGTGGGTGGCGGCGTGGATTCGCTGCTGGCGGGCTTGCTGCGCCACAAGGGCTTGCCCTCTTCGGATGCATCGCCGCCGCTGCTGGAGTTCGATGCTGCCTTGTCGTTTGGCGATGTCTGCGCACTCGACCAGATCTGGTGCGAGCTGGGCTTCGATGCGCTGGCTGGTGTGTTCCGCAAGGCCCGGTTCACCACCGCAGTGGAGCATGCACTGCGGGTGATGGTGTTCAACCGCCTGTGTGATGCCGACTCCAAGCTGGGCGTGCTGCGCTGGCTGCAAACGGTCTACATGCCGCAGATCGACACCCAGGCGCTG
>Ga0209724_1003850_pt1 | contig 12055 bp, 11 predicted proteins | sample grotaG_FD_184143 | JGI IMG/M metagenome (GOLD analysis project Ga0209724, IMG submission 184143) | Glacier valley bacterial and archeal communities from Borup Fiord, Nunavut, Canada, to study Microbial Dark Matter (Phase II) -... | ecosystem: Environmental > Aquatic > Freshwater > Ice > Glacier ... | reverse complement strand
CAGGGCGCTATTACAGTGGCCAGCTTTGAAAACACTGCCCTCAAGCTTTCTATCATAAAGGCGGGTGGGCTGGACGTGGGCTTTAACGCGGCGGAAAACGGGGGCAAGATTCCTGTTAGCGGCACGCTTCCTATCAAGCGCACCGGAAGTATTACCAGCACTGACGATGGCTGTGCGGCACTACCCGCCAACAGTTTGAAGAGTAGTGCCGCCTTGATCCGCAGGGGAACCTGTACCTTTTATCAAAAAGCGCTCAATGCTCAAAATGCAGGCGCAAGTGCGGTCATCTTGTATAACCGTGAAGCGGGGCGCATCTCGCCCAGCGTTTCAGGCGATACTCCCATCACCATTCCCGTGCTGTTTATCACCAAAGCCGACGGCGAAGCTCTCAACGCCCAGTTGGATGCGGGCCAGATTCCCACCCTGATCTGGACCGATCAACTCAAAATATTTGCTAATCCACTTGCCAACTTGCTGGACACTTTCTCGAGCTACGGTCCTACCGCAGCTCTCGGCTTCAAGCCAGACCTGGGCGCGCCAGGAGGGAACATCTACTCGAGCTACCCGCTCGAGCTAGGGGGTTACACCTCGCTCAGTGGAACCTCGATGGCATCACCTCATGTGGCGGGAATTGCGGCGCTAATGTTGCAAGCGAACCCTACCCTCAAGCCCGCAGATATCAAAGCGCGCCTGCAAAATACTGCCAAGCCTCAGCTCTACGCACCCAATCCGAAGTCGGGCTACCTCGACACCGTACAGCGTCAAGGTGCAGGTATGGCAGACGCCGTGGGAAGCATTCAAAGTAAGGTTGTGATTACGCCCAGCAACTTGGCTCTGGGAGCAAGCACCTCGGTACTAACGAGTCGCACGCTCACCCTCACCAATTCGGGTGCCGAAGCCGTGACATACACGCTTGGTAGTGTGGATGCCATCAACATTTTTGGAACCTTCAAGCCCATACCGTATCCAGCCAAAACCAACGTGACCTTCAGCTCGAGCGGCGTCACCGTCCCTGCCGGAGGAAGTGCCAGCGTAAACGTTACGATAGATGCTCCTGACAGTGAATACGACGATGAAACAGTATATGGCGGCTACCTGACCTTTAGCTCGAGCAAGCAAACTCTTCGGGTGCCTTTCCTGGGTTTCAAGGGTGATTACCAAGCGGTGCAGGCGCTGTTACGCCCTACCCTGGCTTACCTGGATTCTGATAGCGGCAAAGTGTATCCTCAGGACGAAAATACCCTCTTCACGCTCGAGCGTGACGACAAACCCAGCTTGGCCTATAAGCTGGCCTACCCAGCGCAGCGGGTGGAAATTGAAGTGCTCGATGGCAACACCTACCTGCCTTTGTTCCGCTTGGGCAGTCTGGCCGACGTGACCCCTGATGTGGGCCGCGACCAGTCCAGCACCGCAGTCAATGTCTTCACCTGGGATGGCTCCATTAAAGCCGCCCAGATTGAGCAGGGGCTTCCCGTGACCAAGACGGTGGGCAATGGTCGTTACGTGCTGCGAATTCGGGTGCTCAAAGTTCTGGGCGACCCTAACATTCCCGCTCAATTTGAAACTTACGCCAGCGCACCTTTCTTTATCCTTAAATCACACGACTGAAACCCTCTCACAGAAACCCCCCTCCTCGAGAGGGGGGTTCTATTATCCACACACGCAAATTCTCGAGCCAACTCTCAACCCCTGCCCTCGAGCGCCGGAATGACCCCCTCGAGAACCTTCATGTACTCTCTCGCAGTGAACTCGAGCTGAACCGGGGTCACGCTGATGAAGCCCTCCTTGACCGCGCCGAGGTCGTTGAAGGGCTGGCCGTGGCCGTGCGGCGTTCCGTCTACCCAGTAGTATTTCTGGCCTGCGGGGTCTTCGCGCTCGAGGATGTTGTCGTCGAAGCCGTGGTCTGAGAGTTCGGTCACGCGCACCCCTTTAAGAACACCGTGCGGAAAGTTGACGCTCAAAACGGTGCGGGCTGGAAGTCCGTGCTTGAGCACCATCGCTGCCACTCTAGCCGCGTATTGCGCCCCATGCGTGAAGTCGAATTTATCGCCGTTAGGAGGAAACATCTGTGAGAAGGCGATGGCGGGGATACCGTTGTGGACCCCCTCCACCGCTGCCGAAACCGTGCCGGAGTGGGTGAAATCGTCGCCCAAGTTCTGGCCTAGGTTGATGCCCGAGACCACCAAATCCGGGCGGGGCAGCAGCCGAATACCCAGCGCCACGCAGTCGGCGGGCGTGCCATCCACCCGGTAAGCGGGGATGTCGCCAAAACCTGCCGACTCGGTGTGCTTGAAGCGCAGTGGACGGCGGAAGGTGATGCCGTGCCCCACGCCGCTCTGCTCCATCTCGGGGGCGACCACGTACACGTCGCCCAGCGGCTTCAGGGCCAGGGCCAGCGCTTTGATGCCGTTTGCGAAAATACCGTCGTCATTGGCTACAAGAATGACTTTTCTGTTGGATTCAGTGCTCATAACCTCGAGTATAGCGCTCGAGCGTCAGGAACAATTTCCCAAAGTTTGAGGCCCGAGAGCTGACAATCCCAGACGTTGCCCTGACATTGGCCTTACATACTATTTGCATCAGACCGCACTTTGACAGACCCTCACCCCAAACGCTCGAGCCGAGTGGAACGGGGATTCTTGCGGCTGTGGCTAGAGGCTTCGCTCGAGTGCCGGAACCGAGTGAACTGGGTTATCGTAAGGAGAGATAGATTTGAGGAGAAAAGGGGAACCTCATGAATAAGGCGATTGCTCCCATCCTCACCGTGGTCCTGGCTCTGGGGGTCGGCTTCCTGATTTACAGCTCGGTCAAGGACCGTTTTGCCCAGCCTGTGGTCGTGCGCGGGGTGATTGGGTCCGAAAAAGAGGCGTTGTTCAAAGACCCTGAGATGGTGGCCCTGCTGCGGCGCAAAGGCTTCACGGTGCAGACCGACAACGCAGGCTCGAGGCAGATTGCCACGCTCGACCTCAAAGGCTACGACTTCGCCTTTCCGGCGGGGGTTCCGGCGGCGGAAAAGCTGAGGCGCGACAAGGGCATCAAGAAGAGCTTCGACGTGTTCTTCACTCCGATGGCCATTGCCAGTTGGACCCCGCTAGTCAAGATTCTCGAGGCCAACGGCTTAGCGGTCAACAAGGGCGCTTACAGCCTGATGCCGCTGGACAAGTTTCTGGCCCTGACCGCTAAAAACACCCGCTGGAGCGACCTAAAAAGCAACTCGAGCTTCGCGGTCAAAAAGCCCCTACTCATCAACACCACCGACCCGCGCCGCAGCAACTCGGCGGCCATGTTCATGGCGCTGACCTCCTACGTGCTCAACGGCGACAACGTGGTGCAAAGTGCGGCTCAGGGCCAGAAGGTGCTGCCCGAACTCGAGCCACTGTTTTTAAAGCAGGGTTTTCAGGAGTCCTCGAGCCAGGGACCGTTCGAGAATTACTTCCTGCTGGGCGCAGGCGCGGCCCCGTTGGTGTTCATCTACGAATCCCAGTACCTCGAGAAGCTGGCCGAGAAAAAGACTCGAGCGGACATGCGCCTGATTTATCCGCAGCCCAACGTGTTCACCAAGCACGTTCTGCTGCCGCTGAGTGACAACGGGGCCAAGCTGGGCGAACTGCTCTCGAACGACCCCGAGGTGCAAAAGCTCGAGGTCAAGTACGGTTACCGCACCAATAATCCGCAACTATTCACCGACTTTGTAAAAACGCTGGGCTACAGTCCACCGGACCAGCTCGAGGTCATCGAGACGCCTCGCTATGAAGTGCTCGAGGGCATGATTGGGAGCATCGAAAAAAAATACTAGGGGGAGGGAATTGAGTTTAAGTTCTCTCCCCGAAAGGGAAAAAGGTTGTCAGTTATCGGTTATTGGGGTCAAAGCATAGCTTGAGGTTTACCCTTTGACTTTCTCGAGTGCTGGGCAGGCACAAGGCCAGCCCCTACCACCCACATCCCGCACCCTACTCAGGAGGACCGCATGGCCCAGGAACTGACTCCCCCCGAAACCCTCACCCCGCCCGAAGCCGTGGAAGCCGTTGCGCCCGAGCAGGCTGGGGGTATGGTCAAGATAGACAAGGCGCAGCTTCCGGCGCTCGAGCAGCGGGCTGATACCTTCATAGGCGACATTCTCAAGCTCGATTCGCACTCTGAGGACTTTCGGCAGCGCCTGGACGCTATTCACAGCATGGGCAACGAGGAGTCTCGAGCGGCGGCGGCGGTCTCGAGCCGCTTCATGGACCGCCCCGCCAAGGCGTCGGATATGCTCAAGGAAAGCAACGTGGGTCGCGGCCTGAGCGAGCTGCGCCGCGTGGTGGAGGACCTCGACCCGGCCACTCAGGGCGATTTGTTCACGCCACGCAAGATTTTAGGCATCATTCCCGGCGGTAACAAGCTGCGCGAATACTTCATGCGTTACGAGTCGTCGCAAAAGAACATCGGCGCGATTCTGAACACGCTTTACCGCTCTCAGGACGAACTCAAAAAGGACAACGCAAGCCTCGAGCAGGAAAAAGTGAACCTGTGGACCACCATGCAGGCGCTCCAGCAGTACGTGGTCATCGGTAAAACTATAGATGAGCGGGTCTCGAGCCGCTTGGTTCAGCTCGAGGTGAGTGACCCGGAAAAGGCTCGAGTGGTGCGCGACGAACTGCTCTACGCGGTGCGCCAGAAGGTGCAGGATTTACTGGTGCAGCAGGCGGTGTGTATTCAGGGCTATCTGGCGCTCGATATGGTCAAAAAGAACAACCTCGAGCTGATTAAGGGTGTGGACCGGGCCAGCACCACCACGGTGATGGCGCTGCGAACCGCCGTGATTGTGGCCCAGGCGCTGGGCAACCAGAAGCTGGTGCTCGACCAGATTGCGGCCATGAACGCCACCACCTCGAGCTTGATTGAAAGCACCGCCAAGATGATGCAGCGTCAAAGTGACACCGTGGCCCAGCAATCCATGAGCACCAGCGTGGACCTCGAGAAGCTCAAAAGTGCGTTTAACAGCATCTACGGCGCAATGGACAGCTTTTCCGAGTACCGGGGCAAGGCGCTCGAGAGCATGGGCAAGACCATTGAAGTGCTCTCGAGCGAGACCCAGAAGGCGCAGAAGTATTTGAACCGCGCTCGAGGCGAAGGGGTGGCTGAGGAGCTGGGCAAGGCTCAGGCGATTGGGTTCAAGATTTGAAGACACGAGCGCTCAATTCGCCCCACTCTCGAGGACCCTGAAATGAAAAAAACTCTATTTCTACTCTCGAGCCTGCTTTTAATCACCGCCTGCAATCAACAGAGTTCAACCACACTCAGCGTCATCGCCGGGTCGGAGCTGCGCGACCTCGAGCCAATTTTGCCGGACCTCGAGAAAGCCACCGGGGTCAAGCTGGCCGTGACCTATTCCGGCACGCTCGAGGGGGCCGAGCGCATTGCAGGCGGGGAAAAGTTTGATTTGGCCTGGTTCTCGCACGGTAAATATCTGGCGCTGAGTCAGCCCAACAAGGTGTTTCAGCAGGAAAAGCTGATGCTCTCTCCGGTGGTGCTCGGTGTTAAAACCTCTCGAGCGCAGGCGCTGGGCTGGGCGGGCAAGCCGGTGAGCTGGAAGACGATTTCGGTAGCGGCCTCGAGCGGAAAGTTCAGATTTGCCATGACCAACCCTGCTGCCTCCAACAGCGGATTCACCGCGCTGATGGGGCTTTCCGAGGCGTTCGGGGCGGGTTCAGACGCGCTGCTCAAGGACTTTTTCAAGGGCCAGACTTTGACCGCAGGCTCGAGCGGCTATCTCTCGGACGCCTTTGTGAGGGACCAGAGCCGCTTAGATGGGATGGTCAACTACGAGTCGGTGCTGTTGGGTCTGAATCAGAGCGGCAAACTCAAGGAAAAACTGACCCTGATTTACCCGGAAGAAGGTGTGGTCACGGCGGATTACCCACTCACCCTGCTCGACTCTTCCAAGAAGGACGCTTACCTGAAGGTGGTGGACTACTTCAAGAAAAAGGACGTTCAGCAGCGCATCGTGCAGACCACCCTACGCCGCCCGGTGGACTCGAGTGTGGACACCGGGAGCCGATTTCCCACGGGCATCGTCAACGAGCTGCCCTTTCCCCGCTCGAGCGCCCAGATGAACACCATTTTGGGGCGCTACCTGAGCAGTCAGCGCCGCCCTGCTTACGCGGTGTTCGTGCTGGACGTGAGTGGCAGCATGAATGGAGACCGCTTAAACGCGCTCAAGGACTCGCTCTCGAGGCTGGCGGGGGCCGATAGTTCGCTGAGTGGACAGTTCTCGAGCTTCCAGACCCGCGAAAAGCTGGCGCTGTTGACCTTCTCGAGCGCGGTGAACCCGCCCAAGTTCATCAACATTAATACCAAGCAGGACCGCGACAAGGTGAGAGCCTTTGTAGGGGGCCTGAACGCGAATGGCGGCACCAACATCTATGGGGCGCTCGAGGCGGCTTATAAAGTGGTGCAAACTGACCGGGCCGAATATCCCGATTATAATTACAGCGTGGTGCTGATGACCGACGGCGAAAACAACGGCAACCTCGAGTTGTCCGACTTTCAGAGTTTTTATGGAAATTTGCCCTCGAGCGTGAAAGGGGTACGGACTTTTCCCATCCTGTTCGGAGACGGCAACGTGGGCGAGATGGGCGAGATTGCCAGCACCACCGGCGGTAAGGTCTTCGATGGTCAGAAGTCTCTTCAGGGCGCGTTCAAGGAGATTCGTGGCTATCAGTGATGAATTTCTTCTCGAGCACTTGAAGCAGGCTAAAGTGTTGAAAGAACCCCTATGAGAACCTTTTCCCTGTACCTCTACTCCAATAAAAATCTGGTGGGAAGTGCGCTGGCCCTGCTCGGTCTGGTGGCCTGGGGTTTGGGCTTTATTGTCAGTTTCTCGCTGCCCATCGTGGTTGGGTTGTACGCTTTCGGGGCGCTTGTCACCCCGCGCACCCGCTACGAACTGGCGCTCGAGCGGGGCCAGACCGACGAGCAAATTGGGGCGCAGCTTCGGGCGTTGCTGCAAAAAACTAAAAAGCGCTTGCCCGAAGACCTGCAAAGCAAGGCCCAGAACATCTCGAGCAAGATTCTCGAGCTACTTCCCCTGCTGCATACTTTCGAGAACGGGGGCAACCGTGAAGCCTTCAACGTCAAGCAGACCGCGTTAGATTATTTGCCCAGCACGCTCGAGAATTATCTGAATTTGCCCACCGCCTACGCCCGATTGCATGTGGGCGCAGACGGCAAAACCCCGCAACAGATGCTGGGAAACCAGCTCGAGCTGCTCGAGAAAAGCCTGGGTGAAACCGAGCGCTTGCTGCTCGAGGGCGACCTCCAAAAGATGCAGGTCAATGGTCGCTTTCTCGAGGACAAGTTCGGCACACCCGAGAAGTTCTTGTAGGGGTTAAGGCGCTCGAGTGCGAGGCCCTGCTCCACCGGCTGCAAACGTCGAACGTCTGGGACGTACCGGACGTTCGACGTTCGATGTTCGACGTTCGACGTTTGCGAGTGTCACCTTCGATGACCCAACCCCTCGAGTTCCCCGCTACACTGAACCCATGAAGGATTTCTCCATCCAACTCGAGCTTACTCAGGGCATTCTGGGCCAGATTTGCCGGGAGCGGGCCGCAGACTACGCCCACGCAGATTTTGTTTTACCGCCCGCTCGAGCGCGAAAGTTTCGTTTCGAGCACGCGCTCACCACCGGGGAACTCACCCTGATTGCCGAGGTCAAGCGGGCCTCGCCCTCGAGAGGCTTCATCGCGGACCGAGACCCGGTGCAGGCGGCTCTGGCGTACCAGCGTGGCGGTGCGGCGGCGCTTTCCATCCTGACCGAGCCGCGTCACTTCGGCGGCGACGCCCAGTTTTTGCGCGACGTGAACGCTGTAGTCGAGATTCCCACGCTCCGCAAAGACTTCGTGGTACACCCGAAAATGGTGCTCGAGGCCGCCGATTGGGGCGCGAGCGCGGTGCTGCTGATGGTCTCGGTGCTGGGAAATCAACTCGAGTACTACCTCGAGCTGGCCCATCATCTGGGCCTCGACGCGCTGGTGGAGGTGCATTCTGAGGATGAACTGGGGATTGCCATGGACGCTCGAGCGCCGATTCTAGGCATCAACAACCGCGATTTGCGTTCGCTCGAGATTGATTTGAATAACGTTCCCTTCCTGACCGAGATAGCCCGTTTCCACGGCTACAACGGCGTGATGGTGGCCGAAAGCGGCTACTCGAGCGCGGAACACCTTCAGGGCTTGCGCGGCCTCACCGACGCGGTTCTGGTTGGCTCGAGCCTGATGGAACAAGGCGACCTCGAGCGGGCAGTTCGAGATTTGCTTGCGTGAGCCGCTTGCGAGGGCCACTTGCGCGGCTGCAAACGTCAAACGCTAAACGTCTGGTCTGCTTTTGGCGTTCGACGTTCGACGTCTTGAGCAGAACGGCACCTAGCGGGCCTGCTCGCGTTTGCAACGCCGTCAGGCGTCGCCCAGGGCGCGGCGGTGGCTGAGGTCCCGGATAAACTGCATCTCCTCGAGACTGACACTCAAAGAAAGTTGCGATTCTATCAGCAGCAAAATAGCACCGTAACTCAGCAGCACCGTTCCCGAGAGGCTGAGCAAAATGGGGATGAGGTCGCCCTCGAGCCGCACCAAGCCACTGCCGCCAATCACCAGACTGCTGAGTACAAACAGGCCCACCGCGCCATAAAATGCGGCCAGACTGCGGTGAATCAGGTGAACCCTACGCATCACACGGGGAATTTGCCCGTCGAGCATGTTCAGCTCGAGCCGGGTGTCATCATCGTGCTGGTCGGCCCTGGATAAGGTCAGAATGCGTTCGCTCGAGCGCCTCAGTCGGTCTACCGCGCGGGAGAGGCGGTTGGAAGTGGACAGGATTAGAGTGCCGCACGCAGAGATGAGGACGGCGGGGGTAATCATGGCGGATAAGATGTTGAGTTCGGGGGTGGCCATGATTCGCAAACCTTTTGACGGTGCTTCAGGTCTCGGGGATGTTTTCTCTGTGGCAAACGTCAAACGCTGAACGTCTGGGACGCACTGGACGTTCGACGTTCAACGTTTGCTTTCTGGCCTGCGTTACTCTATCGCTCGAGCGCCCTCTTAAACCTTTTCCTTCACCGCGTGCCCGCCAAAAGCGTTCCGCATGGCGCTCAGCACCTTACCCGCGTAACTCTCGTCCTGCTGGCTGCGAAAGCGCATCTGCACGCTCATGGTGATGACCGGGGCCGGAATGCCCTGCTCGATGCTGTCATTCACGGTCCAGCGGCCCTCGCCCGAATCGGCCACGTAATCGTCCAGGTGGCTCAAATCGTCGTCGGATTTAAGCGATTCGGCGGTCAGGTCGAGCAGCCAACTCCGCACCACGCTGCCGTGCCGCCACAGCTCGGCAATGTCCGAAACATCGAGGCTAAACTCTTTTTTGGCGTGCATCAGCTCGAAACCCTCAGCGTAAGCCTGCATCATGCCGTACTCGATGCCGTTGTGAATCATCTTGACGTAGTGACCCGCGCCCACCGGACCCATGCGCCGCCAGCCCTTGTCCTTATCGGGGGCCAGCGCCTCGAAGACCGGGCGCAAAAACCCCACCGCGCCCTCGCTGCCGCCCACCATCATGCAGTAGCCCTCCTGAAGGCCCCAGATGCCGCCCGAGGTGCCCACATCCACGAACTCGATGCCCCTTGCGGCAAGGTCGGACCCTCGAGCCATACTGGCCTTGAAGTTGGAGTTACCGCCATCAATTAAAATGTCGTTCTGATTGACTAGCGCGGCCAGCGCGTCCACCGTCATCTGGGTCGGCTTTCCGGCGGGCACCATAATCCAGATGGCCCGCCGACCCTCGAGCTTTTGCACCATATCCTCGAGCGAACTTGCCCCCACCGCGCCGCCCGAAACCGCCATCTGCACGTTGGCGGGGTTGAGGTCAAAGGCGACCACCTCCACACCGTGCTCGAGGAGTCGCGTCACCATGTTTCCGCCCATTTTGCCCAGGCCCACCATTCCGATTTTCATAGGCGCAGTTTACACCGGGTGGCTCGAGCTGGGACGACCCCCCTGCTTTTGTGCGCTGTGCTCACAAAAATATCCCCCCTATTTTATAGGGGGGAACTAAAACACTGTTGCACTCGGGCTTTTAAAGTTCCCCCCTGCGATAGTAGGGGGGAAACTCTTTTAAGCGCAGCGGCGAGGCCCGATAGGTGCCGCTTTCGCCAAGACAGCGCAAAAGAACAGGGGGGTCTTCAGCTCGAGCGCCCAATTCACCGCACAAAAGGCCGGGGTAAATCTGAAATCGCGTCGGTCAGAATGGGGCGGTCCAGTTCATGCAAATTCTCGGAAAACTCGCCGGGAAAGAACCAGCCCACCTCGAGCGCCTCGCCATCTTCTCCACCCACGTACTCGAGCGCCCGACCCTCGAATTGCAGCGCCACTATCTGCACCTGGTTTCCGTCTGGGTAGGTCATGTGCATTTTGATGGGGTCGGTGTAAATGCCCAGAAACCCGGTGATTTCGACGCGCCAACCGGTTTCCTCGAGCGCCTCGCGCACCGCGCATTCCTGAGCCGATTCGCCCACGTCCATCGCCCCCCCGGGTTGCGCCCACTGCCCGTTGTCGGCGCGGCGTTGCAGCAAAATACGGCCTTGCTCGTCACGCACGATGATGCCCACGCCCACGGTGAGCAGGGTTTGCGGCCCCAGCGCATTCCGAACTTTCCAGTAAATCTCGCTCACAGCATTTCCTTCATAGGCTCGAGCATAGCCTGTCTAAAGCATTTTTCACTACCATTGCGCCACCTACACTGCGTTTCGGCTGGCTCCATTCTCGTGAAAAACGCCTTCCTGTTGCCACTCCCTTTGGTCGGAAGTATTGAGTAAAGTCGGCTCAATACTTCTGCAAAATGCTTTAAATCTCCGTTTGAATCCGTAGCGTAGCACTCGGAATTCCCGGCGCGATGTTGTACAATGATTTCTAGGAATGACTCTCAATAAGCCCCCTCGAGCGGCAGAGAGGTTCACACAGGAGACCGCATGAGCTATCAACTCGAGATTAAAAACCTGCACGTTAACATCGGGGATAAGCCGATTCTCAAGGGCATCAACCTGACCGTGCCACGCGGCGAATTGCACGCGGTGATGGGTCCCAACGGCAACGGCAAGAGCACCCTGGCCAAAGTCATCGTGGGCGACCCGGAATACACCGTGCTCGAGGGCGAAATTCTGATTGACGGCGAAAACCTGCTCGAGATGGAACCCGACGAGCGTGCGCGCAAGGGCGTGTTTCTGGCCTTCCAGTACCCCGTCGAGATTCCAGGCGTGACCATCGCCAACTTTTTGCGCCTTGCGGTGAGTGCGCGCAAGGGCGAAGAAGTCGGTTTTGTGGAGTTTTACAACAAACTGTTGGCTGCTCTTAAAACGCTCGAGTGGGACGAAAGCATCGTCGAGCGCTACCTGAACGAAGGTTTTTCTGGCGGCGAGAAGAAGCGCAACGAGATTTTACAGATGCTGATGCTCGAGCCGAACTACATCATCATGGACGAAACCGACTCGGGTTTGGACGTGGACGCGCTCAAGATTGTAGCGAACGGCGTGAACAGCCTGCGCGGGCCGAACATGGGTGGCCTCATCATCACCCACTATCAGCGCTTACTCAACTACATTCACCCGGACAAGGTTCACATCATCGTGGACGGCGTGGTGGTGCAGTCGGGTGGTCCTGAGCTGGCAGTTAAGTTGGACGCCGAGGGTTACGATTGGGTCAAAGAACTCGCTCTGGCTTGATGCTCGAGGGGAAATCATGAACGCATTCAGTTTGAAGTACGCAAAGGAAAATCTCGAGAAGGTGGTTCAAGAAGCGGTTGACCGGGGAGACGGCGTGTTCATCGCCACAGATTCAGGTGAAACCGTGGTGCTGCTTTCGCTCGAGGAGTGGTCCTCCATGAAAGAAACCGCTCACTTGATGCGCTTTCCCGCTAACCGTGAGCATCTGCTCGAGTCCATTCAAGAACTCAACAGTTCTAAATAGGAGAACAACCATGACCGAAGCACTAGACATCAACAACGGCTACGAGTACGGCTGGTCCAACC
>Ga0209724_1003848_pt1 | contig 12060 bp, 9 predicted proteins | sample grotaG_FD_184143 | JGI IMG/M metagenome (GOLD analysis project Ga0209724, IMG submission 184143) | Glacier valley bacterial and archeal communities from Borup Fiord, Nunavut, Canada, to study Microbial Dark Matter (Phase II) -... | ecosystem: Environmental > Aquatic > Freshwater > Ice > Glacier ... | reverse complement strand
GGCACGCTGTCACCGCCGAACTTCTCGAGCAGCGCGTCGGCCAGCACCCAGCCAATCACGCACTGCAAAATCACGCCCGCAGCGGGCACGGCGGTGGTATCCGAGCGCTCCCGTGCGGCGTCGGCGCTGTCTCGAGTTACCACATCCACGGTGGGCAGCGGGGTCATCAGGGTGGCAATCGGCTTGAGCGCCACCCGAACGATGAGTTCCTCGCCGTCGGTCATGCCGCCCTCGAGTCCGCCCGCGCCGTTGGTCTCACGGAAATAACCTTGCGCCTCACTACGGTAGATAGCGTCGTGGACCTGGCTTCCCGGCACTTTAGTGGCCGCGAAACCATAGCCGATTTCCACGCCCTTGACCGCCTGCACGCTCATCACCGCCTGGGCGATGCGCCCGTCGAGCTTGCGGTCCCAGTGAACGTGGCTTCCCAGGCCGATGGGCAGGCCCCGAAAACGAATCTCGAGCACCCCACCGATGGTGTCCCCGTCCTTTTTGGCTTGGTCCACCACCGCCACAATTCGCTCACTTGCCTCGGGGTCAGGACAGCGCACCGGACTGTTATTCACATCATCAAGCCTATCCCAGCTAAACGGCACTTTGCTTTCGATGTCCAGCATGGACTGCACAAAGTTGATGCCCTCGATGCCCACGCTCGAGAGCAGTTTGAGGGCCACCGCTCCGGTGGCCACCCGCATGGTGGTTTCCCGCGCACTGGCCCGCTCGAGCACGTCTCTGAGGTCCTTGTGGCGGTACTTGATGCCGCCTGCGAGGTCGGCGTGACCAGGCCGCGCTTTGGTGAGCGCTTTCTTGCGCGGCTCGTTTCCGGCTTCAGGACTCATGATGTCCACCCAGTTGCGGTAATCCACGTTGGGAACCACCAGCGTAATGGGCGCTCCAGTGGTGCGGCCCGCCCGGACTCCAGACATGAACTGCACCTGGTCAGTTTCAATCTGCATCCGGCGGCCCCGTCCGTATCCGGTCTGGCGCAGAGCGAGCCAGGGGTCAATATCGGCAGCACTCAACTCGAGCTGGCTGGGAAGGCCCTCGAGCAGGGCGGTGAGCTGAGGTCCGTGCGACTCTCCGGCAGTTAGAAATCTCATGGAGAGAGCTTAGCACAGCCTCGAGCGGACCGAAATTTTTCGCCTAAACAGGGATGTGAAAAAGAAAAACGCCCCCTTGAGGGGGCGTTGGAAAACTTCAAAACCTTACTCCAGAATATTGGCGCTGACCACCAGAAGAATCTGGGTGCGCTCGCTTTCGCGGGTTTCCGTCTTGAACAGGTTTCCAATGAGGGGGATGCTGGACAAGAAAGGAACACCTGTAGAATTAGTTTTGTCTTTGTTAGTCAGCAGACCACCCAACAAGGCAGTTTGTCCAGACTTGAGTGTGATACTGGTGCGGGCTTCGCGGTTGGTGGTGTTGATTAGAGCTACTTCGGTGGGTGGAGTGATAAAGTCAGTCACTTTGGAAGCCACATCGACGTGAATAGTGCCATCTGGGTCCACTCGAGCGTTGGTCAGGCTGATTTGGACCCCGTAAGGCAAGGTCTTCTCGATTTTCTGGGTTCCGTTACCCACGATGTTGATGCTCAGTTCGCCACCAGACTTGAGAATGGCCTCGGGCTGGCCCCCATCGAGGGTAACGTTGCTGTCGTCCACTCGCTTGGAAACGCCCTGCTTCTCGAGCGCGGTCAAGGTCGCTCCTATGTTAAACCCTGCAAGGCTCTTGGTGGCGTCAAAGATTCCTGTGAGGCTACCTCCCAGAATCTTGGTGGTGAAGTTGCCGAGTCCAGCGCTCCAGTCCAGACCCAGCGTATTGGTTGCGGTTTCGCTGACTTCCTGAATACGCACTTGAACGTTGATGGAGGGAAGGCGGCGGTCTAGGGTCGGAATGAGTTCGGCAATCTGATTGATTTGGAGCTGAGTGCCTCGAGCGATGAGGGTGTTGGTCCGGGCATCGGCGATAATAGATACTGCGTTGGCTGGAGCGGCCACAGTGGGAGTCGAAGCAGTGTTCGCTGCATTGGCGGCGTTCTGGGCATTCGCAGCATTGATGGCCGCCCCTATGACCGCGTTACCCCCCGTTGCGCTCTGAGAAGCCCCATTTTGAAACTGCTGTGCCACTTGAGCCGAAGTGGGCGTGACATCGCTGGGGTTGACTGTGGGAGTGGTCGCCGTCTTAAGCGTGTTTTCCAGCACAGTTTTGATGTCCACCGCTTTGGCGTTGACCAGTTGAAAGGTCCGCTGGGTGATGTCGGGGCGCTGTATCACAGCAACCGGGTCCACCTGCTCGAGGAAGCTCTTAACCTGAACCTGCACGCTCGAGGGCGCGCGCACCACCAAAATCTTGCTGTCTGTCTTACCCAGCGTGCTGGTGACCACACCAGGGAACTCTGTGTTCACTAGAGCAGCAATATCTACCGCGTTGGCGTTGGTTTGATAAGTCTGGCGCTCGAGCAGTTGAGGGGTGGCCACCGGAGCCACCGCTACTTGAGGGTCAATAGTCACCAGCAAGGCTTTGGCCTGCTTCTGCTCGGCATCGGTTCCGGTCAGGGCAACGACCTTACTGCCGCCCCCTACGGGATTCAGGCTAGCTTTGGGGAGTTCCTTGGCCAGAAAGGCCACGATTTCGGAGACGCTACCGTTGATGGTGTACAGCTCTCTCGAGGTGGGCACGATTTCGGGAAGTGGGGGAAGCTCGACCACGGCGGGAGGTGGGGGAACCGGGTCCACCTTACCCAGTAGGCTGTTAATATCCTTTTGCTGCGCTGCCGTAGCGTTGATGACCAGAGTTTTGCTGCCTTTGACACCACTGACACTAACTTGTGGAAACTCTTTCAGGATGAACGCTTGCACGTCGTCAGGGTTGCCGTTTGCGCTGTAGAGCTGGCGCTCTGTCACAACAGGAGTGGGGGCCGGGGGGGCTTCAACCACCAAAACCGGGTCCACCTGAGCCAGCAGGTCAGTGATTTCATCGAGTTCATCGCTCGAGGCGGTCACGGCTACGGTCTTACTGCTGCCAATGGCGTTCACAACGGCTTTGGGGTACTCGCCCTTGAGGAAGGCCACTACATCGGCCACCGCACCGTTGACGGTGAACACCCGGCGCTCGGTGGCGATGGGAGCAACCACAGGAACCGCTACTTCGACGGGAGCGGGCACTTCTACCACCGGGGCGGGTTCAGGGATAGGGTCCACCTGGGCCAGCAGGTCGGTAATTTCGTCGAGTTCGTCGCTCGAGGCAGTCACGGCCACGGTTTTGCTGCTGCCGATGGCGTTGATGTTGGCCTTGGGGTACTCGCCTTTGAGGAAGGCCACTACATCGGCCACCGCACCGTTGACGGTGAACACCCGGCGCTCCGACGGAACGGGAGCCTGCGCCACAACGGGTTTGGGAATTTCATTGACCGGAGCTGGGTCCACCCTCGAGAGTAGGGTGGCGATTTCACCCTGCTCACTGCCCGTTCCGGTGACGGCGATAATTTTGCTGGTGCCCACCGCGTTGATGACCGCTTTGGGAACCTCTTTGCTGAGAAAAGCCACCAGCTCGGCGGGGCTGCCGTTTAAGTTATAAAAACGGCGCTCGAGCACGGGTGAAGCCGCCGTGACTGAGGCAGGAGCCGCAGCAGGTTTGCGAATACTGGCGATGACGCTGGGCGGACCCACCACCACGATGTTGTTGCTCTTAAACTCGTAATCCAGGCCGTTGAGTTCAATCAGGAGTTCCCACACGTCGCGGAAGGGTTTACCGCTGATGTCGTAGTTGATGGACTTAACGGGAATGCTGTCGGCCACCACGGTCAGGCCCACGCTTGCGCCCAATGCGCGCAGCACCATGCTGAGGTCGTCAGCAGAGTTCCCGGTCTTGAGGGTCACAACACTGTTGTACTTGCTGTCGGTAGGGAGGCTCGAGGCGGCAAAGCCCGTGCTAGCCACACCGAGGGCGAGGGTAATAAGGAATCGTTTGAACATGTCTCACCGCCTGTCTAGGGTTAGCTCGAGCGTCTCAGTGCCGAGCTGAAGGGTTGCGGAATTGGCGGTCACGGTTTGAACAAGCACTTCGCTGTTGGGTAGGGTCTGACCCAGAGGAACCACGATGAAGCCATTTTTAGTGTTGAAGATAGCGGTATTGACCGGGCCTAACACCACCGAACTGAAGGTTATATCCTGATTTTTAACCAGGGTCTCGAGCGCGGAGGGTTCTGGGGGAAGGGGTGGAGCGGGGGGTGGGTCGGGAATGAGCTTCTGACCCGGAGTGAGCAGCGCTACATCAGTCCCCAGGCCCTCAAGCGTGTCGGGAACGCTCCCCACAGCAAGGGGAGGTGCGTCCTGGGGGCGAGGTGCGCCTACCGTCTGCGACATCACTGGAGGGATGGCGGGCAAAGTGCCCTGACTCAGGCTGGTGGGCAGCATCACCGGGGTGGAACTGCGCCACGCTCGAGCGCTGGGGAGCGGGGTTTTGATGACGGGTTTGACCGCGACGACGAGCGGCGTCGCCGTTCCATTGGGGGGAATCGGCAGCTTGGTCGGACCAGGAACCACGATGGCTGGGGTACTGCCTATCGGGCGAGGAGGCGTCGTGGGAGGGGTCGTCGGTATGGGCGTGGGTGAGATGGGTGGGGTCAGCGGGGTCGAAGTGGGAACGACGATGGGACTACCCGGATTGTTGGTTGGTGCATTCACGGGCGGACGAATCACCACGGGTTCGGTTGGCGGGGAGGGCTGAACGGTTGGTGGAACCGCTGTGGACATTCTGCCGGGGTCTACCACAGGAGTGGTTGGGACTTTGGGCTTGACCCGGAACGGTTGGAACGGGTTTTTGAGTCCGGTGTCAGCGTTGGTCGCCGTGGTTGTGCCGTCTCCTGGCTTGTTGCTCGAGCTGCCCGCCGTTTTACCGCCAGGGGTGTTGACCAGAAAGGGCAACTCTGGGATGGTAAGCGGCTTCTGGGTCCGCACCGTGGGTGTAGCTGTGGGAGCAATTGCGCTCGAAGCCGCAGGCGTTTTGGCAGGTGTGGCCGCTGCTGGGCTGGAATTCGTGCTCGAGGCCACAGGTGCTTTGGCAGGTGTGCTGCTCACCGACAATAGCTCGGTATGGGCTGCTTCCTCGTTCTGAGGCTGGCCCAAAAGTAGGTAGGCGGTTACGCCCAACACGCCCACTCCCAGGAGTCCAGCCAAGGCAATCTTGGCTTGGCGCGGCAAGCCGCGAACTTTACCATCTGGGTTCATGAGCGGCCTCCAGTGGGAGCGGGTGCAGGAGTGGCTGGAGCGGGTGTAGCAGGGGCGGGTGCAGCAGGAGCGCTGTTACCCGGAGTCGGTGCCGCACCTGGCGTCGGTGCCGCACCCGGCGTGCTGGAGGGTACCCCAGTGGTGCTGGCTGCTGTGGGGTCAAAGGTATAGACGGTCATGGCCATGGTGCTGCTCAACTTGGGGTTCAAAGAATCGGGGTCGCCTTGCAGACTGACGGTCAGATTGTCCACGTTGCTGTAGCGCTGCATCCCCTCGAGCGATTTGAGGCTCTGATAAAGCGAGTTAAAGGTGCTGCGAAGATTCATGGTGATGCCGATAGCTTGCACACCCGGCAAAACGGACGCGGTTCCAGGGGTTTGGGTGAGGCTCAAAATTTCGGCCCCCGAGGACGCTAGATTGCCTTGTAGGTCGCGCACCAGATTGCCGATTTCCTGGGTCTTGGGCAGTGAACGGCTGAACTCATCCTGTTGCAGCTTGAGGTCGGCCACCGCTTTCTGGAGCTGGGGCACCTGACCTGCAATGGCTTCTGCCGCACTGACCTGAGTTTTTAAATCGGTCAATTCGGTGTTGCGGGCGTCTACGTCAGCACGAACCGGGGAGTAAAAGCTGAAGTACCAGATGATGATGAGGAGCACCGTAATGCCGATGGCGATGAGCGCGATGTCGCGCTGTTTGAGCTTGGCCAGAGCTTGCATCAGTTGCCTCCCGTCTTGGGCGCGCTAGGCGTGACCGGAGCAGGTGGGGTTGTTATGGCTGGGGTTGAGGAAGGGGTGACGGGTGCCGGAGTAACGGATACCGGAGCAGAGCCAGGAGCCGCGTTGGGGTCTAGCGCAGGCGAACTGGCCGCAACGGGGGTGGCGTCTGGGGTTAGGCCCACGGTGGCTGAGAAGGTCCAGTCGCTGTTGGCGGCAGTGGTTTTACCATCCGCTGAGGTCGGAGCCGCGTCTTTGGTCGCGCTTTGAAAAGCGATAGCGGTGTCGCTGTTTTCCTCGAAGGTGCGAATAAAGCTCGACAAGGCTGCGCTCGAGCGGGCTTTTCCGCCCAACACGAACTCTTTGACGGTGGTCTTGCCCGGAAACACCATTTTGGGCTGGGTCATGGTGAGCGTGGTCAGTGCGATGGTCGAGCCGTCGCCGATGGTGGGAATGCGGCTGGTGAAGCGGGCCAGGTCGGCGCTCCAGGGGGTCCCGGTGGGTTTGAGCGCTCGAGCGGTGTTGAGGATGGTTTGCAAGGAAGCCTGCTCTGCGGTCAGACTTCTTTGTAGGGCAATCTGGGGTTGCAGCTTTTCGATGGTGAGTTTGTTCTCGGCGATATCAGTATTGATTCTCGAGAGTTCGCTTTGAGAGCTGACCTGAAGCGCGCCCATCACGACCACGGCCAGGATGGGGACCCCAGCAGCCAGCACCCGCCACCATCCGGGTTCCACCCGTTTACGCAGGTTGCGTGGTAATAAGTTGATTCTAATCAAGGCCACTCACCCCCCGCAGGGCCAGTCCTAGCGGCACCGCAAACTCGGGGCCGATTTTTTGTAGCTCGATGGAGTCAAATTTGCTGCTGTCCGGTGTCACCGACATCCACGGGTTGGCCAGCTCCACCCGGAAGCCCATCGAATCGCTGATGGCGTGGGGCAGGCCGCGCAGCTTGGAGCCGCCACCCGAGATATACATGCGGTCCACCACGATGTCGCCACTCTGTACCCGGTAGAACTCGAGGCTGCGCCTAATCTCGTTGATCAGGTCGCTCAGCACCGGGCGGATGGACTCGTAGACCTTCATGGGGCTGTACTTTTCGCGTTTCACGTCGAAGTTGAGCAGGTCTTCCTCGTCGTCACCGGGTAGGGTGGCGCTGGCGTAATTGATTTTGACTTCCTCGGCAGCGGCGAAGTCCAGGCTGAAGGTCTTTTGCAGCGCGGTGGTGAAGTCGTCAGCGGAGATGGAGATGTTGCGGGTCATCAGCACCCGTTCACCGCGCACCAGCGCAATTGCGGTGCTCGAGGCCCCGATTTCCAGAACCACCACCACGTCGCCTTCCTCGGTCAGGGTGGGATTTTTGGACTGGCTCTGGCTGCTCGAGAGCGTGCTTTTGCCCAGCTTGACCCCGTTGATTTGGGCGTAGAGCGCGCGCAGTGCGGCAAAGGGTTTGACGTCGATAACCACCGGGTCTAGGCCCGCCAGACGGATCACCTCAACCTGCCTCGAGATGATTTCCTGCGGCGCGGCAGCGATGACCAGTTCCATCTGGGCATCGTCGCTGGTCAGGTCGGCGGGGTTGTCGAGCAGGTCGTAGTCGAGGACCACATCGTCGATGGGGTAGGGAATGTAGCGCTCGGCTTCCCACTTGATGGCTTCGTCGAGTTCCTTGCGCTCCATCTTGGGGACCGAGATGTTGCGGGTGATGGCGCTTTGGTTGGCGATGGTCGTCACCACATAGCGGCTCTTGATTTTGTGCTCGGCGAGAAGGTTCTTAATCTCCTGAGCGACCAGTTGCGGGTTGATGACCGCACCGTCTGCCATGCTCCCTACCGGGGTAGGGGTGGAAGCTGCGGTGAGCAGCGTGGGGGGTGAACCCGGACGCAACTCGACCACCTTGATGACGCTGGTCCCAATTTCCAGACCGATGGCGTCTATGCGGGTGTTGAGCAGCCCTTTAAAGAAGTTTTGCACGGACCCTCCTGAGCGAAATTTGGCCGGATTCCTGTGGCCGATGATAGTGCGGTCTTACCACTCTCGAGCTGTGTCAACTGTTTTATTCTGTGCTGGCACAGCCCGAATAAACCGCGTGAGTCAGATGTGAGCAAGCTTAGTATCCCAGAACCGCCGATTTTGACGCTATAAAGAATTATACGGCTTGGCGCTGAATTCCCTAGCTCGACCCCTTCATCTTACTTCAGGCGTCACACCTCGGTTTCATCTGACTATCAGCGTGAGTATACAAAAAAGGTGGGCCACTGGCCCACTCCCCGAGTGCTCTCGAGTTTAGCGACCCTCGAGCGTAGCTTTTAAATTGTGTTCACCCTCATCCGGGACAGAGATTTTAGGTCTCTGTCCGAGCTATTCGTGGGTCTGGAAGAGCCGGTTTTTTGACGCTCGAGCCTTAATCGAGCGCTTTAATCAGGGCTTCGGTGAAGGTCCGGGTGTCGGCAGTTCCGCCCAGGTCCCGTGTGAGCGGACCCTCGAGCAGCACTTTGTCCACCGCGCGGTCCAGGCGGGCGGCGACCTCGTGTTCACCGATATGCTCGAGCATCATCACCGCGCTCAAGACCGTGGCGGTGGGGTTGGAGACGCCCTGGCCCGCGATGTCGGGTGCAGAGCCGTGGACGCTCTCGAACACCGCGTACTGGTCGCCGATGTTGCCGCTCGAGGCGATGCCCAGGCCCCCCACCAGGCCAGCGGCGAGGTCGCTCAGAATGTCCCCGAACAAGTTGGTGGCCACCAGCACATCGAACTGGGTGGGGTTGCGGACCAGTTGCATGGCGCAGTTGTCCACGATGATGTCACGGGTCTCGAGGCCCTCAAAGCCGTGGGCTACATCCTGAATCGTCTCGAGGAAGAGTCCCTGCGTGACCGGAAGCACGTTGGCCTTGTGTACGATGTGCAGCCTCTTGCGGCGCTGCATGGCCAGGTTGGCAGCGTACCTGCCGATGCGCTCGGAGGCACGCTTGGTAATCACCGCGTCTGCAATGGCGGTATCGCCGTAGCGCCGCTCCTGCTCCACGTAAAGCCCCTCGGTGTTTTCGCGCACTAGCACCAAATCTACATTGGTGAAGGCGTTCTTGACCGCTCGAGTCTTGGTGGGCCGCACGTTGGCGTACAAATCGAGCTGACGGCGCATGTAGCGGATGGCCCCAAAAAAGCCAGGGACCTTTTTACTGGGGCTGGTGGCCGCACCAAACAGGGTGGCGTGCGCGTCCTTGACCTTCTCGAGCGTATCATCTGGCACGCTGGTTCCGGTCTCGAGAAAGTGTTCATATCCGGCCTTTGCGTCGATATATTCGGCATCGAAACCCGCAGCCTCGAGCACGCGCTTTGCGGCAGGAACGACCTCGTGACCGATTCCGTCGCCTTCGATTAAACAGATTCTGTATTTTGCCATGTGACTCTCCCCAGGCTCGAGCGCCGTCCAAAAAGCGTCAAAGAACTAGACAACTCGAGCCAAACACCTCAGTTTAGGGGTTCTCGAGGAGCGGGGTAAAGGTGAGTACGCGGGGAGTGACAGGAGAGAGGGTGGGAGAGCGAGTAAGAACGCCTCCGGCGGGTTTTTAGTAATTGGTTCTTGGTCGGTTGGATGTCGGGTGCTGTCTTGGTCTAAGCGGCACTGTCTTGAGCAGAACGGCACCCCGTGGGGCCTGCTCGCCTTCCGGGCCAGACCGCTCGAGGACAAACCAACCAAGAACCAAAAACCAATGACCCACGGCCCAGCCCGTGAGGTGCTGTAGTTGGGCCAAGACAGCCGGAGGCGCAAAACTGATAACTGATAACCCTTAAAAACCCATCCCCCCGAGCAAATCACGCGCCAGCAAAGGTCCCAGTAAAAACCCCTTAGACCCCAATCCAGACAGAAAAAAACTGCCGTCCGCTCGAGGGCCGCACAGCATCTCTCCACCCAGCCTCGAGCCGGTCCACAGGCCGCGAAATTCTGGCTCGAGCTGCTCGAAGGTGTGAGCAGCCTTGGTCAGCAGCCACTCGAGCGATTTTAGGGGCAGACCCGCCGGGGTCCAGGTCTTGGTTGGGGTTTCGTAAGTTGCGCCCAGCACGCCGCCTTTGCTCGAGGGAGCGCTGTAGATGCCGAAGCTCACCGGACGCGGACTCAGGGAATGCTCGAGCAAAAGCACACTTCCGCGCCGATGCGGAGCGGTCAAACCCGCCCTTGCGGCCCCCCAACTGCCACCGCACCACACCACCTGGTCTGCGGTCAAGGTAGAGCTATCCTCGAGCGTCGCGCTTGTCGCGGTCCACTGGGTCGCCATCCCGCGCACTGCTCGAGCGCCACTGGACTCACGCAGAGCGCGGGTGAAGGCGGCCCCGTCCAGCCAGCCGCCCCCCATGACCTCGAGCACCTTAAACCAGTGAGTCTGTAAATTCTGTCCTTCCACATTAGAGGTCTCTAGCCAGCGGTGCGGTAACTCCGCCGGAATTCGCGCTTGCCATTTGTCGAAGGTTTTCTCGTCGGGTACGGGCCTGAGCACCCCCGTTCGAGCGTGGGGCACTGAAAATCCCATCCGCTCGAGGTCGTCCACCAGCGCCCAGGTGAAGTCCATCCCCTCGAGACCCCTCGGCACACTCTGGCCGCCCTGACCCCGCACCGGGTTGATGAGCGCGCTGGGAACGCTGCTCGACGACTCCTTCCCGGCATCTAACAGAGTGACGGTGTGTCCCGCTCGAGCCGCCAGATAAGCCAGACTCGAGCCAGCGATGCCGCCGCCCAGAATCAGCAAATCGCTCATGGCCTGACACTCATGTTTTGACACTCATGGCTTAACAGCAGTGATGAACTCGCGCTTTCCAGCCATACCCTGGCGTTTATGGACCTCGAGTTCTGCCCCCTCGAGCGCCCTTCGCACTGTTCCCGCCGCGCTGTAGGTCGCTAACCAGCCGCCCGGACGCATGGCTCGAGCCAGCTTACGTGCCGTCTCTAAGGTCCATATTTCGGGGTTGACCTCGGGGCTGAAACCGTCCAGATACACGGCGGTGGCCCACTCGAGCGGCAAATCGGTTTCGGTCACGTCCTCGCAGAGGACCTCGAGCTGAATGTGGTCGCGCTTGTACGAGAAAGACTCCCCCCAGCGGGTCAGTACGTCGTGCCAGATGCCATTCAAAGCCGCCGGATTCTTGGCCTGCGCCGCCTCGAGCACCTCGGCAGGAACCGGGTCGAACTCGAGCGCGATGTAGTGCAGGGGCACGTTTCGCTCGAGCGCGTTTTGCAGCGTGGTTAAAAAGTTGAGGCCCACCCCGAAGCCCACCTCAAGAACGTGTGGAGCCGGGTTCTGGTGGGTCTTGCTGCCCTCGAGATAGACCACACGGGCCTGAGTCTGCGCCCCATGACGGGAGTGGTAATGCTGACCGTATCTGGAGCTGTAAACCGTGGCGCTGCCGTCTGGGGTGGGGTGAATGGAAAAGTCCTCGAGCACGGTAAGCAGGCTACACCAAAAGGGGAGAGTACACGGTGCTCGAGGGCAGGTTCAGGAAGATTGCAGCAGGTCGAGGCCCCAATCGTTGCACCTCATCAAATGACCCGGTGGATACTCGAAGTCGCATTCGCCCAGCAGCGTGAATCCTCGTTTGCGGCACACCGCGTTCGAGGGTAAGTTGTCAATTGATGGGAAGGCGTGGATGAATCGGTGTTTTTGCTCTGCTTGCACCTGGATGAGTAAGGCTTCAAGTGCCTCGCCTGCAATTCCACGCCCCTGAAACTCGGGTAAAACATTCCAGCCCGTTTCCCAAACAAGTTCATCACGCCAATGGTGCTCCCAATAGCCAATAATTCCGGCAGGTTCAGCCGCAGCTCCGAACGCGATTTTAAACATCTGGCCTACGGCCAAATCGCGTGTGTATCGTTGGTGACGCTTAAGTATCTGCTCGGCGCTTTCAGGTCCGCCCAGATGTTCGGTCATCTGAGGAGCATTTGCCCGCTCTAACAGTGAAAAATCGTCTTCTGAGTAGGCTTCGAGTCTAATCATAAAAAATGCAGACCTCCTTTCACTCTCCGACCCTAGTGGACGACCACATAAGAGTTAGGGGTTATAGGGTTCGAGTTTGGGATAGTGGCGTCGTAGCTTTTCACGCGCCTGCAAGAGGCCGAACTGCCACGTTATTTT
>Ga0209724_1003845_pt1 | contig 12066 bp, 5 predicted proteins | sample grotaG_FD_184143 | JGI IMG/M metagenome (GOLD analysis project Ga0209724, IMG submission 184143) | Glacier valley bacterial and archeal communities from Borup Fiord, Nunavut, Canada, to study Microbial Dark Matter (Phase II) -... | ecosystem: Environmental > Aquatic > Freshwater > Ice > Glacier ... | reverse complement strand
GACGCCTTAAAATATAAATATGCACCATACGTTAAGCGAAAATCTGTAGTACACAAATCTGAAATAGACGATTGTCAATTCATTGAAAAACAATTTTTTTTATCAGGATAGCTGCAAGTTGGGTTAAAGATTTCCTGCGTTCAGAACAAATTGATCCGTTTACCACTGAAAAATGCAATTCGTTCAATGATCTTGTTCCCTTTTGAGTTTTAATGAACAGTTATTTATCGCCTTTCGTAAAAGGATAGTCAAATGGTACTTTCTGAACCAACCGCATCTTTCCATTTTCTACCCGATATTGTCCGTTGGGCTCAATTTTAGCGTGGTAGGATTTTCCGTCTGTTACAAATTTCACATGATGCATAAGTGTATCGATGCCAGCTAAACCAAGTAAGTTCCCTCTCCGATCAGTCATCACTTTAATCCCAGCCGTTCCCCGAAATATCTCAATTTCATTCATATAGCCAATAATCTCTCCGTATTCCTGAACTAATTTGAAACGGTCATCTTTGAGTTTCTGCGTATAACTGTAAGCATGAACTGCCCGTAAGCCGTTGAAGTTGATGGTGTCATTTTGCGGATACACACCAAACATTCTTGAATAATATTCAAGAACCGATAGAATGGTAGGACCATATCCATCAAGGCCATTCTGCCCGGTAGTAAATGGATCGAATTGTTGCGTAAACTGCTTGCGTTGTGCTATTTTATTGATCAGTCGGGTGCCAATCAATGTAACCTCCGCAAAATGACCATATTTTTCGAGAGCTGTAATGGCTCGCTGGTAGGTAAGCCCCTGTGGTTGACCACTCCAGTTATTTTTGGAGGTATTCCGGAAAAGAGGATCGTTTGCGGCTATACTGGTGAGTGGCATCGCTGTCCAAAACTCTTCAGGATTCAATAAATGATACCGGATAAAACCATCTGTCATATCTTGCGACATTGCACCAAAATACATCGCTCTTAGGTTATTATGCGTCAATGTCGGGACTATTTGATTGAACTTATTTCGATAAAAAAAGGCATTTTTCGAAGGGATCCAAAGATATTCCTTCATTTTGACAAGTACCTCATCGGCTTTCTTGCGCCAATATTTCTCTTTACCGTTCTGATTAATGGCTGAAATTTTTGCCAAAACATCCCGGCAGCTGTACGAATAGCACATCACATCAATAGACTCAACAGGCATCGGATTTTTGTCGTGTGTATAGCCCTTATATTGAGAGGCTACCCAATACTTCTTCAGAAAAGCACTGTCCTCGGGGATATTTTCTTTGGTCGGCGGGTAGTCGAAAGGCCAGGAAAAGGGCGCATAATCGTAACGAATGAGGTGATCCTCGCCGCTGTCTGTCTGGCACCAGGCTTCCAGACAACCATCACCGTCAGAATCACGGTATTTCCACAAGTAGTCGTCGTAGGCTTCGAAAGAGCGCGAGAGCAGGTTGAGATAGGCCGTGTCCCTATCCAGCAAGTAATAGAGTTCGAGGGCTGGACCGGGAACAAAAAAACCTTGCAATGTTTCGGAATAAAGCCCCAGATTGCCATTGTCAGTTACTTGCATATTCCCCAAATTCCAAATATTGTTATTCATGGGGATAATCATCCCCGAAATTCTGCCATTTTTCAATTGATTATCGAGAAAGATGCGAATATTGTCGTGTGCAACCTGCAAATTTCGTTTGGCATACATCACCCCTCCCATTGGTTGAGTTTCCACCCATACAAATGGATATTCTGCACCCTCAACAAGTACAGTATAATTAGGTGAAAATATCCTGATATTCCCGGCAGCCTTTCTTTCAGCAAGGTCAAACAAATTCTGCAATAAAGTATCAGTGGTTGTATAAGTTACGTTATTCATTTTAAACCTGTCAATTTGCTGTTTCCTTTCTTGCGAAAATAATGTAAACACAATAATTGCGAACACACAAGTCAGCATAGGTTTTAAACATAGTAAACGAATCGTTTTTCCCATTTTAATGAATTTTAATATTCAAAAACAATCCCCGAATGCATTGTAAAAGTCGGCACTTTGACAATCAGTTGATTTCCATTTCTCGAAAACTTGACTTTTTTGCCGTCCGGAATCCGGTACACCTTTTTTACTTTTTCCGACATATTCACTACTATTTCAACACCGGGAACCGGTAAAAAGTCTTCAATTACTTTTACCTCGCCACGCTGCAAGGCAGGACTGTAAAGCAGGTGAACAACATACCGGTTCTGTTTTTCCTGTTTCAATAAACTAACCCTTCCGCAACTGCGAAGGTTGTTTACCTGCAGGATTGGAGATTGATAAAGCATATCAATGGCATTATTCACCAGCTGACGATGTAAGCGAACTGCATGCGTATAATATAATTGATCTAATTTGTGTGCGAAGTAGATGACATTTTCGTTCCTGACTATTGCCGGATATTGAGAATCCTCGAGTTGATAAGGTGTGGCCCGATGACCGGAATATTTCTCATAAGTCCGGTTAAAATAGGGTTCGCGAACAGCAGCCAGAACAGTTCCCGTAACAGGCTTAATGCGCAATGCGGATTCATAGTTTAAAAATGGCGTGCTCACGACATCTTTTCCTATAATTGGTTTTACAACTGTGTAATCAAATTGATATTCAGAGTGCCCGATATAATCAGCTCCTATATCCAGAATGAAATGTTCTCCATTTTTATCCAATGCGCCTTCTCCGAAAACTATCAGTTTCCCGCCCAATTTTACCCATTCATTTATTTGCCGGGCCTGTGTTTCAGTTAAACATGATTGGCTGGGGATGACCAAAAGCTCTAACCTTCCAAGATTTTGCTCATTGGCAACTATAAAATCTTTGTGGGTTTCTAGCAGAATATTTACTAAACCTTGATCAGCTGGGGTATTGAGTGTTATCCAAACTCCTAATTTAGAAACAGGAATACCGCCCAATCCGTATTTTTCAATTTTTTCTACATATTCATACGCTTTACCAATATTGCGGTAGGTTTCAATATCCATTTCACCTGATGGATGTAATTGGTCTCCAAAATTACAGGCGGCACCGTTTGAGATCATCGCAGCCGCTTCATACTTTATAGCATCGGCATGTTTAAATCCACCAAATTCTCCCCATGACTTGTGAAATTTGCCGCTCATCGCAACAATTGGATTTCCGTTTTGCAAATGATATTTGGCTTCCAATGGAAGTTTGTCATATCCACCCCAGGTTGTTGGTAAATCTTCCAGCTCCTGATGCGTATTCATATCATACAACCGATTATTAAAATTCCCTGAATTGGTCAGATGAGTTGTATTATTGAAAAACACCGTTGCATCGGGATGCGATTTAATAACCAACTCCCTAAGCGCTTTCATATGCGCTTTAACAGCCAAGGCTGTACTTTTAATGACAGCTTCCTTATCATTGACATCGATACCCTCGGCTTTCATACGTGCCTGGCAATATTGACAATAGCACCCATTGTTGCCAACATGATAGATATCGAACCAAAAACCATCAACCGGATATTTTTCGCATAGTTCAGCAACCTGTTTCATGATATGTTCATGATAAGGTCCACTAACGGCCGGACAAAGCCATTTCCAGGCATTTTCTGGTTTCACATCCGTTCCTTTTGCATTCAAATCGTATAGCAATGCCTGATATTTCCCATCTTTCTCTCTGGCAACCCATTCCGGATGATTCTCTGCATCTGTTGCAGACCAGCCAACGGTGTAATAAATCGGACATTTTACGCCGATTTCGTGACAAGCTTCGATCTGTGCCCCCAGTAAATCAAATTTCAGGTTTGGATGAATATGACCTACCTTTGTAGGATAATAGCTCCAGCTATGGTGACACTTGGCAAAAATATTGATCGAATTGACATGACCTGTTTTCAATGCATCCTGCCATTGTTTTTTGTCAAACTTTTCGCCGATGCCTGGAATAAACTCCGAAGTATGAAAATCAAGGTGCACCTGTCGCGAAGGAAGAGGTTCGTTGATCATTATTTGTGGCTGGGCAAGACATATTGTTGCATTTGCAGCCAGTGCCATCCATAAAATCAGTTTAAACTGGTTTATAAATAAATTACGAATACTGAAGTAGCTGTTTTTCTTAATTGACATTTTTTTAGTTGTTAAATTTTTTAGCTGCATTTCTGATACTTGATTGCAAATTTATCAGTTAAGAATTAATGTTTACAGATTATCAACCCTATTTTGTAACATTAATATTTACTTCTTTCCTGATATCATCCGAAGATGCACCAATCTGAATATTAAACTCTCCAGCCTCCAGCACAAATTCATTTTTGTCGTTCCAGTAAGAGAGGTCCTTCCGGCTCAGAACAAAATTGACAGTTTCGGTTTCCCCTTTTCCGAGACTGATTCGCTTAAATGCTTTTAACTGTTTTCGAGGTAATTTGACAGATGCCAACTTCTGTTGCAGATATAATTGCACAACTTCATCTCCGTCGAACTTACCAGAATTCTGAATATCAATGCTAACTACAATTGTATCACCACTTACAATAGATGACTTATCAAGCTTTAAGTTTTTATAATTAAAGCTCGTATAACTCAATCCATATCCAAACACATATAAAGGTTTCTTCTCAAAATACATGTAAGTTCGTCCATTAAAAACCTCATAGTCGTCAAAAGCAGGTAAATCATCCGTTGATTTGTAATAGGTGAGTGGTAACCGTCCTGCAGGATTATAATCGCCAAACAGTACATCGGCGATCGCATTTCCACCCTGTTCACCAGGATACCAGCCGTTGACAACTGCAGGCACATTTCCCTGAATCCAATTGATGGCCAGTGAGCTGCCTGCCACAAGAACAACAACCGTTTTCGGATTGGCTTTATAAATTTCCTGAACAAATTGCTGCTGATCGACAGGAAGTTCGATCGTGGTCCGATCGCGTCCCTCCATCTCAATCGATTTATTCACCCCTAATACCACAATTGCCACATCGCTTTTTTTGGCCAATTTCTTTTCAGCCAAATACAATTCATCCGCTTTTTTGTCAGGCGTTTTCCACGAAAGTGCACAATACGACTTACCGCTTTGGCAGGCATATTCCACTTTGATCCGATAGGTTTTCCCGGCTTCAAGTTCAAAGGTTCCCGATTCTTTTTCGTTATCGATCAGAAGTTTATCCTCAATATACAAGTGGCTTTCACCGGATTTTTTCAAGCTAAACAAATAGTTGCCTGTCACTTTTGGAATCAGCATGCCTGTCCAGCGGATAGACATTGGCGTTTTCGGAATGATGGGATTAGGCGGTTGATTTGCCGGATCGAATATTATATTTTCAGTGATTCCTTTTGTTTGTGAACCTGAAAGATTAGGATCAGAAAAGTATTCCACTTTCAATCCTTTCTTTCGGGTTCCATTATCCACAGATTCAAAAAAACCGGACGGAATGATCTCCTGTTGAGACATTTTGCCTACCCATGGCAGTGTTTGTACCTTAATATTTTTACCCACCTTATTGATAATTCCTTGCAAAGGCGAGACTGGATCATTCAGTGGTATACCACTGTAGTCACCAAATTCGCAGGTTGCTGCATTGATTCCAAAAACCGCAATAGATCTGATTTTTTTCCTGTCCAGCGGAAGAATGTTGTTACTATTCTTTAACAGAACAATTGACTGCCGGGCAGTCTCAAGCGCCAGTTGCTGATGTTTAGCACTCCCAACTACAGATGGAGATATAGATGCATAAGGATTTAATGAAGGATCGTCGAACAAACCCAATTTAAACCGGGCACGTAAGACGCGAAAAGCAGCCGTGTTGATTTCGCTTTCGGTGACTTTACCCATGCTGTATGCTTTTGGAAGAAAATCGCGGTACATATAGCAATCGCTGCAATATCCTGCACATTCCAAGTCCAGTCCGGCTTTGAGGGACATGGCCGCGGCATCTTCGCGAGTTGGCGCATAATTGTGCGGTGAATAAACATTTCCAACGGCGCCGCAATCGGAAACTACATAACCGTTAAAACCCCATTCGTTTCGGAGAATGTCGGTGAGGAGCCATTTGTTGGCGGTGCAGGGTACTCCATTGATTGCAGGATAGGCACTCATGATGGCTTGCGCTTTTCCTTCTGTGACCAATGCTTTAAAGGCTGGAAGATAATACGAACGCAATGCCCTTTCTGATACGTTCACTTTGCACTCAAAGCGGTTGTGTTCTTCGTTGTTGGCAGCAAAATGCTTCGGAGTTGAAACCACTTTCAAGTATCGGGGATCGTCGCCCTGAAGGCCATTGACAAAAGCTACTCCGATACGCGAAGTGAGATACGGATCTTCACCGTAAGTTTCCGCAGTGCGTCCCCAACGCGGATCACGGGCCATATTTACAGTTGGTGACCAGAATGCCAGCACATCGCTGTATTTCTCCTGCTGATTTTTTCCCTGATCGAGTTCATTCCATTTAGCCCTTGCCTCATCCGAAATCGCAATTGAAACCTTGTTAATTAATTCCGGATTCCAGGTTGCTCCCAGGCCAATAGCCTGCGGGAAAACGGTAAATTTTCCCGGGCGAACGACGCCGTGCAAAGCTTCATTGCCATGATCGTACTTGGCAATTCCGAGTCGGGGAATGGGAGGCGCCACTTCATGAAGTATCTGCATTTTTTCGTTAACTGTCATCAACGAGAGCAGGTTATTAACCCGTTTATCAATTTCTGCTTTCGGATTTTCGTAAGTGTCCATTACTCCATTCCGGTTAAAATCAATCCAAGGCATTGGCTGGGCATTTGAAATAATGGTAAAACACACTATAAATGATATTGTCAACAGAAATGAATTCATACTAAATATTTATATGTCAAAGTAATACATTCTTTTTGATTTGGAAAACTGACTTTTATGAATAAAAACCAAAAAGTTGATAATTAAAAGACCTGCCAAATATTAGAAGATCTGGCAGGTCTTTATCAATCGCTAATTTTATTACAAAAAATTATCTAATAGCCAGGATTTTGTACCAATGAAAGATTGTTTGCCAACTCGTTTTGTGGTAATGGAAATAAATATTTATTGTCCGCAAGCGTCTTGCCATAGTTGTCGAGAACAAATTTGGCTGCTTGTTTTGTTCTGGTTAAATCGAACCAAAAATTTTGTTCAAACAGATTTTCAGCCCTTCGTTCTATATTAATGTCAGTAATACATGCTTCAATTGAAGCAGTAGCATTTTTATTTGGCAATCCGGCTCTGGTTCTAATTTTGTTAATCTCAACGTAAGCATCAGTTATTTTATTTGCACGAGCCAGTGCTTCAGCATAATTTAGCAATGCCTCAGAATATTTCAGCATAATAATATTTGTGGGCGCATGATCGTTACCGGATGGAAGAATACCATACCAATATTTGTTAAGAGCCAGACCGGTCAGAGTGAGATTTTGTTTCATCGTGAAAACATTCCCAGGCATAAAAGTAAAAGTCTGTCCGTCGGAAAGAATTTGCCCACGGCGAGAATCGCCAGTTTCAAATGCCGTTAGTACTTTTGGCGAAGGAATAAAAACTCCCCAACCTCCCCACGCAATAAATTGTACCCCAATTCCTCGCGGTGATGTAAGTGTTTGTAAAAGGTGGCCACGATTACCAGCCCACCCATTCATTTCTTCACGAAATTGAGCTTCAAAAAGCGATTCTTTTGTGTTCTCATTCCCATATTTATAAACATCGCTATATTTTGCAAGCAAAGCATATTGATTCAAAGCAATTAACGCTTGGGTGTTGGCAATTGCGTCTGTCCACTTCTCCTGATACAAGTTTGTAAGCGCCAAATAACCCAGAGCCGATCCTTTAGTCGCCCGGCCGACGTTTGCATTGTCCCATTTTGCTGGTAAGACAGCAGCAGCTTCTGAAAAATCCTTTACCATTTGTGTCAAAACATCAGCCTTCAAAGTACGTTTTGGATATTGATCAGAAAGCGGCGTTTGTTCTTCTACAATAAGTGGTACATCTCCATAAGTACGAACAAGTAATAGGTAGTAAAAACCCCTTAAAAATTTGGCTTCTCCAATTTTCTGGTTTTTGAAGGCAGCATCAACGTTCATTGCCTGCGATCTGTTGAGGGTTTGATTTGCTCTTGAAATACCATCGTAACATGAAAACCAGATTGTGTTTAGTCTCGCATTTGTGGCTTTAAAATCTAAATCTGCAAGTTGTATGTTTTCAGCACTTTCAGTCGGTCGTATATCACCAACTGGCAAGTTAGCAACCACCAACCAATTCTCTCCAACATTATCGCCGGTTGCAAAAGGTAAATAAATTCCATTGACCGCGTTTTCCAGGTCGGTGGAGGTTTGCCAAAATGCATTATCGGCCAATTCTCCTAAAGGTTTTTTATCCATAAAATCCTTAGAACATGCGCTTATCACAAACAGGGCGATGATGAGCCCAATAATCTTATCTTTTCTCATAACATTTTTTTTTCGAGTTTAGAACTGTAAATTAATTCCTAAAGTGAACGATTTAGCAACAGGATATTGACCTTGGTCAACGCCTGTACTTAATGCATTACTGTTGCTTATTTCAGGATCAAATCCACTGTAATTTGTAATTGTGAACAGGTTTTGTGCATTTGCATAAACCCGAATACTACCGAGATTAATACGATTTACCAATGATGTTGGCAAAGAATAACCAATTTGCAAACTGCGGCACCGGAAAAAACTTCCATCTTCAACATAAAAATCGGAACCTGCATAATTTGTCCAATAAGGATTGTAAGTGATGCTTGTGAGGGTATTGCTTGTCCCTTCGCCTCTCCAGCTGTTTAGCAGATCTTTCGAAACGTTTCCAACCCCAGCGCCATTAAAATTACGAATGTTATAAAGCTGCCCTTTCAATACATTGAGATTTTTGTTTCCCTGTTGTCCCTGCAAAAGCATTGTAAAATCAAAGCCCTTATAGGAAGCATTCAAATTAAAGCCATAGAAGAATTTAGGGATTGGCGATCCAATGAAAGTTCTGTCATTGGCATCAATATTTCCATCTTTATTAATGTCCAAATATTTCCGATCGCCGGGTTTTGCACCTTTAGCGATTTCGCTTGGAAGAATATCTGAAGTTTTTTGGTAAATTCCATCGGTTATGTAACCGTAATATTCACCAATTGAATGCCCAACCTCTGTTCTGGTGTTAATAGCATTTCCGCCTACAAGGTTTATATTATTCATGATGGGTTGTCCCGCACCCAAAGATTGTACTTCATTGTTTACGGTTGTGATATTGGCTCCGACACCGTATTTGAACTCACCCATGTTCCCATTATAATATAACGCGAGTTCCAATCCACTATTTTTAATTTTTCCGGCATTTTGAACCAATACATTACCCGGAGCACCCAGCGTTGACGGTACAGGAATTGGTACCAATAAACCGTCTGTAGTTTTGTCATAGTAGTCGAATACAATTGAAACAGAATTATTCCACAAACTTGCATCGAAACCAATATCCGTCATTACCTGAGTTTCCCATTTTAATTTAGGATTTCCCATATTGGATAATACAACTGCTGGTGCTTTAGCTTGTTCTCCTGTACCTAAGGAATAACCTATTTCGTGCATTCGATATCTCGACATATAAGCAAAATCACTCACACTATTTTGGTTTCCTGATGCTCCGTAACTTGCTCTCAACTTAAAATCATTTAGGAAAGTAAGCGGCTTCATAAATTCTTCGTTTGTCATTCGCCATGCAACAGATCCAGATGGAAAATATCCCCAACGATGTTCCGGATCGAATTTATAAGAACCATCTGCTCTTGCATTAAACTGCAGGATGTATTTTTCGTTGTATATGTAATTAATTCTTCCAAAATAAGAAACGAAAGCATTCTCATATCCGCTACCCATTCCTTTACTAATCAAAGCAGCATCTAATACTTGCATAGCATTACTGGGTGTATTTTGCGCACTGGTGCTCATATAAAAACTTTTACCTGTAATTGCTTCTGATCCAATTAATGCAGTAAAACTATGCTTTTCCCCCAGGATTTTGGCATAAGTTAATGTGTTGGTGGCTGAATAAGAAAGACCCTCATCCATAGACCAGCTTAAAGAAGAGAAGGAATTATTCTGCACATTAGCAGGAATTGTCACATACAAAGGTGTGAAATTTCGGGTGCTGCCATTTGTAACATTAACGCCAATAGTTGATTTAAATTTCAATCCATCAATAATTTCCAATTCAGCAAAAAACGAACTCATAAAACGCTGTCCAAAATTCTTATTATTTACCGAATGTGCCCTAACAACCGGATTGGAAACTTGCCATGGATTATAAATGCCAGTTTGGGACCATAAAAGTACATTATCACTACCATCTTGATTATATAAAGGTTGGTCAGGATGCATCTGAACAGCAATGTTGATTAAGCCATTACTCATATCATTTGTTGATATCCCAACTGTCGAATTTCGACTGAATTGCAAGTTGCTACCAAACCGCAATCGACTGCTAACTTCATAATCGGTATTTAGTCGAACAGAGTATCTTTCAAACTTTGAAGTAATAACAGTTCCTTCTGTATTATTATAGTTAAGACTGAGTGCTGCTTTTAGTTTTTGAGTTCCACCGGAAATGCTTAAATTGTAATTTTGAAGTGCACCTTTTTGAAAAATTTGATTCTGCCAGTTTGTTGTGGAGAGTGAAGCCGGATTTGCCCAAAGTGGGTTAAGCGGAAGAGCTGAATTGGAATACGCTTCATTGGCAAGAGTTGCAAATTCAGGGCCATTAAGTACGTCGAGTTGTTTCCATGCTTGTTGTTGCCCGTAATAGGAATCAAACTCAACCCTTGTTTTTCCTTCTTTACCACGCTTAGTTGTAACGATAATTACACCGTTGGCTGCTCGTGAACCATAAATGGCAGCTGCGGAAGCATCTTTAAGAATATCAATTGTCTCAATGTCACTTGGATTTATATTGTAAGCTCCTCCAATTGCCAAGCCATCCACAACCCATAATGGGTCATTATTACCTGTGGTACTAATTCCTCGGATACGTACAGTCGCACCATCACCAGGCGCGCCTCCCTGAACAACCTGCACACCAGCGGCACGACCAATTAATGCCTGTTCTGTTGTTGTTACAGGGATATTTTTAATCTGATCTGCTTTTACCGAAGCTACAGATCCTGACAAATCTTTCTTCTTTTGCGTTCCATAACCAATTACTACAACCTGGTCAATGCCAATTGACTCATCCTCCAGCACAACGCCTATTGTATTTTTGCTACCTACTGCAACCTCCTGCGATCTCATTCCCACAAAAGAAAATACAAGGGTTTTTGCATCCATAGGCAATGACAAAGAAAAGTTACCATCACTGTCAGTTGTTACACCTGTTGTGGTTCCCTTTAAAACGACAGAAGCTCCTGGGATAGCTATACCAGAGGTATCTGTCACCTTACCTGTTACCTTTTTTCCCTGTTGAGCATTTACTCCAGTAGTATTAGTTAACTCGCCAGTTTTTTCGATTACAATTAGCTTATTCGCGGACTCCTTGAAAGAGTAAGGAAGCCCTTTAAATGCACTTTCGAGAATTGTGCCGATTGTCTTGTCTTCGGCATCTACAGAAATTCGCTGACTGACATCAACTTCGTCATTGTTGTAGAAAAACCGGTATTCGCTGTTTTTCTCAATCTTTGTGAAAAGCTCCTGCAAGGTTGAATTTTTCATTTTGAGGCTCATCGTGGTAGTTTGGGACCAGACGGATGCGCTCATTTGCAGGTTTAGAATCAGAATAAAAGCCCATGTTAGTTTCATAATTAAAAAAAACTTTTTTAGTCCCCCACCCTTATAAAAGGATAGCACATTTCGATTTAATTTCATAATTTTAAAAACTTTTTAAATGTTAAACTTCGGTTTAATTTTTACTCGGGGGAGGTGTTCGCAGCACTTCCCTTTTTTTCATTTCAACAGTTGACCATACACACCAGGGCAAACGCATCTAAATTAATTGCGAATCAGTTTCAAGAGGTAATCGTTACTCCAACCAGCCATTTTCCGTCGACTTTTGATTCCAACTTTTGCGTCGTCTTTTTTCAAAAGATTTAATGCTAT
>Ga0209724_1003841_pt1 | contig 12083 bp, 8 predicted proteins | sample grotaG_FD_184143 | JGI IMG/M metagenome (GOLD analysis project Ga0209724, IMG submission 184143) | Glacier valley bacterial and archeal communities from Borup Fiord, Nunavut, Canada, to study Microbial Dark Matter (Phase II) -... | ecosystem: Environmental > Aquatic > Freshwater > Ice > Glacier ... | reverse complement strand
AAATTTAGCGGTGCAATATTGGGTGGAATTAAAATATCAGTATAATCGGGAAAGATTTGAGGAGGCCGGTTTACTTCTGTGAAATTATCAATTTTAGAATGACATGCACTTAATAATATCATCAGAATAGCCCAAATGCCAATATATTTTTTCATTTATCTTTACTTTATTATAATTACAAAATTGACTGTCCTGAACTATTTTGTGAAGTTGATGGAGAAATTATCCTAAAATCTGACCAGGTTCTGAATATGAATGTTTTTATCATCGGATCGGAGTTTTATATTCTAAAACATTGGTCACTTTAGGACTTAAATACGCTATATAATACAAATACGAATTACCAAAATACTGGAGCAGAGTGTTTTTAGCGGCAGGTAAATTATTATTGAAACTCTTCATTACCTTATTAAAATTTACAATTCGTTGCCTACAGTTTTTCGAAACAGTCTCCTCTGTTACAAAGTCAGGGAAAGATTTATGTTTCATAATACAAATCAAAAGGCCTTCTTCCCATGCCCGGGGCATCGTTTGTGAGTAGTATTGTTTATAATATTGTAAATACTCTATAAATTCAGAAAGATTTGAATCGAGAAGGTCGAAGGCGAGTAAATAATCATAAGCCATACGATTATTTTTGTTTGTTTGAATTAAAAGCTTCAGTCCTTCTATGGTTCCGGGACTGATAATTGCCTTTTTAGGTGTAAACCGACGCTTTTCAACTATTACTTTATCCATGGCTGCCAAGGTTGTATCAGATACATATTTCTCATATTTACGAACCCAATCGCGACAGAGAATGTTTTTATCCAGTACATTCAGGAATTGCCCCGCTAAATTGTATTTCCTGTTAACCAGATTGATCATCACCAGACGCTTTAAAATACGTGGACTATTAGGTAAAAGTGTTTCAGCTTCAAATGCCCAATGTTGTGATTCGTTCATAAATCCCAGATCAAAATACAGATCGCTGGTAGGCATACTCGAACTCCCAATCATCATTGCTGGATCAACGAACAAACCAAATGAGCCCAGTAATTGTGGGTAATTGAACAGCATATCAGGAAGTTGACCAAGATGAGAGTATGCTCTATTGACCTGAAAATTCACCCTAAAATCATAGAGTTCAATTTCTTCAGCAAGGGTTAAGATTTTTTCCCATTCTTCATTTTCAGCATAATATTCTAGAGTTATCAGTTTCTTTTTGATAGGGTCAAGCGATTTTACAAAAAGGAAATAGCCAAATATTGTACATATTGAAACCTGTAGTAAAAGAGAAATTGGCATTTTCTGATAAAAACCAGCAGCCGGAGCAGCTTTTACACTTTTCTTTGATTGACTAACTGGCTGTTTGATGGGTTCTTTTTTCTTTAGATGAATGAAAATTAAAACCCCCAATAAAACGACCGGTAAAATCGAGTAATAAATATACAATGTCATGCCAGGCACATAAGCCAATTGTTCAGGAGGCTTAACCATGGTAATCTTATAAATATTACTCAGGGTGATTTGAAACAAATATTTATAGCCCAGATAAGGCAATAGCCCGGCAATCAGTAAAAAATAAGGTGGAACCAACAGCCATATTTTCTGTTTATGGGTGATTATAAATAGGATAGAACTAGACAAGGCGAATACAAACAACGCTGAACCACCAGCTATGTAAAAAAGCAGGGTGGCAAAAATGATCCATATCTGAGCACTTAGCTTGGGCCACCGTGAATTGACAATAAGGAATGCCAAGGTGAAAATATAGGCAAATAAAAGCCTGATAGTGGCATAGTAGGGGTAACGATAATCACCCAGTACAATCACTCCAAAAAGTAATATTGCAGCAAAAATCGTGTAGCGAAGTTTGAGTTCACCTGCCAAACTTCTAACAATGGTTAATGCAATAAAACCTTGCAATGCTGCAATTGCCACAATTAGCAGACTGCCTATTGTATTCAATGAAAAAAATTGAAAAATAAATACTCCCAGATAATCTGCAATGCCTCCTGGATAAGTAGAATAATTTTTGAAAAATTCAAACCCTGTAAAGAACCCAATCTGCTGAAAACTAAAGTGAAGGTAGGGGCTGATAACAGTGGAAGTGATCAACCAAACGACCAAAATAGTCAGTAAAATAAATCCGTTTAATAGATTGAGAAATTTTAATTTCATGAGAAAAATATTAATCCGATATTTTTATATTTTTGTGGTCATTCAGAAAAACAAATCTATACAGAGCTTCCATGGCTTCTTCCTTAGTACCGAATTTGGAATTAAATCACAATTGTTTCTCCCCTAATATTGGAGGCACTCTTAGTGATCAACTTACCAACTGTTATCAACAACTTGCTGAATATTCAGTCAGTGAAGGATATACGAAGCAATCCATCTTAAAGCAAACAATTTTTATCAGTGTTTCTGACAATTCAGAATATTACCAAAGCAAACAAAATTTATTGGTTTGTGCAATGGGATTTTTTGAAAAACTTCCACCTACCTCCATTTTAGCACAAGCACCCGCAAATACATCACTTGTGTTAGAGGTTGTTCTAGTGGCAGGGCTGCAATCCAATGAAATATTCCACAGGCATAACGATGAATCATCATGGATCATTTTTGAGCGGGGAGAAACAAAAATACTTGTCGCTGCAGGTCTTTGCAATACCGTTGAACAAAGTAATATCTTGCAGCAAAGCAATGAGGTATTCCGGCAATTGCATCAGATCTTAATGGAGGAGAACATGGAGTTTTCCGATATCGTCCGTCAATGGAACTATATCGAACAAATTACTAAAAATGGCGATTCCAATAGTCAGCATTACCAAATATTTAATGATGTACGATCCAAATTTTATCAGTTATCGAAATTTAAAAATGGATTTCCGGCAGCTACAGGTATCGGAATAGATTGGGGAGGAATTATTATTGATATAATAGCAATTAAATTTGACAATGATTGTTCAGTTATTTCAGTCAAAAGTCCTGTCCAATTTGATGCCTATAAATACTCCAAAGAAGTGCTGGCTGAAAACAATTCTATCAGTGAATTCTGCCGTACTACACCAAAATTTGAACGTGCTAAATTATTAAATACTCCGGAAAATAAAATGATATTTATTTCAGGAACTGCTGCAATATCAGGACAAGAAAGCACAAATCCGTTATCTATAAAACATCAGACGGAGATGACCATCCAAAATATGCTCAGTTTAATGTCTGTTAAGAACATTGAAAATCACGGAATTGGAAACGTAGAAAAAACCAGCTTTAATTATGTACGTGTATATGTGAAGTATAAAAAAGATATGAAACCCGTCAAGGAGGTATGTCTTAAATATTTTTTACAGATACCTATTGTTTACGTTGTCGCAGATATTTGTCGTCCCGAATTGTTAGTAGAAATTGAAGCACAAGGACGTATAAATTAAACTTTTGTTTCAATCGGGTATCCACTTATTGTTAGATATGACCTTTAACCCACATTGCAGCAAAAAAGGCTCACTTTATTTTAAATTGAGTTATTATCAACTATTTTCAAGTTATTTTCATTACCCTGAATTGCTAACTTGCTAATAATCAATTGATGTGTTTTTCAGGAATTGGAAAAAGTCGAATGTGTGGACTTCCAAGCATTTGGATATTAGTCAATTAAGGTTGATCTTTGTGAAATGTATATCAAGACAATCCGAAAATATTGCATGGCAGAACAGACCACTCATACCTACTTCCGTTTGAGCGAGAGCTACCGCGATGAATATGGGATTGCCCGGCAACGAATGGTTATGGGTCTTGGTCGGTTGCTTGATCTTCCTGATTTTGATGATAAGATACTTTTTCTGGAACGGCTGAACGAACTGATTAAAGGAAAACCAACACTTTTCAGTTGCAAAGAAGATAAAGTTGAGCAGCTGGCACAGCATTACTACGCCCAGCTGAAACTGAAGAAAAAGGTTGATGTGACCTCTGATGTAGTCGATGATATTGATACAGTGAAGCTCAATACCTTGAAGAACCGGAATATCCTTGAAGTTGGGGCAGAATCGCTTTGTTATCAGGCATTGCGTCAGCTTGGGATAGACAATTACCTAAAAAACAGAGGATGGGACGATGAATTGGTGAATCTTGCAACAACCCATATTATCAGTCGGACCGTTTACCCTGCATCGGAACTCAAGACCGTGTCCTGGATAAAAGAGAACTCGGCTGTATGCGAACTGACAGGGTATGATATTGAAAAAGTAACCAAAGACAAGCTGTACGAGATCTCCAAAAAAATGTACGAAGAGAAATCGGGGCTTGAAAACTACCTGTCCAGGTGTACCAAAGAGTTGTTCAACCTGCACGACAAAATCATCTTGTATGACCTTACAAACACCTATTTTGAAGGCCAGATGAACAATAGCAGAATGGCCAAACGTGGGCGAAGTAAAGAAAAGCGCAGTGATGCCAAGCTGATTGTTTTGGCTGTGATCGTTAACACCGAAGGTTTTTTGAAGTATTCCGACATTTTCGAAGGCAATACCTCTGATTGTTCCACCTTGAAAACAGTGATCACGGCACTAAACCAGAGAATTGGATTTACCGGCAAGAAACCTATAATTGTGATGGATGCAGGCATTGCAACCGAAGAAAACATCAAATTCCTAAAAGAAGAAAAATACGACTATCTGTGTGTTTCACGTTCAAACCTGAAGGATTACAAAGCAGATACCGATAGCCGTCCTGTACAAATCCATGACAAGAAGAACCAGCCCATCGAGTTGCTCAATGTCAGGGTTGAAAATGATACGGACAACTATCTCTGGGTAAAAAGCGAAGCTAAAGCGTTGAAAGAAAATAGCATGAACGATCAGTTCTCTCAGCGTTTCGAGGAAGGTCTGCGTGGCATACAGAAAGGAATTACAAGCAAAGGCGGAACCAAGAAAACAGACAAAGTTTGGGAGCGCATCGGGCGGTTGAAAGAAAAATACTCCTCCACCCACCATTATTATGACATTACAGTTTCGGACAACGGTAAAGGTAAGGCCACCAGTCTATGTTTTGAGAAGAAAGCCGGAGTAACCATCGATGACAAAGCGGGAATCTACTTCCTTCGGACTTCATTGAATGGCAAAGAAGAACAAACACTGTGGATGATCTACAATATGATCCGCGAAATCGAATACACCTTCCGGGTTCTCAAAACTGACCTTGACCTTCGCCCTGTTTATCACAAAACCGATGAAGCCTCAATGGCACACCTTCACCTGGGATTACTCGCCTACTGGATCGTTTCCACCATCCGCTACCAACTGAAACTTCAGGGCATCACCCATGGCTGGAGCGAAATTGTCCGCATAATGAACACACAGAAAATGGTGACAACAACCATCGAAAACACAAAAGGCGATACAATACAAATCAGGCAATGCAGCGAGCCAACTGAAGAAGTTCAACTAATTTGCAACAAGCTAAAATATCAAACAATACCACTGCCCAGAAAAAAATCTGTGTGGCACACTGGCGAATCTTTCAAAAACACAAAATCAGTAAATCAACCTGTTATGGATGGATAGCTGCAATGTGGGTTAATACTGAATGTCAGTATTAAAGTTAAAAAAAGGAAGCTTTCAGGCATCACATCCGTAAATGGACTGACGTATAACGCTCTCATAAAGCAAGTTGCCATTTATATTACAAAGTAAAATTTGAATTACATTTTCCCTCATTGAGTATGGTTTATAAGTAGATTTTTATTGGAAGAGAGAATTTGAAATATTTTTATATTTCCTCAAAATATTTGCACTTGTAACAGGCGTTGTATAGTCGAGAACCTTAAAGATAGTTCCACTTTTCGTCCCTGCAACATAGAGTTGCCCAAGGGCATCTTCTCCAAATGTGGAGAAATTATTACCTGTAAAACGACCAAAATCTTCTTTTACCCAGTTATTTCCTACTTTATGAAGGGTCCAAATCCTGTCAGAACAATAATCGGCAAAGAAATAATGACCATAATAAGTAGATAATTGAATTCCCCGGTAAACAAAGCCTCCCGTTACTGAACATTCCTCACCGTGCGGATAGGTGTAAACCGGTAGAGTGAAGGAAGCTTGAGGATCACATCCTGAGTTGTTGAATGTTTGGGTGCCTTCGTAGCATCTCCACCCATAGTTCTCACCGCCCTTGCTGGCAGCGGGTTGGAAGTCTATTTCCTCAAGGGCATCTTGCCCCACATCGGCAATCCACAGATCACCCGTCAGGCGGTCAAAGCTGAATCGCCAGGGGTTTCGTAATCCCAGTGCCCATATTTCTCCTAAAGTGGTGGTACTGTTATAAAAAGGATTTGAAGCAGGAATAGCATAAGGATTTCCCTGGTTAACATCAATACGCAGCATTTTACCCAGATACTCCTTAGGGTTTTGGGCGCGGTTGCCCGGATCTCCTGACGATCCACCATCGCCCATGCATATGTAGAGGAATCCATCGGGACCAAAACTCAAATTACCTCCCTTGTGATTGGCAAATGGCTGAAATAGGGTCATCAGTTTAAATTCACTTTGGGGGTCGGCCATTTCCGCATTTCCTGCACTTACTTTAAACCTTGAAATATGTGTACTATCTCTGTCTCCTATATAATTCACGTAAAGATATCCGTTTGATTTATACTCAGGATGAAAAGCAAGGCCAAGTAAACCCCGTTCACCTCCAAAGGTTACCCGCTCATGAATATCAAGAAAAGGCTGCGGATTGACCTTGCCGCTTGGATCAACAATACGGATATAGCCAGCCTGATCGACCACAAATAATCGACTGTCGCCCGCATGGGTGATAGATACGGGATTGCTAAGCCCGGTGGCGAAGGAAACCATTTTGCTTTCAATTTTTGGAACTTCCTTTATATCCTCCTTTTTTTTACAACTTATATTATTGAATATCAAGATAAGGATCAATAACCAATATTTCTGATGAAATGATTTCATGATTGTAATTTTAGTTTAATACTGCGATGAATATTGTGAAGATGAAAGATTAACAATCTAATACAAAAAATGTTGGGGTAAATTATCACTTAATTACTGTAAAGTTTTATGAAACTATAAGCTATCCTTCACCTGACTTTCCTATTTTTGGGGAATGAAATATCTGTCGTATTTTAAAAGCCCTTTGGGCTTTCTGATATTAAAGTCAGATGGGGTGTCAATCACCGATATATCCTTTTCTGAGGAGGAAAGTCATGAGAAAAATGATTGTGCCGTTTTGTTGAAATGCGAACAACAATTAGAAGATTATTTCTCCAAAAAATCCATGACTTTCGATTTGCCTTTAAATCCACAAGGTACTGAATTTCAGAAGAAAGTATGGGCAGAATTGCTTAAAATTCCCAATGGCGAAACCATTACTTATTTTCAATTGGCTGTTAGATTAGGTGACCCGAAATTAGTAAGAGCAGTTGGAACGGCCAATGGACGAAACCCGCTTGCCATTGTGATTCCTTGTCACAGAGTGATTGGCGCTGGAAATAAACTTACCGGTTATGCAGGAGGATTGAATCGTAAATTATGGTTATTGAATCATGAAATGAAATACAATCCTTATAAACTAACACTTTTTTAAAGGTCAGGTTAATAATATACTTACCTTAGAGGCCTGAAAGATGCTCTCTTAGAGGAACGATGAAATAATTAAAAAAAATACGCTATGACTATTAATTTAAAATCCGAGAAGTTTTACGGGTTAAGTGATGAAAATGTAAAAGTCAAAAATATAAAGGAAGGTTTCAACGAACTTCCATCATCGAAACCAAAAAGCTTGTATAAATTGGCCTGGGGAGTTGTAAAAGAACCCATGTTTCTGCTTTTGGTGGCCTGCGGAGCCTTGTACCTCGCGTTGGGCGATGTCCAGGAAGGATTGATGTTGCTTGGATTCGTATTTGTCATTATGGGCATCGAGTTTTACCAGGAAAAGAAGACTGAAAAAGCGCTGGATGCCTTGAAAGACTTGGCCAGTCCACGGGCTTTGGTAATTCGCGGAGGTATTGAAAAAAGAATTGCAGGTCGTGAGGTAGTGACCGACGATCTCATTGTCCTTCAGGAGGGCGACCGTGTGCCGGCGGATGCAACGGTGTTGTATTCCGTCAACCTGATGGCCGATGAATCCTTGTTAACCGGAGAACCCGTATCGGTGAGCAAATCGGAATGGAATGGAACCGATAAAAATATACAGCCGGGGGGCGATGATTTGCCTTTTGTTTACTCCGGATCAATGATTGTTCAGGGAAATGGCATTGTGAAAGTGACTGCCATTGGTACCAATACTGAAATCGGGAAGATAGGCAAAGCGCTTGACTCGGTGGTGGAAGAACCTACCAAACTGAAAACGGAAATGGGTTCCCTGGTTAAAAAACTCGCTATCATTGGTATTTCATTATGCATAGTGGTAATTGTGGTTTTTACATTGACACGTGGAGATTTGCTGAAAGGTTTCCTTGCCGGAATTACCCTTGCCATGGCCATGCTGCCCGAAGAATTTCCGGTTGTACTGACTATTTTTATGGCCCTTGGCGCCTGGCGGATGTCGAAGAAAAATGTGCTGACCCGAAAACCTTCAGCGGTTGAAACACTCGGCTCGGCAACGGTTTTATGCACTGATAAAACCGGTACGCTCACTCAAAATAAAATGACTGTTACACGGCTTTATAATGGACAAAATTTTCATACCATCAACAATACAACTGCGTTCCCGGAGGAATTTCATGAAATAATTGAATATGGGATACTATCGAGCCAGGTCAATCCGTTCGACCCCATGGAAAAGGCCATTACCAGTATGGGAGAAGCCTATCTGAAGAATACAGAACATATTCATACCAATTGGCACATGGTAAAGGAATATCCGCTATCAAAGGATTTGCTAGCCATGTCAAGAGTTTTTACCAATTCTGAAAGCCGGCAGCAAACCATAGCGGCCAAGGGAGCACCAGAAGCCATTTTTGATTTATGCCATCTTTCTAATGACAAGAAAACCTCCTTAGATGAAGCAATTGCCGTTATGGCCTCAGAAGGATTGAGGGTTCTGGGAGTAGCCAAAGCTTTGATCGGCCCTACCAACCTGCCGGAGATACAACATGACTTCGAATTTGAATTTATTGGTTTGATTGCCTTGTCTGATCCGATCCGTGAAACGGTGCCTGAGGCCGTTCGTGAATGTTACAAAGCCGGCATACGGGTGATCATGATCACTGGAGATTATCCCATTACAGCCATCAACATTGCCCGTGAAATAGGCCTTAAAAATCATCAGGTGGCTATCAGCGGATCAGAACTTCAGGAAATGACTGAAGATGAACTGTGCAAACGGATCAAGGAAGTAAATGTGTTTGCAAGGGTGGTTCCTGAGCAGAAACTAAAGATCGTGAATGCACTGAAACGAAACCGCGAAGTTGTGGCCATGACAGGTGACGGGGTAAATGATGCACCAGCTCTGAAGGCTGCCCATATTGGGATAGCCATGGGCAAAAAAGGGACTGATGTAGCCCGCGAAGCTTCCTCCCTGGTGCTGATGGATGATAATTTTGCCTCCATCGTGGGCGCTATAAAAATGGGGCGGCGTATTTTCGACAATCTGCAAAAGGCACTGGGCTACATTTTTGCTATTCACGTTCCAATTGCAGGATTATCACTTATACCTGTTTTCTTTTCAAATCTTCCATTGTTACTTTGGCCTGTTCACATCGTGTTCCTTGAATTGATCATCGACCCTGCCTGCTCCATCATTTTTGAAGCTGAAAAGGAAGAGAAAAATGTGATGGTCCGTCCGCCTAAAGATATTAATGAACCCTTCTTTGGTGCAAAAAAGATCTGGCTTAGTTGCTCTCAGGGAATCGGAATACTGGTCATTGTCTTTGCTGTGTATTTATTGGGCCTGAAAATGGGATACTCCGAACAGGAAGACCGGGCACTGGCTTTTACAACCCTGATTGCAGCCAATATTGCAGTTATTTTATCAAACCGATCATGGACACGTAATATTTTCCAGATCCTTGTAACTTCCAATAAAACGGTTAAATGGGTTGTTGGTGGAGCAAGTATCTTCCTGGCTTTGATTCTCAATGTACCTTTCCTTATCAATCTCTTTCAGTTCGAAAAAATCAGTTTGACGGAAGCATTGATTTGTATAGGACTTGGATTTTCGAGTATTATTTGGTTTGAATTGTATAAGGCATTTAACACCCGGAGAAGCAGTATTTTAAGTTAAAGTATAACACAAATCTTAGAATAAGGGTAAAAGTTAAAGCAAAAGCTGCAACTCAACGGTTATACTCTCTTTTCTATTTTGATGAATTCGGTGGCAAAGACTACTGTCGTCAAAAAATAGCACTTATCTTAGTTAACAATCATAAAATAACCCCAAACTGGGGAACCTGATTCAGCGTTTATTATATTTTACGTAATTAATTTGAGTTGTATCTATTTATATGTCAATTGAAATCATTCATTAAACAGTTAAAATATACAGAAAGGCATATAAACTCATTTTTACTATTTATCAACAGTAGCCGCAATTATGCAATTATGCATAAATTGAGTAGTTGCATAATTGCATAATTGCGGCTACTGTCTCAAGAATTCCAACTTTGGAGGTTCAATAAAGACATTGATATGTAGCACTTTGTATTAGAATGGTTGGAATACTACAATTTCTAACCCACTTTTGGAAAATAATCTTTATTTAAAGTGATGCTTAAATCGAACTAAAGTACATATTAAAATACGGCTTTCACTATTTTTTTTGCATTGTCAGAAACTCCGTAGGTGTAAAGGTGTAAACTGGGAACCTTGTTGGCTATCAGATCTTTTGATTGATAAATGGCCCATTCAGTACCCACTATCTTGGCATCATCGTCACTTTGGCATTTAAGCAATTCGGTGGTCAGATCTTTTGGAATGTCGATGCTGAATAACTTGGGCAGAACAGTCAGTTGATTCTTCAGGTTGATGGGTTTGATTCCCGGAATAATGGGAACCTGAATGCCTATAGCCCTGCAGCGCTTGACAAAATCAAAGAATTTCTGATTGTCAAAAAACATCTGTGTCACGATGTATTCAGCTCCCGAATCTACTTTTTGCTTCAGATATAAGAGATCTGTTTCCGAATTGGGTGCTTCAAAATGCTTTTCGGGATAGCCTGCCACACCGATACAAAAGTCCATTGGGGCCGTATTTTTCAAATCAAGTTCAAGGTATTTGCCATGTCTCAGGTTAACAATTTGTTCAACCAATTGATTGGCATTCGAATGTCCGTTCGGATCAGGCCTGAAAACATGTTCACCCTTGTTGCCGTCACCACGCAAAGCCAACACATTCTTGATGCCCATAAAATTCAGGTCGATCAATACATGTTCGGTTTCACTTTTCGAAAAGCCACCACATAAAACATGCGGTATAACAGGGATTCCGTATTTATACTGAATGTTGGCTGCTATAGCTACTGTTCCCGGGCGCTTGCGAACGATCCTTTTTTCAATTTGACCGTCTGGCAGTTCGACATAAATCATCTCATCACGGTGGGTAGTAATATTGATGTACTTGGGATCAAAATCCAGCAAGGTTTCAATCGTATTGTATATTTTACTCGTATCGTTTCCTTTCAGGGGAGGAAGCAGTTCGAATGAAAAGATGGTCTTAGAACTTTGGTTGATAATGTCAATTACTTTCATTTCAAGATATTGGTACAAAAATTCTCCTATTAATTATTTAAATATGTTTTCAATATTGTTTTAAGCTTTATTCATTTCTCGTTTCAATTGCAAGAGGTTTATGCAATTTCTAATCCAATCCTTTTCACCAAATCAATTAAAGGTGAATTATCGTTACTGTTAAAACGATTTGAACCCACTACAAAGGGCTCAATCCTTGAATTAACTTTTCTGGTAAGATTTCATATTTTACCAGCCAGGTAATCGTCAGTATCATCTTCTGTAACAATCATTAAATCAATATCACTATCCTTTGTAGCCGTATTTGTCAAGTAGCTTCCATATAAAAAAAGCCTTTTCAACAAATATTCCTTCATTCCTTAACAGTTTAATATATGTTTTTAAAATCTCTATAACT